>Ga0070738_10002810_pt1 | contig 24999 bp, 19 predicted proteins | sample Coa_R2_2_FD_66446 | JGI IMG/M metagenome (GOLD analysis project Ga0070738, IMG submission 66446) | Surface soil microbial communities from Centralia Pennsylvania, which are recovering from an underground coalmine fire - Coalmine... | ecosystem: Environmental > Terrestrial > Soil > Unclassified ...
TGATAAATTAATGGCGGTTGCGGGAGAGATCGTCCTGGCCCGCAATCAGATCCTGCAATACAGCCAGCGGCATGATGACCCGGCGTTCCTCAACACTTGCCGCCAGTTGAACCTCATAACCACAGAGTTGCAGGAATACGTCATGAAGACACGGCTTCAGCCGCTCGGCAATGTCTGGAGCCGTTTTCCGCGCCTCGTGCGGGATGCCGCGCATGCGTGCGGCAAGAAAGTCCGTCTGGAAACGGAGGGAAGTGAGACCGAGCTGGACAAGGCTTTGATTGAGGCCATCCGCGACCCTCTGACGCATCTGGTACGAAATGCCATCGATCACGGCATCGAAGCGCCGGCGCGGCGTTCGGCTGCGGGAAAGAAGGAGGAAGGCTGTGTCCGCCTCCGCGCCTATCACGAAGGAGGCCAGGTCAATGTCGAGGTCAGCGATGACGGCGGCGGTATTGACCCCGAACGCATCCGCTACCGAGCGATCGAGCAGCGGTTCATCTCGGCTGAGCAGGCCGCCCGAATGAGCGCCCAGAGTCTCATGGGCCTGATCTTCCTGCCGGGCTTCTCAACTGCATCGACAGTCACGACCGTTTCCGGGCGCGGTGTCGGCATGGACGTGGTCAAGACCAACATCGAAAGCATCGGCGGTTCAATCGACGTTCAAAGCACCATCGGCCACGGCACCACGGTGCGGATACGCATTCCGCTAACGTTGGCGATCATCAAGGTCCTCGTCGTCACCGGCGCCGGCGACCGCTACGCCATCCCGCAGGTCAGCATCGTCGAGCTTGTCCGAGTGGACGGCGACAAGGCTCGCAAAGGCATCCAGCGCATCCATGGCGTGCTGGTGTATCGCTACCGAGATCGATTGCTTCCCCTGGTGAACCTCAATCAGATCCTTCAAGTGGGCAACAACCAAACGGAGGATGACGCGGTCAACATCGTCGTGTTGCAGGCGGCGGATCGTCAGTTCGGCCTGATCGTGGACCGCATTAATGACACGCAGGAGATTGTCGTCAAGCCGCTCTGGAAGCACCTCAAGAGCGTGGCTTGTTTCGCGGGAGCCACGGTCATGGGGGATGGCCGGGTCGCCCTCATCCTGGATGTCTTCGGCCTGGCTCAGCGAGCGGGCGCCGTCGCCGAGATGCAAGACTTGTCGGTTGCTGCTGCCCCGCTCACCGACGCGCCTCCAGCGGAACGTCCCAGTGTCCTGCTAATCGAGAGCCGAGGAAGAGAGCGCATGGCCATTCCGTTGAACCAAGTGGCCCGCCTCGAAGAATTCCCCCGCGCGCGTGTCGAACGGGTCGCCAACCGCCGGGTGGTTCAGTACTGCGGTCAGATTCTCCCGCTCCTTGACGTGGACGCCGCGCTGCGATCAGCCCTGCCCCCTACGCTACAATCCCTCGCGGAACCTTCGGACGACAAAGAAGCGTTTCAGGTGGTCGTCTACGCTCGTCCGGAACGGCCTATTGGCCTGATCGTGGAAAAGATTCTGGACATTGTGGAACAGGACAGCGAGATACGCGGCCAGTCCTCGCGGCCCGGAGTGAAACATACGACGGTCATCCAGGGGCATGTCACGGAACTGCTCGACGTTGAGAATTTGATCCGCACGGCGGGGGAGGGTTGATTCATGGCATCCAGGCAGCAGTTCTGTACATTTTTTCTGGACGGACTGCGCTTCGGCGTGGACGTGCAGCAGGTGCAGGAAGTCGTTCCTTACCAGGAGATGACTCGCGTGCCCCTGGCGCCCCCGACGGTGCGGGGATTGCTCAACCTGCGCGGGCAAATCGTGACCGGGATCGATCTCCGACGCCGGCTGGAATTGACCGACCGTCCCGAAGAAAGTCTTCCGATGAACGTTGTTCTTCGCGGCGAAGATAGTCCGGTCAGCTTCCTGGTCGATGAAATCGGCGAGGTAATCGAGGTCTCCTCCGACGACTGCGAGGCACCACCCGATACATTGCGAGGGAGGGCACGCGAGCTTATCCAGGGAGTCTACCCCCTCGAGGATGAATTGCTCCTCATCCTCGATACCGCTAAAACACTCGATCTCCAGTTGCAGACGCACTGCTAACCGGCCGATGGCCCCACGCGAATTTCAACCCAGAGGTATGACATGGCCAGGAACCGTTCTCCCAAACAATCCTCCGCTGCCCGCGCGACGCCGCCAAAACCCAAAATCGAGCCGATTGCTTCTGCCGCGACTTGCGAGATCGTGCTCGACACGTATCGTCAGGTCGTCGAGGCTGCCCCGACCGGATTTATCGCCATAAACCAAGAGGGCGTGATCGAGCTGGTCAACTCCTATTTCGAGAAGTTGTTCGGTTATCGCCGCGACGAGCTCGTCGGCCAGCATGTGGAGATGCTCGTGCCCCGCCGTTTCCGCGATAACCATCCCAGCCACCGGAGGGGCTTCTTCACCGACCCGCGTGCGCGACAGATGGGAGCGGGGCGCGATCTGGCCGGTCTACGCAAGGACGGCAGCGAGTTCCCTATAGAGATCGGACTCAACTCGTTTGTCACCGATGGCAAGACCCTCGCTCTGGCCGCCGTCGTGGACATCACGGAAAGAAGGCGGATGGAAGATGCCACGCGGAAACTTCTCGACGGAATCATTGACAACATCCAGACATTGGCAAGCTCATCCGAGGAGCTGACATCGGTAAGTCAGCAGATGGCCAGTGGCTCCGAGGAGACGCGCGCTCAGGCAAACGTGGTCGCTGGCGCGGCCGAACACATGAGCAAGAATGCGCAGGCCGTATCCAAGAGCGTCGAAGACCTGGGAGCCAGTATCCGCGAGATCGCCAAGAGCGCCCATGAGGCGGCCAAGGTTGCCACCACGGGCGTGGAAGTGGCGAACACAACCACAACCACGGTTGCCAAGCTGGGCGAAAGTAGCGCGGAGATCGGCAAAGTGCTCAAGGTCATCACCTCGATTGCTCAACAGACCAATTTACTTGCGTTGAATGCAACCATCGAAGCCGCCCGCGCCGGCGAGGCCGGTAAGGGCTTCGCCGTAGTGGCCAACGAGGTCAAGGAATTGGCCAAGGAAACCGCCAAGGCCACCGAGGACATCGGTCAAAAGATCGATGCGATTCGCCAGGTGACGCAAGGAGCGGTCGAGGCCATCGCCCAGATCAGTAAAATCATCATCCAAATCAATGACTATCAAAGCACCATCGCCAGCGCCGTGGAGCAGCAGTCGGCCACGGCACGCGAAATCGGCCTGAGCGGGGCGGAGGCCGCGCGCGGCAGCGCGGAGATCGCGCGCAACATCACCTCCGTTGCTCAGGCATCCCGTCACGCGGCCGAAGGTGCCGGCAACACCCAGAAGGCCGCGAGCGAGCTGGCACAGATGGCGGCGGAACTCCAACGGTTGGTCGAACAATTCCAGGGCGGCCAACGCAAGAAATAGATGAGTTCACGGACCCCTAATTATGAACAAGATTCGCGTCCTCCTGGTCGATGATGCCGCCGTCGTGCGCCGACTCGTGAAAACCGCCCTGAACCGCGATCCGGATCTGGACGTGGTCGGTACGGCGGCAGATGGGCGGATGGCCCTGGAGCGCCTGGCCGAGCTTCGTCCGGATGTGGTCCTCCTGGACCTGGAGATGCCGGTGATGGGCGGCCTGGAGACGCTGGAAGCTCTGCGGAAAACCCATCCACGACTCCCCGTGATCATGTTTAGCCGTTTCACCCAAAAAGGCGTCGAGGCGACTGTGCAAGCCCTGACTTTGGGCGCCGACGATTATGTTCCGAAGCCGGGTGATGGTCTCGACGTTAGCCACTGCATCGAGGAGTTGCTGATCCCCAAGATCAAGCTGTTGGCGGGCCGATCTCGTCAGCAGCCGGAGAATAGCTCGAACCCGCCGCCTTCCTCCGCTCCCTCGCCGGCTTCACCCATTCCCGCAGCGTCCCGTCTCCGTCGAGTGCAGATCGTGGTGATCGGTGCGTCCACCGGCGGGCCCAACGCCCTGGCCGAATTGCTGCCGGCATTTCCTTCGGACTGGCATGTGCCTCTCGTCATCGTGCAGCACATGCCGAAAGACTTCACCGCCCGCCTCGCCGAACGCCTGAGTGAGAAATCACAACTGCGGGTGCGAGAAGCCGCGGCGGGCGAGTTGGTCTCCGCCGCTCAAGCATGGGTGGCTCGCGGCGATGATCACCTGCTTCTTCAGAAGGAGGTGAGGGTGGTTCGGTTGGCGCTTCATCACGGACCTTTGGTAAACGGTTGTCGCCCCGCAGTCGATGTCTTGTTTCGTTCTGCGGCCGAAGTCTACGGGCCGGGCGTCCTCGCCGTCGTCCTAACGGGCATGGGGCAGGATGGGTTGCGAGGCTGCGAGAGCGTCCGAGCCGCGGGAGGTCAAATACTCGTACAGGATGAGGCAAGCAGCGTGGTATGGAGCATGCCGGGAGCCGTGGCCCAAGCGGGTCTGGCCGACCAAGTTCTGCCTCTACAGCATTTGGGACACGAGATCCTCCGTCGTGTGCGGGGGAGTACATGAGGGAAAGAGGCCAAGGCGGAGCGCAAATGTCCCTGAGTAAGGCGAGCTTTGAATTCGTCCGTACCCTGCTGCGCGAGCGATCCGCTCATGCTTTGGAAGACGATAAGGTCTATCTCGTGGAGACCCGCCTGCTCTCCGTGGCGAAGCGGCATGGGTTTCAGTCCGTCGAGGATCTTGTCCATCACTTGCGAGGTCGAAAAAAGGAAGCCCTGCTCGTTGAAATTGTTGAAGCGATGACCATCAACGAGACGTCCTTCTTCCGCGATGAGGATGTCTTCAAGGCGTTGCAGCATTCCGTTCTGCCGGAATTGGTGCAGCGACGATCCCACGTTCGATGTCTAAACATCTGGAGCGCATCCTGTTCCAGCGGTCAGGAGCCTTACAGCATTGCCATGATCGTGCGCCGTGATTTTCCTGCCCTCGCCGGGTGGAACATTCGCCTCCTTGCCAGCGATTTGTCCAAGACGATATTGACACGGGCGCGCCGCGGCGTGTTTAGCGAGTTGGAAGTCTCCAGAGGATTGCCGGCCGACTTGCGAGCAAGCTATTTCGCAAAACACGAGAACGGTTGGCAGATACAGGATGCCTTGTGTCGAATGGTCGAGTTTCGACAGATCAATCTAAATGGCGCTTGGCCTGAGTTTCCGCCTCTGGATCTTGTCCTGATGCGAAACGTCCTCATCTACTTCGATACGCCAACCAAGCAGCAGATTCTGGACAAAGTGTGTCGCGTGATCCAGCCGGATGGCTACCTTGTGCTCGGCGGCGCCGAAAGCACGCTTCACCTGGATGATCGATTCTTCCCTGTTTCGTTCGGGAACGCCAGCTTTTTCCAGTTACGGTCCTCGCTCCCGTCAATGAATGGATGGAAGTAACTCACTTCGTAAGAGATGTCGATTGGACCAAAGCCTAATGTTCCCGCCCATGTCACTCCGCTACAAAAGGTCGGAAACAGCGTCGAGCCTCACCTAAGGTGAGATCGCGCGGCGGGGGAGACCATGCCAGAATCCCTGCAAGTCATTTGCATTATCGAGGATGATGAATCGGTGCGCCGAGCGTTGCGGCGTTCGCTCCGATCGATGGGGCTAGCGACGGAGACCTTTGCGACCGCTGAGGAATTTCTGCAATCCAGTGAGCAGATGCTTCCGAGTTGTCTTATCCTCGATGTGAATTTGCCGGGGTTGAATGGATTGGAACTTCAGCGACGCCTGCAAGCCGAGGGCCGCAATATTCCCTTTGTCGTCATCACGGCTTATGCGGATGAGAAATTGCGGGAACAAGCAATCAAGGCCGGGGCCATCGCTTTTCTCCCGAAGCCTTTTGAAGAGCGGACGCTGCTACAAGCTGTGTCCCGTGTCGTGAATTGACTCGGACTATTCAAACATCCGTCCCTTCGAGGTTCGCGGAACAGGAGTTTGAGGAGGAACCAGACGTCTTTCGGTGCAATGGAATCGCCCCACGGTAACAGCCCGACCCTTCCCGTCCTTCCGGGCTGATCGTCGCGGCGGAGAGAAGTGGAGGAAAGCGATGCACGAAGAGAGCAATATGGACACGGACATCTTCACCTGGCCCGAAGCTCCCGACATTGGGTGTTTCAAGAGTGATTCGGCACGTGTTCAGGTGGATGTCGGGGCTTTGTCCGACCCCGGTAAGGTTCGGCCGAATAACGAGGATCATTTTCTGGTCGCGCGCTTCGACCGGAGCATGCAAACGCTGCTTACCAACCTGCCTCCCGGCTACATCCCCGAACATTACGGCGAAACGGCCTACGGCATGCTTGTCGCCGATGGAATGGGCGGGGAGGCCGCGGGAGAAGTCGCCAGTAGACTCGCCGTCAGCGTCTTGGTGGATCTTGTGCTGCAAACGCCCGACTGGATCCTGCGTCTCGACGAGCAGTCGCTCCAGGAAGTGCGGAAACGGATGGAGCGGCGTTTCCAACAAGTGCAAGAAGCCCTGAGGGGACAAGCCAAGGAAGACCCTTCGCTCGCGGGGATGGGAACGACGATGACGCTGGCTTGTACCCTCGGTGCGGACCTTCTCCTTATGCACGCTGGCGACTCGCGCGGCTATCTCTTGCGGCAGGATAGGCTGCACCGGCTAACCTGCGATCACACAGTGGCCCAGTCGTTGGCGGACGCCGGGGTTATTTCTCCCCAGGATGTCGCCACCCACCCCCTGCGACACGTGTTAACCAACGTCCTCGGCGGGAGGGCTGGTCGAGTACGGGTGGACTGCCGCGAGCTACGTCTGATGAACGGCGATCAGGTCCTGCTCTGCACCGATGGGCTGACCGACATGGTTTCCGAAGGAACCATTATTAAAGTGCTCAAAGACGCCGACACCGCCGCCGATGCCTGCCGCATTCTGGTGGACCAGGCGTTGGACGCCGGCGGCAAGGACAACATAACCGTGGTCCTGGGACGTTACGACATCCCGGAAGAAGGAAAATGAGACGCGCCGAGACGAACGGAGCCCCGGCGGGGAAAGCTATAGCCGTCAGGTAGCATCGCCTCTCCCAGCAAGATTCTTTGTAGGAGCGGCTACCCCAAACTTGGTTCAAAGGATTAAGAAGATGGAAAAATGTAGAATAACGGGATTCATCGTGGCCGCACTTGGAGCAGTACTCGGCTATTTAGCCGGGACTGGAAAACTCCTCCCCCACTTACGAACCGATGCGAGAGAAGCCAACCGTCCTGTGACAGCCCAGAAGCAGTCAGCGGGCGATGACCGTTTGCCCTATCCGGATCCGCCCTTCCAGGGAGTTGCCAAGCGGACGCTCGAAGGCTCCAAGCCCGACTTTCCTCGCCCAGTGACGGCGCCAAAAGACGCGCCGAACGTGTTGCTCATTCTGGTTGACGATGCGGGTTTCGGAAACCCCTCGACCTTCGGTGGTCCCTGCCAGACGCCGACGCTCACGAGGATGGCCGACCACGGGTTGAGGTACAACCGGTTCCACGTTACGGCGCTCTGCTCTCCAACCCGCGCAGCACTGCTCGCCGGCCGAAATCATCACGCTGTCGGATTCGGCTCCGTCGCGGAATTCGCCGGCGGTTGGCCGGGCTACAACTCAACCTGGCCGAAGAACGCCGCCAGTGTGGCCCGAGTCCTCCAGGGCAACGGCTACAACACCGCGGCGTTCGGCAAGTGGCATCTCACCCCCGACGATCAGCAGGGTCCGGCCGGACCGTTCGATCGCTGGCCGAACGCGCTCGGCTTCGACTACTTCTGGGGCTTCCTCGGCGGGGCGAGCGGGCAATACGATCCGGTTGTCACCGAGAACAATACGATTGTCGGTGTGCCGAAGGGGAAGGACTACTACTTCCCGACGGACATGGCGAACCGAACCATCAACTGGATTCGCGACCAAAAGGCGCAGTCGCCCGACAAGCCGTTCTTCATCTACTACGCCCCCGGTGCCAGCCACGCTCCGCACCACGTCCCGACGGAGTGGGCCGACAAGTACAAGGGGAAGTTCGATCAGGGCTGGGACAAGCTCCGCGAGGAGACGTTCGCCCGACAAAAGAAGCTCGGTGTGATTCCGGAGAACGCCAAGCTGACGCCCCGCGACCCCGCGTTCCCTGCATGGGACTCCCTCCCGGCAGACCAGAAGAAGCTCTGCGCCCGTCAGATGGAAGTGTACGCAGGCTACCAGGAGAATTGCGACCACGAGATCGGCCGGGTTATCAACGCGGTCGAGGAGATGGGCCTCGCCGACAATACGCTCATCCTGTACATCTGGGGCGACAACGGATCCAGCATGGAGGGAACGGAGACCGGCACGTTCAACGAGATGACCACACTCAATGGGATCGAGCTGCCCCCAGCGCTACAGCTGAAGGTGATCGAGGAACACGGCGGGATCGCGACGTGGGGCGGGCCAGACTCTCAACCCCACTTCGCCTGTGCCTGGGCCTGGGCTGGAAACTCTCCGTTCCAGTGGGGCAAACAAGTGGCCTCGCACCTCGGTGGAACTCGCGACCCGATGGTGGTGTCATGGCCGAAACGGATCAAGGATAAGGGCGGTCTCCGCTCGCAGTTCACGCATGTGATCGACGTGGCCCCGACGATCCTCGAAGCAGCGGGAATCTCTCAGCCGAAGGCCGTGGACGGAATCGAGCAGATGCCGATGCAGGGGACCAGCTTCTTGTACACCTTCGACGACGCGAAGGCCCCGAGTCGGCACAGCCAGCAATACTTCGAGATCTTCGGCAACCGCGCCATGTACAAAGATGGCTGGATCGCCTGCTCCCGCCTTGACCGATCCCCCTGGCGGGTGAACCCGGCAGAGTTGAAGAAGTTCGGTCCCGGCAGTGGCTGGGATCCTGATAAGGACAAATGGGAACTCTATAACCTGGACGAGGATTTCTCCGAGGCGAACGATCTAGCGGCGAAGCACCCCGAGAAGCTCGCGGAGTTGAAGAGGTTATTTCGGGAGGAAGCCGAGAAGAACCATGTTACCCCGCTGATGGGAGGGCTTGGCGCGTTCTTCGGCTTCCTACCCCCATCCGCTGAGCGGACGAAGTTCACCTACTACCCCGGGACCGAGAACATCTCTTCCGGGATGATCCCGCAAATCTTCAATCGATCATTTACGATAACCGCCGACCTGGAGGTTCCAAAGGACGGAGCCGAGGGCGCGATCGTCGCCGAGGGCGACGCAATGGGAGGCTTCTCGCTCTACATTCAGGAGGGCAAGCTCCATTACACGTACGGCCTGGTGGGCATACGACTGGATACCGTCACTTCTTCGGAAAAAGTTCCCGATGGTAAGGTCACGGTGCGATACGAATTCACGGCAGAGAAACCCGGTAAGCCGGGAACCGGCGGGAAAGGGCAACTGTTTATCAACGACAAGGCCGTCGGCGAGAACCAGCTTCAACACACCGTTCCGTTGCGATTCTCCAGCTATTCCGGCATGGACATTGGAAAGGACAACGGCGATGTTGTTTCCCCGACCTATAAGGCCAAGGCACCGTTCGCTTTCACCGGCAAGATCGGCAAGGTGGTGTTCGATTTAACACCACATAAGCAGGGTGCGCTGGAACACCGGAGAATTCTGGAGGAACGCCTGATCCGAGCCATGAGGAACTAAACTCGCTGAACGATCACAAGTATCCGAGCCTGAAGTGTAAGCGAAGGCACAGAGAAGCCTTCGCTTACACTTCAGGCTCGAAAATACAACTGCCGCAATGGTTTCATATCCAAGCTCCGGGAGGTTCGATTGTGAATTCCCTTGTAATCGCTGGCATCGTGTTCGCCTGCACCTTCGGAGGTGCCTTGTTGGGTTTATTGCTTCGCGTTCTACTTCCCGAACATCATCTGAGCAATGAATCCAAAGACATCGTCAAGCTGGGCACCGGACTGATCGCGACGATGTCGGCGCTCGTCATCGGCTTGCTGATCGCCTCGGCAAAATCCGATTTCGATGCACGCAGAAATGCTTTCCAGCAGCTATCAACCAACATCATCTTGTTGGACCGGAGTCTAGCACATTATGGGCCGGAGGCGAAGGAAACCCGCGCGTTGCTACACCGCGCGGCCTCCACTCTCTTCGATCACATCTGGACCCCACAAGGCGCCTCCGCTGCCGGGATAGGCGATACCGAAATCACGGAGATGGGAGGAACCCTCTATGAATCCGTACGCAACCTCAAGCCAAGCACCGATTCCCAACGCTCGATTCAATCTCAGGCACTTTCCGTCACCGCGGAGCTGGCACGATTACGCTGGCAGTTGGCGCAGCGAGAACAAAGCTCCCTCCCGGTCCCCTTCTTGGTCGTGCTCATGCTCTGGCTCACGGTCCTTTTCATGAGCTTTGGGCTTTTTTCTCCAGTGAACTCGACGGTTATCCTGGTGCTTTTCGTTTGCGCGTTTTCAGTAGCCGGCGCGCTCTTTTTGATTGTGGATATGGACCAACCGTTCGAGGGGCTGATCCAGATTTCCTCCGGCCCGCTGCGCGACGCCATTTCGCAGCTTGGCAAATAGGCCGGTTCGACCCTGTTCTCCGCCGATCATCGTTGATCGCGGCAGGGTCTCTCGGAGAGCGGTTCAATTGCTTATCGGAGAAAGGTGTTAACCATGAACAGATCCTATCTTCCCCGGCTCGCCGCGATGGCGATGTTTTTTGTCACCGCCGGTACGGCCTCTTGCTATCCTTTTGAGGATCTCCTCAAAGCAATCCCCAATCGGGCCAATGCTGTCTTTCTGATCAATTTGAGAGCGATACAGCGAAGCCCGATGGGGATCAACCGCAACTGGGCGGAAAAACAGCGAAGGGACTACCTGGGCGGACTGACCAATCTTCCCTCTACCGTGACTCGGCTGATCGTGGGCGAGCAACTCGACACCACTGCGCTCCAGCCGTCCTGGAGGATCGCTCTCTTTGACCTGTCCGAGCCAATCACCCCTGAGGAGATACTACGGCGTGAATCGGGGTCGCGAGACAATATCGGCGGTCTTCCCGTAGTCATCTCTCCTCGTGGCCGGGTCTTTCTGTTCCTGTCCAGCAAGCTGATCGCCCAGTTCGAGACCGTGAACCGCCAGGACATAGCTCGCTGGCTTAGAACCTACAAGGCGCAAAGCCGTCCCAATCTGTCCCCGTACTTGAAGGATGCGGCGGAAGGCATGACTCCTGGTTCGCAGGCCATGCTCGCATTCGATCTGAGCGAAGTTTTTGATCTCGAAGGGGTCCGGAAACGGCTTCAAGACACAAACGCTCTTAAAGGCAAGCGGATAGACCTGGACGAGCTGGCAAAGACCATTACCAGTATTCGGGGAGCAAAACTCTCACTGTCAGTAGATAGAGAGATCGAAGGTGAAATCCGCCTGGAGTTCGCGGAGTCGGCCCAACCGCTGAGGACCATTGGGAAGGAATTGCTGTTGAATGTAATGCAATCGATGGGAGCCGCCCTCGACGATCTCGACAGCTGGCAAGGGAGAGTGGAAGACAAGGCCTATGTCCTACGCGGTAAACTGACGGAACGGGGCGCCCGCATGCTGCTCAGCCCCGCGTCCGCCCGCAACTCGGGCTCTCTTCAGACAGTCGTCGCAAAAGGCGCGGAACCACCGCCACCCAACCCCAAGGCCATCCCTTCTCAAATGTACTTCCGCTCCGTGACCTCGCTGCTGGACGAACTAAACAACGAGAAGAAGCCGAAGAACATTAGCCAGCGAGGTTACTGGTATCAACAATACGCGACCAAAATCGATTCTCTGCCACTACTCAACGTGGACCCGGAGTTGCTGGAGTTCGGCGCTGCCATTAGCACAACCCTGCGCGGGATGGCCAACCTGGGGAGCGTCGCCAAGGATGCGAACGCCATGATCCAACAGAATCAGGTAGACAACCTGGCAGTCCAAACGGGCACGGCTAGCTTTTACGGTGGACGCTCCGCCGCTACTCCCTATGGCTATGCCGGATACGGTTGGAACTGGAACGTTCCGGTAACAGCGAATGTCTCGAATTACGTGCAAATAAGCAACCTGTGCCATCGCAACGCGGCCACCGAGAAGGCGTACCGGGAAGCGACCTGGAAGAACATTGCCGAGTATATTCAAACTACTCGTCGGAAGATGGTCGCAAAGTACAACGTCGAGTTCTGATTCGTGGATGGATGTCTCCTGTTCGAGATGCGCGTTCGGGCGCCGGACCAAGAATGGTGACTAGCCGTTCAAGTCCGGCAGCCCGCGTTCGGGCAAGAGCGTCCCTGCCGGAGGATCGTGTGATGCCCCGAACCAAAAATATCTTGTCGATGCTCGGCACTCTGGCTCCGTTGGTGGTGGTCTCGCTCGCTTGCGGCCAAGCGCCTCGGGGGCAAGGAATGCGTTTCCCCACTACCGGCAAGGAGGCTCCCGGGTTGGCACCGCTCGATGATGCGGTGATGGCCATGATGCGCCGGCACGGCATTCCGGGAGCATCGTTAGCTGTCGCCAAAGACGGCAAGCTCGTATTCGCGCGCGGCTATGGCTGGGCGGTGCTGGAGGCGCGCACGCCGGTCCAGCCAGACACCGTTTTCGGGTTGGCCAGTCTGTCGAAGTCCATTACTGCCTTGGCCACACTCAAGTTGGTCGAGCAAGGCAAGCTCAGCTTGGAGGGACGGGTTTTCAAGATTCTGAACACCGAGCCATTGGCCGCCGTAAGGGTAGACCCGCGGTTGTATCAGATTACCATCCGACAATTACTCAACCACTCCGGCGGTTGGGATCGCCAGGTAAGCGGCGATCCAGTGAACTGGACGACGCAAGTGAAGATGAAGTACGGGCCCCAGACGGCCATCTCGCCACGGCACCTGATTGCCTTCACGATGGGCGAACCGCTCGATTTTGACCCGGGCACGGAGTGCCGTTATTGCAACTTCGGCTATCTGTTATTGGGTGAAGTGATCGCGCGGGTGTCCGGACAGTCCTACGAGAAATTCGTGCGCGACAATGTACTGATACCGATGGGCCTCCGGAACGTGGCCGTCCCCCCTGGAAACGGCACGTACGCTCCCAATCAGGCACGCCGCTACCTCTCCGGAGCCACTAGGGAACTGCCCGGCTGGGAGCAGTCCTACCTGAACGCCGTGGGCGGCTGGACCGCCTCGGCGGTGGACCTGGCTCGCCTTCTGACCGCTGTGGACGGCAGTCGCGGCAAACGCTTTCTCAGCGACAAGATGTTCGCGGAGATGATTGCCCCGCCGCCCCCACCGCTTAAACCGAAGGCCGATGGCAGCTACGTGGGGCTGGGCTGGGATATCGTGAACCGCAGAGACAAGGCATTCACCTACTTTAAGGATGGCAGTTGGTACGGCATGCGCTGCTTCATGAAACGTCTGCCCAGCGGCATCAATTGGGTGCTCATGTTCAACGCCAGCATGGACCCGGATGTTTTTGATCGACAGGCTGTCCTGGAAGCCGCGAAGGAGGTCCGCGAGGCCGTGGAACGCATGGAGAGGTTCCCTAACATCGACTTGTTTGAGGAATATCGTTGATTCGTCAGTGCCCCAGCAATTCCCAAAGCCCGAATAGGCCGATGATCGAAAAAAGCAAGGCTACAGTGATCGAGAGCGGCCACTGATTAAGCACGGGAGATTCGCCGCGCCGAAGTCTACGCAACGTGAACCAGTGAGAGAGGCTGGCGCATGCCATCGCCAGGATGCCCAGAACGATCAGAGCGACACCGAAATGAATCGCCCCCTGATGCAAGCGAGCCGTCTCCCCACTGGGCGAGGCTTGTTGCAAGGAACGAAAGAAAGAGACGAATCCAAAACCAAAACTCGCCATCGTCAAAGTGGTTCGGACCCAGGCCAGCGTCGTTCGATCCAGAGCCAACTTGGTGTTGAAACCGGCCATTCCCGGCCGCTCGCCATGCTTGGCGCTGAGATTCGGCGTTTCCAGACTCATAGCCCTGACCTCGATCGAGAGGACAGATTCCCAAAGCAGATATAGTTTACCACGGGTTGTCCGGTGGCCCGACGCAAGTTGGCGGCACTCTCAACATCGAGAATCCAACCATTCCCTTCTCGGAGGCACCGAATGTTCCAGAACGCGAAATTCCTAGCCGTGGTCTCGATCGGCCTCGGCATGCTGCTCGGATACGCGGCAGCATCCGGAAAGCTCACACTGGTGTGGGCCAGTACCAGCCAGCTGGAGCCGAAGCATGAGGCTGAAAAATCGTCCAGTCCTGCACGAGGCGAAGTAGGCTGCTGTGATGGCGAGGACAAGAGGCAACTCGTGGCACTCGCCAATCACAATCACCGCGTCGCGGAAACTGCCCAGAAGGACGGCAAGAAGCCGAACATCCTCATCATCTGGGGCGACGACATCGGCTGGTTCAACCCGAGCTGCTACCACGGCGGCGTCATGGGCTACCAGACGCCTAACATCGACCGCATCGCCAGGGAAGGCGCACGCTTCACCGACTGGTACGGACAGCAGAGCTGCACGGCCGGGCGCGCGGCGTTCATCATGGGTCAGTCCCCGATCCGCACCGGGCTAACCAAAGTCGGCCTGCCCGGCTCGACGCTGGGAATCCAGCCGCAGGACCCGACCATCGCCGAACTACTCAAGCCACACGGCTACGTCTGCGGCCAGTTCGGTAAGAATCATCTGGGCGACCGCAACGAGTTCCTGCCTACGGTCCACGGCTTCGACGAGTTCTTCGGCAACCTTTACCACCTCAACGCGGAGGAGGAGCCGGAGAATCCCGATTATCCCAAGAACCCCGAGTTCAAGAAGAAGTTCGGTCCGCGCGGCGTGCTCCACAGTTGGGCGACCGACCAGGACGACGCCACTGAAGATCCGCAGTTCGGCCGTATCGGCAAGCAGAAGATCGAGAACACGGGTCCGCTGACCACGAAGCGAATGGAAACGGTGGACGAGGAGTTCCTCGACGGAGCGCTCAAGTTCATCGACAAGTCGCATAAGGAAGGCAAGCCGTTCTTCTGCTGGTTTAACTCCACTCGGATGCACATCTTCACTCACCTGAAGAAGGAGTCACAGGGCAAGACAGGCCTCGGCACCTACCCGGACGGCATGGTCGAGCACGACGGCATGATCGGGGTGCTGCTCAAGAAACTCGACGACTTGGGGATTGCCGACAACACGCTCGTGATGTGGTCCACCGACAACGGCGCCGAAGTGTTCTCATGGCCGGACGGCGGCACGACGCCGTTCCGGAGTGAGAAGGACACGAACTGGGAGGGTGGTTGGCGGGTGCCGTGCGTCATTCGCTGGCCTGGCGTCATCAAGCCAGGCACCGTAATTAGCGAAGTCTGCGCCCACGAGGACATGCTGCCCACGATTCTGGCCGCGGCGGGAGATTCGAGCATCGTTGAGGAATGCCTGAAAGGTCACACGGCCGGGGACAAGACCTACAAGGTCCACCTCGACGGCTACAATCTAATCCCCGCCCTCAAAGGTGAGGAAAAGGAGTGGCCGCGCAAGGAAATGCTGTACTGGAGTGACGATGGAGACCTGATGGCCCTCCGCTACGATAAGTGGAAAGCAGTATTCGCTGAACAACGAGCCGATGGATTCCGGGTCTGGTCGGAGCCGGTAGTCAAGCTTCGAGTGCCGCTCATCTTCAACCTGCGCAGTGATCCATTTGAAAAAGCCCAGCACGAGACCGAGTATTACCGCGATTGGCAGATCAGACGCGTCTTCCTGCTCGTGCCGGCGCAAGCCTTCGTGGCGAAGTGGATCTCCAGCTTCAAGGACTTTCCGCCGCGGCAGAAGCCGGCCAGCTTCAGCATCGAGGAGGTGATGAAGAAGATGGAAGCAAGCTCCCGCGGCAGGTAAGCCACTCTTGCCTCTCTCCTCGTCTTCAAGCGAGCAAGAAAGAGACGGTTAGCTGAACCGCACCCGGGTCGGGGCGATCCCCGGCCCGGCATCAAACACGAAGGGGATATCGCCCTGCACATGCAACTTACTACTGACTCCGCGTCACGTACCTATTTGGTCACCTTTTGTTACCTGCCGACTGGCAGTGTCAACAACGGCCCGCTTACTGTTCGCTGTCGACGAGTGAAGTCGAGCCGGCTCAATTGGATCATCAGGGCCAGCGTCGTCTTGCTCGCCTGATCTGCGTCGTCGATGTAGTACCAGTAGCCGCGGTATTTCACGGTGACATAGGCTGACGTTGGCGGCTTGTGACCTTTGCACACATGGACCTCGAACAGTCCGCGTGTCAACTCGCGGCCGTCGATTGGTCTTCCCTCGGCATCCACCTGGGGTTGGACGAGTCCGCAGTTGAAATGTTCAAGCGGCACTTCCACACCGTTGGCCAGGTAGAAATACACCTGCGCCGTGGAGCGCGTCACGGCGCGAAGTTTATCCGACGGCTCGCGCGGATATTTCAGAGGGTCAGGGACTTCGGCAACGAGGACGTCATAACGGCGTAGACCGGGAACCAGATTGAGCAACGATACCAACTCCGCGACCACGGGGCTGCTCTCCGCGCCCGGGTTGACTTCCAGTACCAGTTGGCGTTGTCGGCGGACAAGCACGCGCGATTTGCCGTCTTCGCCGGTACGATATTCCATACCGTTCTTGGCTGCTTCCACTTCCGCGGCGGCGGTGACGGATTCCACTGGCAGCGGAGCGCCCGCTTCTTGGAAACGCTCCTCGGCATGGATGTAGGCCAGCTCGCTGTCCTGAGCGATTTGAAGCAACTCGGCAATGCGCAAGAAGCGGGCGAAGTCTGAGATGACACCCCGCTGGGGACCGCTTGCCGTCACGGCATTGGGCACCCCATTTAGGCGCTCGATCCACAGCCTCGCGATGGTGGACGCCGGCCAGCTAGTCGAACTGAGGAATACCAGGGTGTCGGCAGGGATGGGAGTCAAGAACTCGCGGATGATCTCCGCTTCGTTGCCGGGCAATAGCGTGATCGTGGGGCGGTTCGCCCCTGCTACCGTGAAGTCCGGCAACATCATGGGGAAGATTCGGAAGGTTGAGCCAGCGGGATTGGGCGTGCCGAAGAACGGCCGGGCCTCGGCTGAGCCATTCAACTCATATTGCGCCGCGATGGACGAGACATTGAGGGACAACGGAAATTCGTTGTAACGCAGATGAATCAGATTGCGGAGCAGCTCCTCTTCGTTCACCAGCCGTACGGATTCATAATACCGGCCATGTGTGCGTTCCAGTGCCTTGGGTCCGAAGGAGCATCCGACTGCGGCGAAGACAAGGTTGAAGCCGAAGAGGCACGCGATGGGCAAGTACCACCGACGGACTACCACGACCGCGAATTGTATCATGCTCGCACCTTCGGCCGTGTGACTGATCTATTATCGATCCGCAGATGGGGTGGCTTTGAGAAAAAATGCTGGTTTTAACGGAAGTGAGGAGGAATCGGCATTCGGGTATGGTTCCGAGGCTGAAGCGTTAGCGTAGACAACCATCGGAGGTCAATCTTCGCTAACGCTTTAGGCCCGAAACAAATCGGTCATTACTGTCCGACCAGGCTCATCAACTGGACGTACGCTTGTCGATAGGCAAGATCGGCTTTGATAAAATCCACCTCGGCCAGCATCCGCGCCTTGGCCGCCGCCATCATGGCGGCAGGAGTACCTGCCTGCTTCTCGGCCTGTGCCCGTAGATCAAGCATTTCCTGGGCGGTACTCCGGGCTTGCTGTGACTCTGCTACTTCCCGAAACGCTTTCTGGGCTTTCTGCCTCACTTCGTCCTCGGTCTGTTGGAGTTGCACCGATGCCATGCTCGCCAGCGTCTTCCGCTCGCGGATCGTGTTCCGCCGCTTGCCCCAATCGACAAACGTGTAGGTGCCGACGACGCCGACGTAGCTGATGTTTGGCTGAACATAAGATTGAACCGACTGGTAGAGGTAGCCACCGAATCCCGCGACGCTTGGTACGTAATCCAGCTTCCCGGCGGCAACGGCCGCCTGAGCCTTGGCGATGGTCTGCTGGGCTTTGCGAATCTCCGGGCTTGCTGCCAGAGCGAGGCTGATTACCTCATCCACACAGCGAAACGGCGGCATCGGCAGAGGCGGCTCGGATGGTTCAAGGATCGTGCATAGGGGGAAATCAAGCAGGCCGTTCAATTGTTCTTGGAGATCGGCGATCTGTTTATCTACCTGCTGCAACGCTTGCCGTGCCTCCACAAGAGCGGTTCGCGCCTCCAGCGTCCCCGTCTGGGCCAGCAGTTCGGCGCCGAGGACGCCCTCCACGGCTCCTTTCTGGATGCGGCGGGCAGCCAGAAGGCCCCAGTAGAGTTGCTCAACTCCGCTCACCAATTCGCGAGTCCCCCTCTCTATCTCAGCTTTGGCGATTTGCTCGTCGGCCTGCGCGATCTTCACCCCCTGGCGGACTTTGAGCAAATCCGTAAGCGGCTGCACGACGTTAACCGTCGTCAACGTGCTGTTTTGCTGGTAGACGGCAGCTTCGATGCTTGTTGGCGGAAAGCTGAATATCGGACCGAGGGTCCTTCCCTTCGTTGTAAACACCTGCCCCAGCTGGTCGTTGAAATGCACGTAGAGAACACCGCCAATCACCTTCGGGAAGTAGTCCGAGCGAGCAACCTTGATGGCATACGCCTTGGATTCAGCGTTCATCGAGGCGAGATGGAGCAGCTTGCTGGTGGCCAACGCGCGTTCCTTGGCTTCTTCGAGCGTGAGCCGTCTGGCGGCGGGTGCTGAGCCTTCAATCGGCGCGCCGGGAGCTGGCAGATCCTCGCCGCACAGCGGGGAAGTACGAGCAAAAGCAAGGTGGAGGGATGTTAACACAACAATCGGCCAGAGAGTGAGTTTCCTTGTTCGCATTCCAGAAGCTCCCTTGCCTCCGATCGCCTCCGGTGGCAGGAGGCGGTTGTCCTCTAAAGGAACCACGAAACACGTGGATAACACCGATAAACGACAAATCAATAATTATTGCTCCACTAGTTGTCGGTGTTATCCACGTAATCCATGGTTAGATCGCCACAATCTGCGTATCGGCTGTCTAGGAGACTTGCTTAATCTGTGGGAGGAGACGATTCTCGCGGACTGAACATTGCGATCTGCACAACCCGCCTGAACGTTAGCGCAAACGCAGGTTTACACGATGGAACCATCCAGCGTCATCTGAAATTGTGCCCAGTAGCCGGGGGGCGAGGAACTCGGTAGACAACAAAGGAGTGAGGGGGCGATTACACGATCAACGAAGTCTCTCCCGGAGCGACCCCGCATGAACAGCACACCCATGCCAATCCGGATTATCCCCGTACTTCTAGCCTGTTTCGCTACCTTGACATCGCCGAGGACTGCCATGTCGCAGACGCGCTTCCCCGAACCGGAAAAACTGCCGTCGCAAGCCAAGCTGCCCGATCCACTCCTGATGCTCGACGGCGAGCGCGTTATGAGCAAGGAACAATGGTTCGAGAAACGCCGCCCTGAACTCAAGACCCTTTTTGAGCACTATATGTATGGCCGTGCTCCTGCCGCTCCAGAGAAGATCGACGCCACTGGTGAGCGTGAGGACCGGCGTTTCTTCGACGGCAAGGCGACAAAGAGGGAAGTGATTCTTGCCTTCGGGCCACCCGATGTGCCGAAGATCCATCTGCTGCTCGTCATCCCGAATGACCGAAAGAAGCCTGCCCCCGTTTTTGTCGGACTCAACTTTTGCGGCAATCACGCACTAGTTAAGGATCCCAACGTCGCGGTGCCAACCGGATGGATGTATCAACAGTATCCCGGCGTCAAGAACAACCGTGCGACCGAGGCTGGGCGGGGCACCCAGGTGGACGTGTGGGCGCTGGAGCAATCGATCGAACGCGGGTATGCCGTGGCCACCTGCTATTGTGGCGATATCGCTCCCGATGACCCCGCCTCCCGCGCCGGCGTCCAGTTCCATTATCCCCCTGGCGATGTTCGCCGAGGGCCACACGACTGGGCCACAATCGCCGCCTGGGCATGGGGTATCCAACGAGTGGTCGATCACCTGATTACGGACAAGGAACTCGACAGCAAACGTATCGCTGTTGTTGGCCATTCTCGGCTGGGCAAGACGGCGATCCTCGCGGCCGCGCTGGACGAGCGCATCGCGCTGGCGATCCCGCATCAGGCCGGCTGCGGCGGAACGGCACCCAGCCGCTGCCACAATCCCAAGGCCGAGACCATCAAGCGCATCAACACCAGCTTCCCGCACTGGTTCAACGATACGTTCAAGAAATTCAACGACGATCCGGACAGATTACCATTCGATCAAAACTGTCTCGTGGCCCTGATGGCTCCGCGTCCGGTGCTGCTCAGCAATGCCGTCGAGGACCAGTGGGCAAATCCCAGCGGGCAATTCGATGTGCTACGAGCGGCCGAGCCGGTTTATCGGTTACTCGATGCGGGCGGGCTGGGATCCAAGCAGATGCCGGAACCGGGTAAGCTGATCGACAGCAAGCTCGGCTATTACATCCGGGCCGGGCAGCACTCCATGACGAAGGAGGACTGGAAGATCTTTCTCGACTTCGCCGACAAACATTTTGGGAAACCGGCAGGATGAAGGGCGTTCACCGTGGTTGGTGTGACGACTAACCCAAACGGCGAGAAACGAACAGAAGCAGGCTGCCATCCTCAGAGATGGCCGCGTCGCGCTCGGCGGCGTCGAGTCCATCCCGTCCCTCGGCAGCGCTGAGACTATAGCGGCCGGCACGCCGTAGCTGCTGCAAGCCGGCGTTGAACGCAGCGCGTTCCATCGCCATAGACTGTCGCAGCTCTACGAGGCTGACGTGATTATGTGCTCCATGTTGGCGGTCCAGACGCGCGAATGCCTCATCGAAGCGCTCCGCGAAATCCGCCAGCGGGGGGGGTGGTTCCGGTTTCGGCTCGATCTTGGGAGCAACGGAGGCGGAAGGGCGAGAGGCGCGAACCGTTTCCTCTGGGAAAGTCGTGCTGCTAATGTCCGCACGTAGAAATAGTAACGGCTTCTTTTTGACGATCAGCACTCCCACTCCGTCCGGGAGGTTAAGTTCCCTCACCTGACGACCTAAGGATTCGCGGAAATCGCTTTGCAGGTTGCGGGGCAGCTTCTTGGCCAAATCCCCCACGGACACAGCCTGATTCTCCGGCGTTCGGACTGAAGACAACGTGAGGTGCAACAAACGAGGCGAGTTCATCAGCCGCTCTCGATCCTCGGCGAGGACTACCAGGCTATTCGGCAAACGCGGGAAGGCAAGGACGCTTCCGCTACGGAACGGTTCGTGGCTGAGAGCTTGTTTCAGCACCGTGCCTGTTGCGACGATACCTGTTCCTTCTACGAGTCGATTCAGTTCTGCGGGATAAGCGTCCGGGCCGCGCTCGCGCGCATCGATCAATCCTTGCACCAGCTTCTCGCTCAGCTCCTCGGCTGGTTTCTTCTTCGGCGGCGGTGGAGGAAAGCGCTGGAGAAAGAGTTGCGGCTTACCGCGGATGATCGCCACGCCCACGGCCAGCGGTAAGGCGTTTTCCACAATCTCTTGCTCGATCACTCTGCTGAAAGCTGGTCGTAGGGATTTGTCTACTTTATTGACCGCTTTTGTCGGTGCGTGCAACGGCTTGTCCGCGCTGCACAAGTGTCCCAGGGCAAACTCCAGCAGCATCGAGCTGGCAGCGAGACGCTCCCCATCCTCGGCGAGAACTATCGGGCTATTGGGATCCTTCCTCTTGGCGATGACCCATTTCGCCGCGAAAGGCTTTTTATTCAATGCCTTGTTCACCAACTCCGGCGCCGCCTGCGGGTCGGCCAAAGCAGCGAGACGAGCCACGGTCAACGGATACTCGCCGTCCCCCTGCCGCTGCTGTTCGAGCACAGTCAGCATTTTTTGTGCTAGTTCATCGACCGGCTTGGCTTTCGGCATCGCGGAGTTCCCTACTTCCATTCCGCGAAGCGGCGCAGCATCTCCAGTCCGACGCGCTGGCTCTTCTCCGGATGGAATTGTGTGGCGAACACATTTTCATGCCAGATGGCGGCAGTAAAGGGCGTCGGATAATCCGCCTCGGCCGCAGTCAGTCCCGGATCGCGCGGCACCACGTAATAGGAGTGGACGAAGTAGACCGATGCTTGTGACGGCAGCCCGGCCAGGGGCGGCGCTGGCTTGCGAACGCGCAGTTGGTTCCAGCCCATGTGCGGTACTTTGAGTCCGGGCACATCCGCGAAGCGCACCACCTCTCCGGGAAAATAATTCAGCCCGCGGTGCTGTCCGTCCTCATGGCTCGTGGTGAACAAAAGCTCTAGACCCAGGCAAATGCCGAAGAACGGCTTGCCGGCGCGCAAATGCTCGATCAACGGCTCCGCCAGGCCCGCCTCATGCAGCCGAACGATGGAATCGCGGAAGGCGCCAACGCCGGGCAGCACGATCTTATCCGCTTCGGCGATGCGATTGGCATCGCTGCTGATGATGGCTTGGTGGCCGAATTTCTCGAACGCCTTCTGGACGCTGCGCAGGTTGGCCACGCCGTAATCGATGATGAGGATCTGTTGCATGAAAGTACCCCGTCTCGTGTGCATTCACCGCGATTATCATAGGGGAATCAGCGCTCGTCCGCGCGGTGGAATACCACGGATATGCCGCGGAATGGAGGCAGAACGAGACGCAATCGGCTTCCCTCCTCCGAAGCTTTTTCGGGGATCGGTGTGAACCCTTTTTTCGCTGGAACGATAATCATTCGATCTCCGCGGATCGTGAACCTGACTTGATAGCGTTGGACAACGACGGGCAGAAAGCGATCGCCCGGTTGACGCATGAAACCGCCAATTTCCAATTCATCATCGACTATTCGATAATCGGCGGATTCAATCATCGTCCCCTTCTCGATTAGTCGGAGTTCCTTGCTCGGAGCGAATAGAAGGACACTCCCATCGTCGCCCCGCCATTCGCCTTCGAGTAGGGACGAGGATAGAGGCAAGGTTGCGTTCATCTCGGACACAACCATCCAACGCGCATACAGCGGCAATCCCCATAATCCTGCCAAGAGCACGAGGTTGAACACTATCCTGCCAAGGCGGCCGGATGTCGTTCGCTTCTGATCCTTGCGCAAACGTCGCAAGGACGATTCCGCAAAGCGGCGATAGTCGGGTAAGGAAGAGAACATGGGCAGCCTCACAAAGTAGAAAACCGCGCGTTGCTACGACGATTGGGCGGTTAACGCCAACGGAACAAGGCACAGACCACGAAAACCACCAGCGAAACGAGCAACGTCGAAACGACCGCGACGAGCAGCCCGACACGAGCGATGCGCCGCCGCATGTGCATAAGGATGGCGTTAGGGGCGCTCGACTCGCGCCGTTGCGATTCGCACGGAATCGACATACCTCTCCCTCCTGGATTTCGGTTCCGCTTCTCGTCGCGCAGGGCGATCGTGTTGAGGGGCGCACCATATGCCGGATGCGGCCGACAATGCAAGCGGAATCAACGAGAACAAGTCCGTTCCGCCTTGACTACGCCGCGAAGCCTCCATTACTATCCGGCCGCATCGCTACGCCGGCTGGCATTCGGCTCGGAAAGGACTCCCTGATGTCAACTTTCCTCCAAACTCGTCCGCGTTGGTTCCTTCTTCCGGCTCGCCGCCTGGCCTCCGACACGCCGCCTCGACCGGACGGCCAGTGGTTACTCCCAACTCTTGTGTTCCTTTCCGCGCTCGGGTTGTCCGTTTGTCTGTACGCACATTTTCTCAAAGTAGATCGCGCGCTGTGGTACAACCCGTATCACGACCGCAGCGCTCATTATCTATACAGCTTGAGGCTGGCGACCGACCTACAAAATGGGCGAGTGTTGCAGTTCCTTCACGACCTGGACCAGGCACGCGTTTGGCCGCCGTTGCACGGCATGGCGGCAGCGGCGGTGCTGGTGATCGGTGGACGCGATTATCGTTTGGCAGTGCTTCCGAGTCTGGCCGGATGGGTAGCTACTGTGTTGCTTGGATTCTTGGTCGCGCGGCGTGCGGCGCCGCGCGGCGGCAATCTGGCCGGACTGATCGCTGCTCTTTTTCTTGCCGCCAGCCCGGCCCATCGCGCCTACGCTACCGACATCATGCTTGAGAGTCTCGGCGCCGCTTTGTCGCTGCTGGCTCTGTACTGCTATCTTCTCACCGTGCAGGGATGGCCGGAGGAAACCGGAAAGGCGCGCTGCCTCGCCCTGACGCTTTTTCTGCTCTTTCTGGAGAAGTACAACTATTGGCTGCTTGTCGTCCTGGCACTGCTCGCCGCCGAGTTGTGTTCCCGTGGCCGTGTCTACTGGCACGCTGTCCGCGAACTGTTGCGGAGCATCAATTGGCGACGTTGGAGCGCGGAGCAACTTCGTCATCCCCTGACCTGGGGAATTGTGCTTTTATTGCTCGTAATCGCCTGTGCCTATCAGTACGGCGAGCGGCCGCTACGGCTGTGGGGACATGCGATCTCCCTATATCCGCCGCATAATCTGATTCACTTCGCTTATGTTCTGTTGTTCATTCGACTGACGGCGTGGTGGTGGCGGCACGGACGATATTGGGCACGGCTGCTCGACAATCGATTGCGGCAGATCGTTCTCTGGTTGGCGCGTCCGATATCGGTGTGGTTCCTCCTGCCCAAGCGTCCCAGCTATTTTCTGTGGTATCTCAGTTTCGCCGATCGCGCACCCCACCAACACATGGACCTGCTTGGCGGCTTGTGCGATTATGCGACCTGGGCGGTGCAAGATTATCATGGCAGCCTGGCTTGCGGGCTTTTCGCCGCAGCCCTTTGCCTATTGGGTCTGCTTACCTGGCGGCAAGTGCGACCGGGTGGAATCGCGGTCCTGGCTCTGCTGATGTTAGCTTCGGTGCTGACGCCGCTACATCCTAATCACAAAGGCCGCATGCTGCACTCGTGGATTCCGGCCTTGTGGGTGACATCCGGTCTGGGAGCCGCGGCCCTGGCGTATGGCCGCGTCACGGCGGGGCGGCCGCGCCTACGTCCGTGGCTGGCCGGCTTCGCCGTGGCTGCCGCGGCCGGGATGAACTATCCCGCTCTTCGCTCCGCCGGACACGCCGTCGAGGGTGGCCCGCATGTCGAACAACCTTCCATGC
>Ga0070738_10002816_pt1 | contig 24939 bp, 20 predicted proteins | sample Coa_R2_2_FD_66446 | JGI IMG/M metagenome (GOLD analysis project Ga0070738, IMG submission 66446) | Surface soil microbial communities from Centralia Pennsylvania, which are recovering from an underground coalmine fire - Coalmine... | ecosystem: Environmental > Terrestrial > Soil > Unclassified ...
AGGGTAGTTTGTAAGGTTTTTCAACGAGCCGCGACCGCAAGGGAGCGGTTAACGCACCCCGCTCCCTTGCGGTCGCGGCTCGTTGAAAACTCACACGTAACTACGGCCATCTGCTTAGCGACTTGGCGGCAATCGTTCTACTTCGCACTTCCCTTATGACGTGGTTGGTAGTTCCGCAAGTAGCCAGCAATGTGTTGTTGCATGTCGGCTTCGGAGAAACCGTAGAGTCGCATTTCCTCGATTGCGCTCTCGGCGGTCCAGCCCTGGTATTCGATGCGGAAGATGGCGCACATCGTGCCGGTGCGATGGATACCCGCGAAGCAGTGAACCAGGACCGGATAGTTCGTCTTGTCGTCCATCACCTGAAGGAATTCGTGCACGGCTTGTTCGGCCGGGATTTCGCCGGCCTCATCCGCACCCCACACCCGCGGGACGATTCGCACGTGTTTGAGTTTGTGCGCCGCACAGAAGTCTTCTTCCCATGCGTCCTGCGGGGAGTCGCCCGGATGGCGTTTCAAGGCGCGCAGACTCACGACTGTCTTGATGCCACAGTCATGGCACACGCGTTCCAGACCGGCTGGCGACAGTTGGCCGCTGCGATACAGGATGCCGTCTTCGACCACCCGTAAGTTTCGCAGGTGATAACCCTGGTGTGATGAGTAAACGAGTGGTGCGGCGACAATCAGCGCCAGCACCACTCCCGCAAGTACGATTTGCCACCGAGCCGGCATGCGTCCTCCGCTGTTTCGGTCGGCGCACCGTACCATCGCGACCGACAGGAGAAAAGGCGGATTTGGCGGGCTGTTTAGTGGCCGGCCTCGGGGTGTGCCGCGCCTTCTGGCGCGTGGCCACCTTCCTTGTGCCCCTCGCCACCCGATCGGCGTTCTTCTGCATCGTGGCGCATTTCCAGGACTGCTTTGCGGAGCGGACGCGGCATACCGAGGTCGAGTAGACGCGGACCCTCCGGCCGGTAGTTCCAACTGATTGGGTATCCACGAGACGGGTCGGTTGACGGTGCCAGGAATACGCGGCCGAGGTGGGCGCGGACGCCGGTGTAGTCCGTCGCGAAGGTGCCGGTTTGAATGGGGCCGGTGGCCGAACCGGGCCCTCGTCCACACAGATTGTTGTGCCACAACCTGGCGCCCCCGACGTAGCCCGCGTTGTCGAAACGCGTTACGCTTGGGATGGCGCACCGGGAGACCGATTGCGGATAACCTGCTTGTTGCTGCGAAGCGACAACGGGAAAGAGCGGCCGGGGCGTCCGCTCCGCACAGCGTTCGAGCAACGTGCGCTCGCCGGCCCGTGCGGTGGGCGACCAGAGGAGGAAAACCCCTGCGAGAAGGAAGAACCAGCGCATGGCGGCACCGGGTTGAATGGGGAGCCGAAAACACGACCACGCCGGGATGGATTGCCATCGGTCTGGCAGAACACCCGGCGTTTCCGGTCTTCGCCTCTTTATCGGCTCGATCACCCCTCCGGGTTGCGGTTGAATTTCTGGTATGGCGGCGCGACTCCATTGACGCTGAAATTATCGGCCCGGATGTTCAGCGGTGCTCCATAGCCGCTTTGTGCCCCGACGGTCGTGACATCGTCTTGATCGACGCCGTCGCCGCTCACTCCCAAACCGCCCATTAACGCAAAGTTATTTCCGATCTGGTTGTACAATGGCGAGCTGCCGGGGAAGAAAACGATACCGTTCTGGTTCAGCGGGTTGAACGGGTCGTGGAAGTTCGAGTTGGGGTTGAACGCGTCGTTCCCAGCGACGGTATTCGTGTACACAGAAGCCGGCAGGGGAGCGCCAACATTCAAGCCGTTTGCCGGGTTGATGCCGGGGTCGTTCAGGATCGAGAACGGGCCAGGCGGGGCGTTGTTGATGCCTTCTGGGTAATGTGGCTCCGCAAAGAAGCGGACAGTACGGTTGGTGATGGCGGCTCCATCCGGCAGACCGGGCACCATGTCGATCGGTTGGAGTTCAGCGGGATTCGCGTAGTAGGCGACGTTTCGCGCTTTCGCCACCGCCACATCAATGGAGAAGATCGTCGCGTCTGGCATGCGATAGAGCCCGACGATGTTTCCGTCCTTGTCCGCCACTGCGAAGACGAAACTGGCTCGCGAACCGAGCGGCAGACGAATCGCAGCGCGAGTCTTGGCGGCCTGGACCAGCCCGGCCGTAATGATGTTGGTCACTTGTTGCGCCGTGATTCCATCGCCATCGTGTGGTGTCACCAGCCAGCCGGTGGGGACCGGATTTCCCCCGCGGAGGAAGACCGGTGCGCCGCCATTGGTACCAGGACCGACCTGCAGATTCGTACCGTCGTTCGGATTGCCGCGCCCGACCAGTGCGCTTTCTCGTTCGAGTTCCTGCGCCCCTTCGACGGAACCGCCGCGGCCGAACACATCAAGCTGGATGCCGACCAGATCGATGCGCCCCGCAGGGAGGCCGAAACCTGCGGGGAGTGCAACGCCACCGAGCGTGTCCACTGGCAATAGCGGCACGCTGCCAATCGCCGTCCGCGTTCCACCAACCGCCGCGAACGCCATCCACTCTGCTTCCAGTGATCGGTCGGGCTTTGTCGGGTCGTATGTGGCGCTGAGTGAGGAATTTTCCTCGGTGGCATAGCCGGTTTTGCCGGGGAAGAACACGCCAATACCACCGACTTCCTGACCATTCTTGTAGATGGGAATGCCGCCCGGCAGCGTACCGATGCCGCGCGACTTCCCGTTCAACATCAGCCCCGATTGGTAGCCGTAGTCATTGGGGGTGAACAGCGTCTGGCCAGTTGGTACGAAAGCCGGATTGATGTTGAATCGATCGGGCAGAGTCACTTGCGTTCCGTTGGGCAAGGTGACCAAGGAACTGTCACGGTTGGTGTGTTCGATATCGAAGAGGTCGACTTGTGGTGTATTCGGAATGTTGGGTGGGAAGTGCCCGCCAAGCCCAACGGGAGCTACGAAACCCGGTCCTGCAACAGTGGAGTTCGGATCGGTAATACTGGGGTTCGATTCCACCTCGCGCTGAGTCACGGTGGACTGACTGATGAACTGAATCGTGCGTGAGGTGAGTGGAGCCTGGTTATTGCCGAAGTACGCTCCTGTGAGTGCCTCGGCGTAGGCTCCGTCCACCGCGAACACGAGATTGCTGAGGTTGCCGGTGATGTTCGGATCCACGCCGCTTTCGACGCGGACGCCGAGGATCTGGCCGTTGCGGTCGGTAACCACAATGATCGCGTCCGTACTGGCAGAAGCCGCTGCGGCCCGTTGGAGTAGGGTGCCCACTTCATCCGCGGTGAGCGTTTGTTGCGGAGCATTCAGCGATGGGTCGGCGGAGAGCGATGCAAGAACCCTGTCATTGGGGCCGATGGTCGCGGCATCGGTGGGTTTTACGTTGAAATAGTCATTCGCTCCACTTCCGCCATTGAAGACGTTGGTGTTCTGGCTTCCGAAATACGCATCGTTGCCAGATCCCCCCGAGAAGGTCGCCGGTCCACCACCTGCCACAAACTTGTTGTTTCCGCCCGTGTCGGTGAACGTGGTCGGTTGCGTCAAATTCGGGTCGATGACGGCCGAACTCTTGCCGCCTGGGGTGTTCACCTGAATTGCCGTCACTGCGGAGGGGGCAAACGTTCCGATTTCGACCGTGCCGTCGAGAACGTGGATTGTCGTCCCATCGGTATAGACGCGAATCCGGTCGGTCCCAGTCCCGGTGATTGTGAGGGTTCCATCGGTGAGCGCCACTGAGGCGGCGGGCACCGCCCGGTCTTCGAGTTCCTCGCATTTCAGGAAACTGCGCCGCGAGATACGTCGGGGTTCGGCAGTTTGCATGGCCCTGCTCGATTAATGGAATTGGTGCCATCCCTCCCATCGACCAGACCATTCAACGCTCTCTACAGAATTATCGATAAACCTTACCTAATCGGAAGAATCCTCATGACAGGCGTTATTGGAACCGATGTGAGAGACGAAGTTCCACATTGGGCGTTTCTCCGCCGCGCGCGACTTGTGGGAGTAAAGTGATGGATCGCCTCTTGAATGATGGCCGCTGGGTCGCGGGCGTGCTGCTATGCCTTGTGGGGGCCTTTGTGCCTGCTGCGGATGCGGCCGAACCGCAATCCCTTGCCCCCCTTGCCCCCCCTCCCGGAAGCAGGCCTGCGTATCCGCTCCCAAGTTCGCCGTTCCTCCCAGCCCCACCAGTTTCATCTGGGACATCACCCGGCGCTCTGCCGGGTGTCGTTGCGCCACCGGGTGGAGTGCCAGCCAGTCCGGCAACGCCCGCGCCCACGACCCCAACAGAGAAGCCAGCCCCGGCAGTTCCACAGGTCAATCAATTGCCACAAGACACCACGCGGCAGCCGATCGAACGGCTTCTGGAACCGACGAACCCCATCCCTCCGAAGGCGGGTGAAGAGGTCAAGCCAGCAGACTATACGTATTTCCCGACGCTGGGTTTCGCGGGGCAAAGTGGCGTGCGGCCGCGGTCGGGCCGCAACAACGAGTACGAGACGATGGAGGACCGATGGCGGATCGGTTTGCCGGAATGGGACCGTTACGGAGTGGGGCATCCGCGGGTATTTGACTACCCCTATCAGCTTGGCCGGTGGTTCGACCCCTACCGACAGAGCGTCATCAAAGGTGACTACCCAATCATCGGGCAGCATACGTTTTTCGAGTTTACGGGCACGAGCAGCACGCTCATGGAAGGGCGGATGATCCCGACGGCCACAACGCCGTTTGAAAGTACCGCCCGTCCGTTCACCACGGACTTCTTTGGCCGTTCCGGGCAGTTTGTGTTCTCGGAGCTGTTTACGCCCTCATTCGATTTGTTCCAGGGCGATGCGGCGTTCAAGCCGGTGGACTGGCGGATCAGATTGACGCCGGCGTTCAACGTGAACAGTTTGAGTGTGCAAGAACTTGCCGTCGTCAGTCCCGACGTGCGGAGAGGAACGCTCCGCGAACGGAGTTGGTCAACACTGCAGGAGTGGTTCGGCGAATACAAACTGGCCGATATCAGCCCGCAATACGACTTCATCTCGATTCGAGCTGGTTCGCAGCCGTTCACGTCTGACTTCCGTGGCTTCATCTTCAGCGACGTGAACCGAGGTATCCGCCTATTCGGTAACGCGGACGGCAACCGGACACAGTATAACATCGCGTACTTCCGGCAATTTGAGAAGGACACCAATAGCCAACTCAATACGTTCACCGACCGCCGACAGAATATCGCCATCGCGAACATCTACCGGCAAGACTTCATTTTCCCCGGCTACACGACAGAATTGAGCTTCCACTACAACAACGACCCGTCTGCGTTCAAGTTCGACAAGAACGGCTTTCTGGTGCGTCCAGACCCTGCTGGTGTGTTCACTCCTCACACCGTGGACGCGTACTACCTTGGTTGGACCGGCGATGGCCACATCGACCGCTACAACATTTCGCACGCATTCTACTGGGTGCTCGGTCACGATAGCATGAACCCCATCGCGGGGCAGCCGGTGTCGATCAACGCGCAGATGGCCGCGTTAGAATTGTCCTACGACCGCGACTGGGCGCGGTTCCGTGTCAGCGGTCTGTATCAGTCGGGTGACGGCAATGCGAACAACGGACACGCGACTGGCTTCGACGGTATCTTTGACAACCAGAACTTTGGCGGTGAGTTCAGCTTCTGGCGGCGGCAGCGCATTCCGCTATTCGGCGTCGGATTGACGAACGATCAGAGTAACTACGCGAACTTGCGTTCGAGCCGCATCCAGGGGCAAAGTAACTTCGTGAACCCCGGTTTGTGGTTGATTAACAGCGGGGTGGACATCGACATCACACCGCGATTGCGGTCGATTAACAACGTCAACGTGCTGTTCTTCGACAAGACCAACGTGCTCGAAACGTTCGTATTCCAGAGCAACATCAACCGCTTTATCGGTGTGGACTTGAGCACGGGGTACGAGTATCGGCCCCGATTGAACAACAATGCCATCTTCCTGGGTGGTCTTGCGGTACTCATTCCGGGAAGCGGATTCCGCGCGCTGTACAACGCCAAGGACAGCCCGGTCCCTGGCCTGTTCTCCGGCTTCATGGAAATGATCTTCCAGTTCTGATGAAGGGTGATGTGGGAGTTGCTCCGCATCCTGGAAGGGCCTTCGCAAACCAACTCACTCTTTCGCGTGCGGTGGCGGTGCGACGGGCAACGCCAGAGCCGCACGAAGTTCGGTGAGCAGGATCGCAACTTCCGTATCCTGGTTCCACGCCCGCCCGGCGTAGGCGAATGGGTTCTTGTCGCTTGGCTTCTCCGCAGCAATCAGGGCTTCGGCTTTCGTCAGATGCGTGCGGGCGGCGGGATTCTTGCGGGCGGCGGCAGCCAAGCCACGGATGAGATGATCGACCGGATGAACGGTCTTTCCGGCTCTTTCGAGTGCTGCTTCCACGCCGGCAAAGTCGCCGCACCGCAGGCGAACCAACGCCAAGCCGCGATAGCCCCATGGGAACAGCGTGTCGGGCTGATATGCGGCCTTGTACGCAGCCTCAAATTTGGCTGGTTCCCAGCCTTCCGGCTGGGAATTCAACCCGGCGGCCCAGGCGAGTCGCGCTAAGGTATTCACATCTCGCGACTTGCCGTATTGCCGGAACATCGCCTTCAGAGTCTTCAGGTAGGCGTCGCGTTGCCCGGCTGCCAGTTGTGTTTCGGCGATGAGCATATCCGCCCAGGCGAGTTGCTTCTCGGCCGCTTTCAGTTGGACGGCATATTTCTTCGCTTCCTCAAAGAATGGAATGGCGTCCTTGTACCGCCCTTGCGCGGCGAGCGACCTTGCCAGGCAGATTGCGTCTTCTTCGCGATTCCCGAGAGAGTAGTCCGGCACTTTCTTCCCGGCTTCGCGCAGGTCGCGGAAGAGTCGCTCGGCTTCGGCGAATTGACCGCACTCAATCGCCACCCGACCGGACCAGAAGAGCACATTGGCCCTCTGGATTGGCTCCAGCTTCGGGACTGCGGGCAGAATCGCCAGCGCTTGCGCGAAAAGTGCCGCCGCCGCTACTCTGTCGCCTGTGTCGTAGAGCAATTTCCCTTCGGTTACGAGCGCGATCGCCATTTCTTCGCTCTTTGGGCCGTAGACCTTGGCGACGAGTGGACGCAACGCGCTAAACAGTTGCTGGGCGGTGGCGCGAAGTGGTGGGGACGAACTGGAACCGAGAATCTGCGCGGTTTCGAACAGGTCGTGGATTGCGCTGAGTGTAGTGAGAAACTTCCCGCGATTCAGGAGCGTCAGGGCGTCCTTCGCCGAAGTCAGTGCCTTGTCGTTGGCTCCCTGTTGTTGCTCGAATGCGGCTCGTTTGAGGAGGATAATGCTCAACCACGGGTTTTCCGAGCCGAATCGCTTCCGGTTCGCTTTTTCGACCTCATCATAGAATGCCCGCGCCTCGTTAATGCGCTTGGTGGCCACCAGATGCCGCGAATAAACCGTGAGCAGGTTTAATGCTCGGGGATGCGCAACCCCAACGGTTTTCCTCGTATCAGCGAGGACACGCGTGAGCAGTGCGTCGGCCTCGCGTCCCTCGTTGATGTGCAGCAACAGTTTCGCTAGTTCAAAGCGGAAGATGACCAGGAGAAGGTGATCGTCGGGAAGGACTTTCTCCAGTCGGCCGATGTCACTTCGCAGTCCCGCGATCGCGTTTCGGAGGGAGCCGGCCAGGACCGATCCAGGAGCGATGGCGGCATTGGCCAGGGCGACCTTGGCCTGACAGTCCATGATCGGCTCGAAGATCTCGCGAACGCGTCCATCCGGGAGTTTTTGAATTCCCTCACGGAACTCGGCGAAGAGCGTGACCACTTCGGCCCACCGCTGCCGATCGAGGAACCACGCGATCAAAGCCAGTTTCGCGAGCAGGGTGTCCTTGTGGGACTTTCCGTTCAACCGCTCACGCTCTTTGACGACGTCACGCAAAACCGTTTCGGCCTCCGGGAACCCCGCAGTCGCCAGCGTGATGCCCTCGTAGAGTCGTGTGTTGAGAATCGCGGCGAGATCCGCATTCGCACGCTTTTGCAGTTCGAATACCTTGCGAAATCGCTCGATCCCGGCGAGGAAATCGCCGCTTTCCGCTTCCAGGCGGCCCAGATCCAGTTCACTTTGCCAGACATCGGGGTGCGTGTCGGGCAGGTTCGCTCGGCGCAAGGCGAGTGCCTCTTGCAGCACCTCTTTCGCATCGGTGAACATCCCCAGCGTCTTCATGCCGTTGCCGATGCTCGCCAGCAATTTCGCGCGAACGAGCGCAACGGCAGGATCGGTCAGACTGGCGCGGAACTGGCTCGCGGCGTTGCGCAAGAACGGTCCCAAAGTGGCGGCTTGTCCTTCGCTTCCCGAACCGGCGAGAAGCGGAACTGTGTCGCCGAAGAAACTGGCGAGCGAGTCTGACGAACGGAAGAGGTCGTTCAGTAGCGCGATGAGAGCGTCGGCGTTGGCCGCTTGCGCCGTGAAGAGAGCAGCACGTTGCTCGGCTTGCCGCCGGAGTCGGTCTGCTTCTTCGCGCAGCTTGGCTTCCTGGGTTGCTTTTTCGGCGTTCTGGCGGGCAATGTCGGCTTGCTGGCGTTCGCGTTCCGCACTCTCCTTGGCTTCGCGTTCCGTATTCGCACGTCGAACGGCCTCCTGGTATTGCTCGTAAAGCGAACCGATCAAACCGAGCGTGATGAGAACCACCATCGCGAGCAACCCGGCGACGACCGGGTTCCGCCGTACCCATCGGACGGTTCGCGTGGCCGCGCCGAGAGGACGAACGCTGATCGGTTCCCCGCGATCGAACCGGTCCAGGTCGTCGGCCAACTCACGCGCGCTGGGGTAGCGGTCAGCGGGATTCTTCTCCAGGCACTTCCGACAGATCAGTGCGAGATCGCTGGGCACATCGGGCCGGAGTGTTTGGACCGAAGCGACTTCCGCGCTCAGCACTTTCGCGAGTACCTCGCCGGTCGTGTGGCCGGAGAAGGGGCGTGTGCCACAAAGACACTCGTAGAGGATCACTCCCAGCGCCCAGACATCGGCCTGTGGGCCGACGAACTTCGTTTTCCCGCCAGCTTGCTCGGGAGACATGTAGGATGGCGTACCCATCACGGCCTGAGTCGCGGTCAATTCGGATGCCGCTCGCTTCGCCAACCCGAAGTCGGCAACTTTCGGCTCACCGTCTTCGGTCAGGAGTACGTTGCCGGGTTTGAGGTCGCGGTGAACGATTCCCTCTTCGTGTGCTGCTGCCACCCCCGCTGCAACTCGCCTGACGATCCTGGCTGCTTCATTTGGACTGAAAGGCGAACTTGTACTGAGTTGTTGAGCGAGGGAGCCGCCGGGGCAGAATTCCAGCGCCATGAACGGTTGGCCGTCAACTTCGCCGTAATCGTAAACCTGCACGACGTTTGCGTGTTTAACGGTAGCAACGGCCTCGGCTTCCGCCAAAAAACGGATCAAGTCTTTTTCATCCACCCGCCCTCCGAGTACCATCTTCAACGCGACAAGTCGGTTGAGCTTGCTGTGTCGGGCTTTGTAGACCACCCCCATTGCGCCGCGACCCAACTCACTGAGGATGTCGTAGCCAGGAACGGCAACGGTTACTCGCAAGCCGGTTTGGGATTCGACCGCCGCGCGTAGTTCCGCGTTACGCGGCTGGACGACGGTCCCTTGTTCCTGGCTTGACGGCTCTTCCTGTATCCTCTTGTTGGTGGAGTTGCCCTCCTCGGAAGGAGCGGCGGCGGTGGTGACTTGGGAATTCGCGTGGAGGTTGGACTGATCCGGCATGCTGACGATTCCGCGAGGAGAAAACAGTCCCATCGTACGGGTTCGGTAGGGCCAGGGAAAGGAATTGCCTCATTGGGCGTGACGGAAGGGGTCAGAGGGGCGAACCCGGAGGGCAAATGACGGGTGTGAATCAGACGGGTTTTACACGGGAAGGCAATCGTGGTATAGACCTCAATCCCCGTGCATGATGGCACACTCAGCGCAAGTCGCCCAGGCTGCCAGGGTAACCGGCTTCATCCGGCATTCCCGGCTGGAAAAGTTGGGCCGAGCAAAGGTGACGGACCGATCAGAGATGTATCCCGCACGCAACGGACTGCACCATGCTTGACGCACCACTGACTTGGCGTGATCGGTTCTTGATCGGTCTGCTCGCGTTCGTGTTTGTTGCCGTTGGTGTTCTGACTGAAATTCGCTCGGCTTATCTGCAAACACGACATACCGATTTGACGGTGTATCTGCGGGCGAGCTGGGCCATTCGTGAGGGGTTAAACCCCTACACCGTACCCGACGATCACGGCTGGCATTACACGTATCCTTCACTTCTCGCGATCGCACTCATTCCTTTTGCGGATGCTCCCCCTGGCACCTCCCAACCAACCTGGGTCGTGCCTTACCCCATTTCGGTAGCGGTTTGGTATCTGCTGAGTGTTGCGCTTTTGGCGTGGTCGGTCCATCACCTGTGTCGAGTGTTGGAAGAAACCCGGCGCGGGGGGTTGGGAATTGCCGCGCCGGGGACTCGCCGATTCTGGTGGACTCGCCTCTGGCCCGTGCTAATCTGCTTGCCTGCCATTGGAAGTACAGTGGTGCGGGGGCAAGTGAATATCCTGGTCGTGGCGCTTGTGGTTGGCTGTATCGTGGCGGTGCTGCGTGGTCGCCGCGCGGCCGCCGGTTGGTGGTTGGCCGCGGCAACTTGCATAAAAGTAATCCCAGCGCTGTTGATTCTTTACCCCGTTGTGAAACGCGATTGGCGGATGGTCTGTCACTTCACTTTGGGAGTCCTTGCTGGGATCGTGCTCATTCCTGTCTTGGTACTTGGTCCATCGCAGGCGCTGGAAACGACGGAAACGTTTGTGAACCAGACACTTCTGCCGGGTCTGACGACGAAACCCGGAGCGCTCTCTGATGAACTGACCAGCATGACCGGAACCGACAATCAGTCCATCCGGTCGATCATTCACACTGCGGTGAACTGGGGGGTGGAACCCCGGCCCCGGACGGCTTCCACAGGTACAAAACTTGCTCACGCGATTCTTGCGGTTGTGATGATCGTGTGGACGTTTCTGGCGGCTCGGCGGATCGCGGATGAGCGATACCGGACGCTGTTTCTCCTGAGTGGGCTGACGATTGTGGCTGTTGCCGTGACGCCAGTGAACCACACACACTACATGGCACTGGCGCTCCCGGCCGTCCTGGGGTTAGTGGTGTGGGAACTGGAGCAGCGAGGTAAGTTCCACTGGGGATTGATTTTAACAGCGGTGATGGTCGTGCACGTGGTGTCGGGCATCTATCCACGTGTGCCGGTGTTGCCGGGTTATCAGGCCGTTCGGGATCTGGGTTTCACCATGTTGGGGACTTTACTGGTCTGGTACGTCAGTCTTCGTCTTCCCGTAGCGACGTCAAAACTGTTTACTATGCCGCTGAACCCAAAAGAGGTAACACTTCCGCGGCCGGGTGTGCCGATAAGTAAGTGACAGTCGGCGGCCGAAATTGGTCACCGGCCGTGTCTCGGACGCCCAGACACTTTTGGTTCTCGCGTGAACAGGATGGAGCCGTGTTCAGCCTGATTTTGCCCGCCTTCAATCCTGGCCCGGAGATCGAAGGGACGTGGTACGCCCTGACACGGTTCGTTGCTCAGCAGGCTGAGATAGGCACGGCGTGGGAAGTCCTGTTCGTTCTCGATGGCTGCACCGACGGAACCGATGATCGGCTCGCTGCGCTGGCCGCAACTGGCGATCCACGCCTTCGTGTACTGGGCTACCCGAAAAATCGCGGTAAGGGCCACGCCGTCCGCACGGGGCTCCTCGCTGCACGTGGAATGCATCGCATCTTCACGGATGTGGACCTGGCTTACTCCTTCGAGGACATTCTGCGGCTGGCGGATGTCCTGCGGCACGGAGCCGAGGTCGCCATCGGGTCCCGCGAACACCCCGACAGTCGGCTGCAAGTGCCGCCCACGCTGCTGGGCTACACCTTTCGGCGTCGGGTGCAGAGTCTTCTGTTCAGAGGGGTTGTGCGGTGGTTGCTTCCACTGCCGTATGGGGATACTCAGGCCGGATTGAAGGGGATGTCGGCGGCCGCCGCGGAGCGAGTGGTGCCGGAACTGGAGTGCGACGGATTCGGCTTCGATTGCGAATTGCTCACGGCATGTGCGCGAGCGGGAATCACGGTGACCGAGACGCCGGTTTGCGTTCGCTACGACAATCGGGCAAGCACAACCCGAACGAGTACCGGATTCCGGATGCTCCGCGAGGTGTGGCGAATCCGACGCCGCTGGCGAAACCGAACCGTGCCCGCCGCACTCGTACCGGCGCCAATTTCGAAGGCAGCCTGATTATCACCCGTGGAGGGAGAATCGCGTGTCGTCCCAGGCGTCCAGGTTCCTAGTCGTCACGGCCGACGACTTCGGCATCGGGTCGGAAACGACACGCGGAATTCTCGAACTGGCTACTCGCGGGGTCGTCACTTCCACTGTACTCCTGGTCAATTCGCCATTCGCGGAAGAAGGGGTAGCGGTCTGGCGTGCGGCGGGGCAGCCGGTTGAACTCGGCTGGCACCCGTGCCTGACCATTGACGCCCCTGTGTTGCCACCTGGGAAAGTTCCGTCGCTTGTTGGGTCGGATGGCCGATTCCCAAGCCTGGGAACGTTGCTCAAACGGCTCACGTTCGGCCGAGTGCGAGAAGTGGAACTGCATGCCGAACTCCGCGCCCAGTATGAGCGATTCATCGATCTGGTGGGGACTCCGCCCGCCAACGTGAATGGCCACCACCACATTCACGTCTTTCGCCAAGTGGGAGACATCCTGACGCGCGTGCTGGCCGAATTCCCACGCCCATTCGTGCGCCGTGTGATCGAACCTCTGCGGACTCTTCGCAAAGTACCTGGAGCACGGATCAAACGGGTCATCCTGAGCTGGCAGGGCCGCCGCGCTGCCCGACGGTACCACGCAACCGGCTTGCCTGGCAACGACACGCTCCTGGGCGTCACCGATCCGCCATTCACCGAGAAACCGGATTTCTTTACTCGCTGGCTGTCTTCGGCAACCGGGCGGTTCGTGGAACTCAGTTGCCACCCCGGCCATTTCGACGCGACACTCGCCGGACGCGACGGCACGCTGGCGGATGGACTCATCCACCGTCGAGCGCGCGAGCTAGCACTTCTCTCCCAGCCAGAGTTCCTCGACGCCGTCCGCGCCAACGGCTTCACACTGGTGAATGCAGCCGAATTGGTTCGGCAGATGAGCGCGGAACCAACTGCGATTGTGCGACAGGCTGCTTGAGATTTTTGGCAGAGCCGCAGATTACGCAGATAAACGCGGATCAGCAACGAGCCATTCATTCATTTTTATTCTAATCCGTGTTTATCCGCGTGATCTGCGGCTCCTATCTCCACTCTCTACCATCTACCCACAACCCACTTGTACCGCGTGCCGCGAAGGGCTAGCATTCGCGCACCATGATCCACAACGACCTCTCCGGCAAAGCGGCTCTGGTGTGTGGCGGATCGCAGGGAATTGGCCTGGCAGCCGCTCGCGAACTGGCGGCGCGCGGCGCTGCGGTGACTGTTCTTTCACGATCCGAACCGCCGAGCGAACACGGCTTTCGCTTCCTTCGTGCTGACCTGCAGCAGATCGAAGGACTGATTCCCGCGCTGGAATCGCAGCTTCAAGCGCCGCCGGTATTTCACATTCTGGTGAACAATAGCGGCGGTCCGCCGCCCGGCCCCATCGCCGATGCGACCATCGATCAATTACTCGTGGCGTTTCGGCAGCACCTTCTCGCCTCGCATTTACTGATGCAGTGGGTTCTCCCCACGATGAAGACGCTCGGCTACGGCCGGATCGTCAACGTCATTTCCACTTCGGTGCGTGAGCCAATCCCGGGGTTGGGCGTCTCCAATACCATGCGCGGCGCGATGGCGTCGTGGGCCAAAACTCTGTCGCGTGAAGTTGGGAAATTTGGCATCACGGTGAATAATGTGTTGCCGGGAGCAACGCGAACCGCCCGCCTGGAATCGATCATCAAACGGAAGGCGGCGGATTCATCGCAAGAAGCAGTCGAAGCCGCAATGCAGGCGGAGATTCCGCTGGGACGCTTCGCGGAACCGACCGAAGTGGGAGCGGTGATCGCTTTCCTGGCTTCGCCAGCGGCGAGTTACATTTCCGGCGTGAGTATCCCGGTGGATGGCGGGAGGTTGCACTGTGTCTGACCGCGAGCGGTTCCTGAACTTCATCGACGGCCGATTTGTGCCCGCCGGCCGCGGTGAATTCTTGCCCATTTACGAACCCGCGACCGGTCAGCAGTATGCAGAAGTGACGGCTTCGAGCTGGAGTGATGTCGATGCTGCGTGTGCTGCGGCGGAGCGTGCGTCGCCTGGCTGGCGTGCAATGCCCACCGAAAAACGGGCTGAACTTCTCGATGCCATTGCGAATAAACTGGAAAGCCAACTCGAACGCTTCGCACAGGCCGAATCGAAGGATAACGGCAAACCGGTATCGCTGGCTCGCAGTGTGGATATTCCGCGTGCCGTGTCAAACTTCCGCTTTTTCGCGGGGGCAATTCAACACTTTGCCAGTGAGTGCCACCCGACTTCGGCCGACGTGCTGAACTACACCCTTCGGCAACCGCTGGGTGTGGTCGGCTGCATCTCGCCGTGGAACCTGCCGCTGTATTTGCTCACATGGAAGATCGCGCCGGCGCTGGCGGCCGGGAATTGCGTTGTGGCCAAGCCGAGCGAAATCACGCCGGCCACAGCGACGATGTTCGCGGAACTGTGCGCGGAAGCAAACTTACCGCCCGGCGTGCTGAACATCGTTCACGGCACTGGTTTCGAGGCTGGTGAAGCGATTTGCACACACCCCACGATCAAAGCGGTATCGTTTACGGGCGGAACGAAGACCGGTGCACGCATCGCCGGTATCGCCGCACCGTTATTCAAGAAGCTCTCGCTCGAACTGGGCGGCAAGAACCCAGTGCTGATTTTCGATGATGCGGACTTCGACGCCATGCTGGCCACAACACTCCGCTCGTCGTTCTCGAATCAGGGGGAAATCTGCCTCTGTGGCTCGCGGATCTTCGTGCAGGAAGGAATCTACGAGCGATTCAGGTCGGAGTTCGTGGCGCGTGCGAAACGCTTGATCGTGGGTGATCCGCTCGACCCAAAGACAGAGCAGGGGGCGCTCGTTTCCGAACAGCATCAGGTCAAGGTCGGCAGCTATATCGATCTCGCCCGCAAGGAAGGCGGCACGATTCTCTGCGGTGGCGAAGTTGTCTTGCTGTCGGGGCGGTGCGCAAAAGGGTGGTTTTTCTCCCCCACGGTGATCGACGGTCTGTCATCGCAGTGCCGCACGAGTCAGGAAGAAATCTTCGGGCCGGTCGTGTCGCTTTATTGCTTCCGAACAGAAGACGAAGTCGTGCAACTCGCCAACGATACGCCGTATGGCCTGGCGTCGGTACTCTGGACGCGATCGCTCGACCGCGCCCACCGCGTTGCGGCGAATCTTCAGTCTGGGATCACTTGGGTGAATTGCTGGATGCTCCGCGATCTCCGCACGCCCTTCGGCGGAGTGAAGCAATCGGGTGTCGGTCGCGAAGGCGGCTGGGAAGCATTGCGGTTCTTCACGGAACCGAAGAACGTGTGCCTCAAATTCTCGTGAATCATGCTCATTGAACGCAAGATTGTTTCGGAACGAGCGGCGGAACCGGTGGGTGCGTACCGGCATGCCCGGCAGGTCGGGAATCTGCTGTTTCTCTCCGGCATCGGTCCGCGTGAACGCGGGAGCCCGACCATTCCCGGTGTTACAATGGATGAAGCCGGGAATGTCGTTACTTACGATATTGTGCAAGAAGCCATATCCGTGTTTCGCAACATCCGGTTGATTCTTGAAGATGCGGGATCGTCGTTGGAGAGAGTTATTGATGTGACGGTATTTCTCACATCGATCGAACGCGACTTCAAACAGTTCAACGAGGTATACCGCGACTATTTCGGTTCGATCGAACCGTGCCGGACCACTGTTGAAGTGAACCGCTTACCAACACCCATCCATGTGGAACTCAAGGTGATTGCCACGGTGGGATAGGCGAACCCTGCCCGCAAGGGCAGCGGGTGGTGCTAACAAGGAACACGCCAATGCTCCGCACTCCGCTGAACTTCAAACGCTGGATCGACGAGCATCGCGACCTGTTCAAGCCGCCGGTGGGCAACAAGCTGGTGTGGGAAGATGCCGACTTTATCATCATGGCGGTCGGCTCCAACACGCGACGCGACTTCCATGTCAACGAGGGCGAGGAGTTCTTTTATCAGGTCGAAGGCGACATCGTTTTGAAAGTGCATGAGGATGGAAAGATCGTCGATATTCCGATTCGCGAAGGCGAAATCTTCCTCCTGCCGTCGCGTGTTCCTCACTCGCCGCGCCGGCCGGAGAATACCGTTGGCCTTGTGATCGAGAAGAAACGCGACGAGGGGGAGATGGACGGCTTCCAGTGGTATTGCGAGCAATGCGGAAACAAGCTCCACGAAGAGTTCGCTCATATCACGAACATTGTCACACAACTACCGCCGCTATTGGCTCGCTTCTATGGCGATGAATCTAAACGCGTATGTAAAAAGTGTGGGGCACGATTCCCCGATCCGAAGGCAAAGTAGTAGCAGGTCTCCGTGTGCCGTGAAGGCAACGGCACACGGAGACCTGCTACTACTCTGAATAGCTCATGCTCACTGTTGATATCCACACCCACATCTTACCTCCCCACTTGCCGCGCTGGGCCGACAAGTTCGGCTATGGCGGTTTCGTCGAACTGGCCCATGAGCAACCTGGCTGCGCGCACATGATGATCGATGGCAAGTTTTTCCGTGCTGTTGAGATGAACTGCTGGAGCGCGGAGAAACGGATTGAGGAATGCGAAGCATGCGGTGTGTGCGTGCAGGTACTCTCCACCGTCCCCGTGATGTTTAGCTATTGGACAAAGCCGGAACATGGCTACGAAGTAGCACGCTTCCTCAATGACGACATCGCCGAAGCCGTGCGGAAGTATCCCAGGCGATTCATTGGCCTCGGTACACTCCCGCTTCAGGCTCCCGAGTTGGCTGTGCGGGAACTCGACCGCTGCGTGAAGGAACTCGGCTTTCGGGGCGTGCAAATCGGCTCCAACATCAATGGCGCGAACCTGAACACGGAATCGCTCCTGCCGGTCTTTCAACGTGCCGAAGAAATCGGTGCAGCGATATTCGTTCACCCGTGGGAGATGTTCGGCAAGAACGAACTGAGCCAATACTGGATGCCCTGGCTGGTCGGTATGCCCGCCGAAACCACAAGGGCGATTGTGTCGCTGATCTTCGGCGGCGTACTGGAGAAGGTGCCGCAATTACGGATCGCATTTGCTCATGGCGGTGGATCGTTCCCGGCGACCATCGGTCGCATCGAGCAGGGGTTCCGCTGCCGACCGGACCTGTGCGCCATCCACAACACCGTGAATCCGCGCGACTATCTCCGCCGCATTTTCGTCGATGCGCTCGTTCACGACGCTCGTGCGTTGCAGTATCTGCTCGACGTGATGGGCTCGGATCGCGTCGCGCTGGGTACCGACTATCCTTTCCCACTTGGCGAAACCGAACCCGGCTCGCTCATCCGCTCCATGAACTTACCGCAGGCCGTGCAGGAAGATTTGCTCTTTCGCACGGCCTGCAACTGGCTGAACGTGAAGCCGGAAGAGTTGGAGTAGGCGAACCCTGCCCGCAAGGGCAGCGGGTGACCAGGGGTTCGCTAGCTAGACCCACTGCCCTTGCGGGCAGGGTTCGCCATCCGCGGTTCGCCACAATGCTAGTAGCCCCAGTACGGAATCCCCATGCCACATTTCCCTTTCGGCCGCTGGGTTGATCTCTCGCTTCCGCTCGATCCGCACGGGCCGCAGCCGAACGCCTATCACGCTCCGCCCGCAAGCGCACGGCCTTTCTCTGGCGACGGGTTCACACTCGACACACGCCAAGGCGCCTCGTGCAATTGCGAAGTGATCGAGTTCATTCCGCACTGTCACGGCACACATACAGAGAGCGTGGGGCATCTCACCACGGAACGCTTCCCACTCTCGGCGGTTACACTGCCATTCTTCCTGCCGTGTCTGCTCATTTCCGTTCAACCGTGCGGCCGAGAGATCCGAGGGGAAGCCGTCGCGCTCGCCATTGCCGGCATTCCGTCGGGATTCATGGAAGCCCTCATCGTCCGTACTCTCCCCAACGACGCCCGCAAACGCACGCAACGCTGGGAAAATGACACCACTCCGTACTTCACTCCCGAAGCAATGAAGGCCATTCGCGCGGCGGGCGTAAATCACTTACTTGTCGATCTGCCGTCGCTCGACCCGTTGTATGATGGAGGAAGGCTCTCCGCGCATCGTGTGTTCTGGGAGATGCCGCCTGGCTCGAAGGAATTGCCCGACGCAAGCGCGAGACAGCGCACTGTCACCGAAATGATTTTCGTGCCGGAGGATGTGCCCGACGGACGCTACCGACTCACGATTCAGACGCCGCATCTTGTCTCCGATGCGGTCCCGTCTCGCCCGGTTCTCTTCTATCTGGAAGACGGCGAATGACGCTCGAAGAAATTCGCGAAGCCGCTTTTGCACGCGACCACGCCGATATCCTCGCGACTTACCGCGACCGTTTTCACATCCCTCGCCACACCGATGGCACCGAAGTCGCGTACCTGTGTGGAAACTCGCTCGGCCTTGCTCCCCGTGCCGCGCGCGAAAGCGTTGAACAAGAGTTGCAAGCCTGGGCAACGATGGGTGTGGAGGGGCACTTCAAGCCAGTTCGGCCGTGGGTATCGTATCACGAGCTATTTAGTGAGCATCTCGCCAAGCTCGTCGGTGCGCGGCCCTATGAAGTGGTCGCGATGAATACGCTGACGGTGAACTTGCATCTGATGCTCACGAGCTTCTACCGACCTCAAAGCCAGCGATTCAAGGTACTCGTTGGGCACACGGCGTTCCCCTCCGATCGCTATGCGATTGCGTCGCAGATTGCCCTTCGCGGTTACACTCCAGAGGAGGCCATTGTCGTCGCCCGGCCCCGACCCGGCGAATATACGCTTCGCACCACGGACATCATCGAACTGATCGACCGGCACCACAGCGAACTCTATCTCGTGCTGATGGACGCCGTGAATTACTACACCGGCGAGTTCATCGACATCGAATCCATTACGACAACCGCTCGCCAGCATGGGATTCTCGCGGGGTTCGATCTGGCGCACGCGGCTGGGAACGTGCCGCTCACGCTACATGACTGGGATGTCGATTTCGCCGTGTGGTGCCATTACAAGTATCTCAACGGTGGGCCGGGTTGCGTTGCAGGCTGCTTTGTTCACGAACGGCATGGCTTTGCACGCGTGCCGCTGCCGCGATTGGCCGGCTGGTGGGGACACGATAAACACAGCCGGTTCGCGATGGGACCGGATTTTGAGCCGACCCCGGGTGTGGAGGGCTGGCAGTTGAGCAATCCTCCACTCTTCTCGTTAGCTGCGCTCTTGCCATCGTTGCAATTGTTCTCAGAAGTCGGGATGGATTATCTGCGAGCCAAGAGTGAAATGCTCACCGGCTTCTTCGACCGTGCATTGCGAGAACTGCTTCCCCAATCCATTGAAATCCTCACGCCGTTGGAGCCAGCTCGTCGCGGGTGTCAACTTTCCATCCGCGTGAAACACAACGCCAAACAGACATTCGCTGCGCTTATCGCCAACGGAGTGATCTGCGACTGGCGCGAACCAGACGTGATTCGCCTCGCCCCAGTGCCGCTCTACAACCGCTTCGCGGACATTGTGCGGTGTGTGGAGGTGCTCGCATGTCAGAAGTGACGCTCGTTGGGGGAGGGTTGTCTGGGACACTGCTTGCGCTGATGCTCGCACGCCGGGGATTAAAAGTCACGGTTTACGAACGCCGGGAAGATGTGCGCGTGGAGAAGATCGAGGAAGGCCGATCGATCAATCTTGCGCTTTCCGTTCGTGGACTGCATGCTCTGAAGCAAGTGCGGTTGGCCGAGGAAGTACTGGCACAGACGATTCCGATGCGCGGGCGGTACATTCACCCGGTTCACGGGGAATGTTCGCTCATCCCGTATGGCCGCAAAGCGGACGAAGTCATTCACTCCGTCAGCCGTCGCGGATTGAACGCGCAGTTGCTCGACGCCCTCGGTCGCGAAAAGAACGCCACAGTCTACTTTCATCATCGCTGTACGGGCTACGACCTTCGCACTCGCGCGCTTCACATCCGCGATGAATCAACCGGCCGCGAATTCAACGTGGAAGCGCGGGTGGTGATTGGCACCGACGGCGCGGCCTCTGCCGTCCGGCTTGCGCTCATGCTTCACACGAAGATGAACTATTCGCAGGAGTATCTCGAACACGGCTACAAGGAACTGACGATTCCTCCAGCGGCGGATGGGGGATTCCGCATCGAGCCGAATGCGTTGCACATCTGGCCGCGTGGCGGATTCATGATGATCGCGCTGCCGAACCTCGACCGGTCATTCACCTGCACGCTATTCCTTCCGCACGAGGGATCGACCAGTTTCACTCAGCTCGCCATGAGCAATCTCGCCCACGCCGCGAGCTATTTTTTCGAAAAGACGTTTCCGGATGCAGTGCCTCTCATCCCGGATCTGGAGCACGAGTTTCGGCACAACCCCACGGGTGGACTCGTCACTGTGCGTTGTTCCCCCTGGCACCTCGACGGCCAAGTGCTTCTGTTGGGCGACGCGGCCCACGCCATCGTGCCCTTCTTCGGGCAGGGGATGAACTGCGCGTTTGAAGATTGCGAAGCGTTGATGGAACTGTTCGACGCACAGGGTGGCCGATGGTACGAAATCTTCCCGCGCTTCTTTGCTACGCGGAAACCGAACACCGACGCGATCGCGCAACTGGCGCTCGATAACTTCGTCGAGATGCGCGATACATCCGCCGATCCGCATTTCGCACTCAAGCGGCAACTCGAACACATTTTGGAAGAACGCCACCCCGGTCAGTTTGTGTCGAAGTACGCGATGGTTTCGTTCCACCGTGTTCCTTATGCCGAAGCACTGGAACGCGGTCGCGTGCAGGATCGTGTGCTCATGGAAATCTGCTCGCGGGTGAAATCGCTCGCCGAAATCGATCCTGACGCGGCGTTCACTCGTGTGCAGGAAGCATTGCGAGAAAAGTAAGAAGCAACCGCTCTCTTTCGCTTTCCTTCATTTCGCGGTACATTCAATCCGCTTTATCCGTCCGAGGTTTCGCCATGACCCGACGCGCCGGCTTTTTCTTCCTGGCTGCTCTCTTGCCGCTAGTGTCTGTCGGTTCTTTCGCCGCTCCATACGATCCGGTTCCGAAAGTTGAACCGAAGAAACCCGATCCCTTCGCCGGACGCACCAAGGAAGGCAAGGCCCGTTTACTGAAAGAATTTGGCGGTAGCGAAGAAGGGGAAGAAGCCGTGATGCTCGGCCTCGCCTGGCTTGCGCAGATGCAAAAACAGGGCGGCAACTGGCAGTACGATCTCGGCCACCCCAACGACCACGCTGCGGCGACGGGAATGGCGGTGCTGGCGTTCCTCGGCGCGGGGCAATCGCACAAGGAAGGCCGATACAAGCAGAGCGTGCAGGCCGGGCTGGACTGGCTCGTGCGCGATGTGGACATGACCCAGGGCCAGAACTACGGCCGATTCAAGACAGTGACGAATATGTATTCGCAGGGCATTGCCTCGCTCGCCCTGTGCGAAGCCTATGGCATGACCCGCGATCCCAAACTGAAGCAAGCCGCCCAGGCCGTCATCACATTCATCCAGAAGGCGCAAGGCCCCCGAGGGAGCTGGGGCTACGACCCCGGAAGAGATAACGACACTTCCATCCTCGGCTGGCAAATTCAGGCGCTCCACGCCGCACAACTCACGCAGGATCTCGAGGTGGATCCCAAGGTGATTGAGAAGGCCATCAAGTTTCTCGACTCTGTCAGTCCTGGACAAACCAAATCAACGTATGGCTACGACAATACCTCGCGGGCTGCCCCCGCCACTTCGCTCACGGCCATTGGTTTGTTGTGCCGCTACTACGTGGACGGCTGGCGACGCGAAACCACAGGCTTTGCCGAGGGCGCGAAGGGACTCATGGCCCGCGCCCCCATATCGCAAAACCTGCAACTGGATCTCTATTACACCTATTACGCCACGCAGGTCGTCCGTTTCTATGGCGGCAAAGAGTGGAAGACCTGGAACGAAGGCCCGCAGGGCGCAGATGGGAAGCGTACCGGCGGACTGCCCGATCTCCTCTTGAAACTTCAGGATCGCAAGCCAACCAATCGCGGCAGTTGGCCGCCAACCATCGATAACAACGGCCTGGGCTTTGGCAATAACTGCGGCCGGCTCGGCACGACCTGTATGTGTCTGCTGACTCTGGAAGTCTACTATCGCTACACGCCAGAGAATGACGATAAGAACGATAAGAAGGGGAAGTGAGCGCTGATCGCGTTAGACACACGTCAGGCGCTGGACGCTGCTATTCCCCGCCTGTTATCATGTACTTATTCCTCTCCAACACTATCCTCTTGCCCCTGATTGCCTGCGGAGAAGTCCGTGATGTCCCGCCGACCCGTCATCGGGATCGCCACACAAACGCTTCCCGGTGTGCCGGGTGAACGTCAGCCGTGTTGGCTCATGGGCCGAAGTTACATCGAAGAACTGCGCAAAGTCGGCGCTGTGCCGTGGCTCATTCCGCTGATCCCACACGACCCAGGCACCCTCCAGGAAATCTTCGACCGACTCGATGGCGTGTTCATCACCGGCGGGGTGGATGTCGATCCCAGCCGCTACGGCGAAGTGAAGACACCGCTCTGCGGTACCACCGATTTCGACCGCGACGCGGTCGAAATCGCACTTCTGCAACACGCGATCGCCCGCGGACTGCCGGTCCTGGCGGTGTGTCGCGGGATTCAGATTCTTAACGTCGCGTGCGGCGGTTCACTCTATCAGGATGTGACCGCGCAAGTCCCCGCGGCACTCAAACACGATTATTTCCCCACGCCGGAACAACCAAGCCGGAAGTTCCTGGCTCACGATATTGCGGTGAAACGCGGCTCGCGCCTCGGTGAGATCATCGGCGATACGGTGGTGCCGGTGAACAGCATGCACCACCAGGCCATCAAGGAACTCGCGCCGAACCTCACGGCTACTGCTCACGCGCCGGACGGTATCATCGAGGGTGTTGAGGGGATGGACGATCAGTATCTTGTCGCGGTGCAGTGGCACCCGGAAGAATTGACCGAAACACAACCCGGTATGGCCCGGCTATTCAGCAGCTTCGCGGATGCAGCGCGAGCCGCGTGACCCATCTTCTCCCTATCTTGAAAACGAGCCGTCAAGTGAGACGGCTCGTGGCATTTCTGGAGTTCCCCCATGCGTCTGTTTGCACTCGTTGCGGTCGTGTTCTGCGCTGCGCCGATTTCCGCCGCGGATCTTGAAAGTCACATCGCGCCGCTGGTGAAAGATCACAAAGGCAAGGTCGCGGTCGCGGTGAAGCACCTCAAGTCCGGCGAATCGTATTACCTCGACGCCGATACGGTGATGCCCACCGCCAGCCTCATCAAGTTGCCGATCATGGTGGAAACGTACTGGCAGGCGACGGACGGAAAGGTCAAGCTCGACACCACCCTTACTCTGAAGAAGGACGACAAGGTTCCCGGCAGTGGGATTCTCACGTCGCATTTCTCCGATGGTGCCACGTTTCCGCTCAAAGATGCCGTGCGGCTCATGATTGTCTTCTCCGACAACACTGCGACCAACATGGTTCTCGATCAGATTGCCATCCCCTCTACCAACAAGCGGATGGCGGAGCTTGGTCTGAAGAACACGAAAATCAACGCGAAGGTGTTTAAGGGTAGCACAACGAGTATCGACCCCGCTGCGACCAAGAAATACGGCCTCGGCAGCACCACCGCTCGCGAAATGGTTCAGCTCCTCGAGCTCATCGACGCGGGGAAGGTCGCTTCGCCGGAAGCGTGCAAGGAGATGCTCAGCCACCTGAAAGCCTGCGACGACAAGGAGAAGATGACGCGATTCCTGCCGGCGGGGACAGTTGTTGCACACAAAACCGGCTCGGTAAACTCGTCCAAAACCGACGCCGGGATCATCTACACCAAATCCGGGCCCGTAGCGCTCTGTGTGATGACCGACGAAAACGAGGACAAACGCTGGGTTACCGACAACGCCGCGCAAGTGCTCATCGGCAAGATCGCGAAGGAAGTATTCGACCACTTCGCGGAGAAGGAGAAGAAGTAAGAGCCAACAAGACGAAGAGCGGCCGCAGATTAACGCAGAAAGACGCAGATCAAGACAGAAGATTTGCCATGATCGAGTTTGGCCCGAAACTCAAATTCAAGCGGCTCGCGTTCGATAACGATCGCAAGCGATCCCGGCCAAAAATCGAATCTTTCTGATTTAATCTGCGTCTTTCTGCGGCCACTCTCTTCAAGAGGAATCACGATGGACACCACGGCTTTCGCCCCACACGACGACTTCAAGCACGGTGAGGTCACCGAGAAGATCATTGGAGTTTTCTTCGACGTGTATAACGAACTTGGTTTCGGCTTTTTGGAGAGCGTTTACCACAAAGCTATGTTGATCGCGCTTGCGGAGTCGGGATTGAAGGTTGAAACACAAGTTCACCTTCCGGTGTTTTTCCGGGGCCATCTCGTCGGAGATTTTTTCGCTGATATCTTTGTGGAACGGGCTGTGATCCTTGAATTGAAGTCCGCGAGTGAGTTAGTGTCTGCCAACGAGTCGCAACTCTTGAATTACCTCAAAGCATCCTCCGTCGAGGTTGGGTTATTACTCAACTTTGGCCCGAAACTCAAATTCAAGCGGCTCGCGTTCGATAACGATCGCAAGCGATCCCGGCCAAAAATCGAATCTTTCTGATTTAATCTGCGTCTTTCTGCGTTAA
>Ga0070738_10002817_pt1 | contig 24936 bp, 27 predicted proteins | sample Coa_R2_2_FD_66446 | JGI IMG/M metagenome (GOLD analysis project Ga0070738, IMG submission 66446) | Surface soil microbial communities from Centralia Pennsylvania, which are recovering from an underground coalmine fire - Coalmine... | ecosystem: Environmental > Terrestrial > Soil > Unclassified ...
CTGCCGCTGACTGAGCGCTTGGGCTCGCGCTCGCCGCCGGCTTGGCGGTAGTCGATGCTGCCGCCGCGGGCTTCGATGCCGGCGCCGCGGTGCTGGCGCTGGGGCTCGCCGGCGCGCTGCTCGGCGCGGCCGCCTGCCCGCCACAGCCCGCCAGCAGGAGTATCGCGGTGGTGAGAAAGGCAATCGGCTTGAGTCTCATGTCCTCACCAAGATACCGGACGCCGGGCGCCGACTACTATCCCAAAGATGCCGTTCGCTGAAGCAGGATCCCTGCGCATCCACTATCGCCGCGCCGGACATGGAGAGCCCGTGGTCTTCCTCCATGCCCAGGGCTTCAATCGCCGCCTGTGGCGTCCGCAATTCGATGCGCTGGCAGGCGACTTCGACCTCATCGCCTGGGACATGCGGGGCTACGGCGACTCGTCCGATCCCGTCGAGCCGTACACGATGCGGGATCTGGCCGGAGATGTGGCCGCGGTCCTCGATCACGCCGGCGTCGAGTCCGCCCACGTCTGCGGCATCTCGATGGGCGGCGTCGTGGCCCAGGAGTTCGCCGGCCGCTACCCCACGCGTGTCCGCCGTCTGATCCTGGCCGACACCAACCCCGGCCACGGCAACCTGCCCGAAGCCGAACGCGGACGCCGCCTCACCCTGCGTGAGGCCGACGCCGCGGACCCGCCCGCTACCGCGAGGCGCCGCTGCCCCGAGTTCTTCAGCCCGGACGTGGATCCCGAGGTCTTGGCCGAAGCCATCGCCATCATGTCCGAGTTCCACCCCAGAGGCTACGCGCTCGGCGCGCGAGCCCTGGCCGAATCCGACGAACGCGCCCTGCTCGCCGGCATCGACGCTCCAACGCTGGTGATCTGGGGCGAGCAGGACGTCATCTGCAGCCGCGCCGAGTCCGAGTACCTGGCCGCTCATGTGCCGAACGCGCGGCTGAAGGTGCTGCCTTGCGGGCACATGAGCAATATGGAGGCGCCCGCCGCCTTCAACGCCGCTCTCCTGGAGTTCCTCAGTGCAGAATGAATGCGTGAGTAAGCAAACGTATGGCGGGTAAGCTCGACGGCAAAGTCGTCCTGCTGGTGGGCAGCAGTCCGAATATCAATGCCGGCATTGGCTTGGGCATGGCGGAGGAGGGGGCGAAGCTGGTGTGCGTGGACATCCAGCCGTCATTTGCCGCGGCCTGCGCCGAGGCGATCAACACGGGCGGCGGCGAGGCCATCGCGGTGGTGTGCGACGTCACCAAGGAAGACCAGGTCAAGGCCGCGGTCGAGAGTGCGCGCAAGGAGTTTGGCGGCGTGGACGTGCTGGTCAATGGCGCGGTGATCCAGATCCGCAAAGGCCTGCGAGAGATGAGCGTCGAGGAGTTCCGCAAGCAGATCGACGTGATCCTGGCCGGCTGCTTCATGTTCACCAAGCACACGGCCGAGCTGATGATCCAGCAGGGCCGCAAGGGCAACATCATCAACATCATCTCCACCGAGGGGCATCAGGGGAACCCGGGCAACATCGGCTACGGCACGGCCAAGAGCGGGCTCCTGAACTTCACCCGCGCCGTGGCCATGGAGCTGGCTGAGTTCGGCATCCGGGTGAACAGCCTGACGCCCACGGGTACCGATCCCTCGGAAGGCTTGCAGCGGGCCAAAGAGTGGGGTCTCGACTGGCAGCTGCCGAACGTCGGCCGCCGGCCCGGCTTCGCCGAAGGCGACGGCGGCGTGCCGCTGCGCAAGCGCCCGCTGCCCCACCATTACGCCAAGGCCGCCGTGTTTCTGGCCTCTGACGACGCCGAGATGATCACCGGCTTCGACCTGCGCGTCGACGGCGGGACCATCGCCCGCTATTGGAGATGGATGCCCGGTACCGAGTAGCTGGCAGCTGGAGGCTGGTAGCGAGAGGTACGGTATAACGGTCGGCACTATGGCCGTGAGCGTTAAACCGGACCCGCAAACCGAAGAATTCCCCACCCCCTATCTGGGGCGTTCGGTGCGCATCGTGGGGCCGGTGGCGAACATCGAGCCCAAGAACCTGCCGCACCCGATGAACCAGCGCGGCGCGCTGGGCAAGGCGCTGTTTAACTGGATGCACAGCACCATAAGCCCCGACCCGCTGGCGCGAGTCGCCTTCGAGCGCCACGCCGCCGACAAGGCCAACGTCATCCGCACCGTGCTCATGCGCGCGCCGAGAGGTAAGCCGGCGGAAGAGCGCGTCAAGGTCGACGACCCAGCGGTGATGACCAAGCACCTCAAGCGCGTGGCCAAGCACCTGGGTGCGGACGTGATCCGCATCGCGGCCTCGCACCCGAGCTTCATGTACGGCAGCAACCCCAACGACGGGCTGACCACGATGGGCGGCGACCGGCCGGCGGGCACGCCCGAGGAGCTGGTCCGGCGCTTCCCGTACGTGATCGTCGCCACCAAGGCGTGGGACTATGACCTGATCAAGGCCCACCGCCATCACATCGGCGATGCTGCCTACGATTTCACGCTCGAGCGCAGCAACCTGCTGCACTCCGCCCTCGCCGGCTACATCCAGGAGCTCGGCTACAGCACGCTCCGCGGGGCTATGAACCCGCAGGCCGCGGCGCTGGCTGCCGGCGTCGGCGAGCTGGGCCGCAACGGCATGATCATCAGCGAGAAGTTCGGCCCGCGCATCCACCTGACCGACGTGGTTATGACCGACCTGCCGCTCGTGCCCGACAAGCCGGTCGACCTCGGCGTCGAGGACTTCTGCAAGATCTGCCGCAAGTGCGCCATCACCTGCCCCACCAACAGCATCACCTTCGAGGGCAAGCAGATCTACAACGGCGTCGAGAAGTACAAGATCAAGTGGGAGACCTGCTACCGCCTGCGGCCGTTCACGGTCCAGTACTGGGGCCAGTGCCTCACTTGCGTGACGGTCTGCCCCTACACCAAGCCCAACACCTGGTGGCGCGACCTGGCAATCGGCACGCTGCGCCACACGCCCATCCCGCTGCGGCCGCTGGTCGTCCGCGGGCTCAAGGCGCTGGACGATAAGTTCTGGGGCACCATCCCCAACAAGCGGGTGCGCTGGCTGGACTACGACACGGGCATCAAGCCCGGCGAGAAGGCCTGCACGGTGGCGGGCTGCACGGCGCAGCATGGTGAATCCCACGCTCAGCCCGCGGCCGACAGCCAGGTCGGCTACTACTTTCCGCTCAAAGAGAACACCAACCGCTTCGTGAAGCGTGGCTGACGCCGACCCGTACTGGGACTTCTACGTCAACCACGCTCCGTCCAACCCCGACAACCAGATCAACAACGCCATCCGGGCCTGGAACGAGGGGTCGGTCTTCCCGGTCAAGAAGGACGTCCACTCGCCGGACGTGATGTCGAGGCACGTCAAGGAGCTGGTGCGGTTCTTCGGCGGGGATGCCGCGGCCATCGCGCGTCTGCCGGAGGGGCACGAGTATCCGTTCGCCATCGTCTGCGCCCAGCGCTCCGACTACGATACGCGGACCGCGCTGGGCCATGGCGGCCAGGCCGCCGTCCAGCAGGCGCTGTTCGTCACCTTCAACCTGGCCGCGACCATCCGCGAGATGGGTTACCGCGCCACGGCCAAGCTGCAGGACAACGCCGATCGCGTTGCCGCGGCCGTTGGTCTCCCGCCGTTGAAGCCATTTACCCACGTCGAGCTGGTTCATACCGACCTGCCGCTGGCGGCCGACGCGGAGGTGGCGGTCTGAGCAGCCAGATCAACATCTACGTCATCGCCGAGCCGTGCATCGGCGTGAAGGACGGCTCGTGCGTGGACGTGTGTCCGGTGGCCTGCATTCACACCACGCCGGAGGCGGACCAGTTCTACATCGACCCCGACATCTGCATCGCCTGCGAGCAGTGCGAGGTCGTCTGCCCGGTCGACGCCATCTTCCTGGATCAGGACCTCCCGCCGCAGTGGGCCCACTACGCGCAGATCAACGCGGACTTCTTCCAGGAGAAGAAGCCTGCCCCGCACCCCGTCTCCTACGAGACCGCCTGCCAGATGCTGGACGCCGTCCGCACCTACGCCGCTGGCGCCGGCCTCTCCGTTGCGGCGGCGGTCGTCGACGACGCCGGCCAGCCCATCGCGACCCTGGACAGCGCCGACCCAGCGCATGCCGAGCAGGCGCTGAACAAGGCCTTCACCTCCTGGACCCTGCAGGTCCCCACCGACGAGCTCCGCGGTAAGCCCGCGCCGCCGTCAATGGACGCGAGTCGCTACGTGCCGGCCGGCGGAGCCATCCCCATAGTGGACGGCCCCTGGGTCCTGGGCGCGATCGGCGTCGCCGGCAGCCCCAGCCCCGTCCAGGACATCCAATGCTGCCGCGCCGGCCTAGCCGTTCTCACCAGCGTCAACCAAGCGCACTAAGCGCTACTCGCGCGCGACGAAGGCTCCTACCAGGCGAGTGGTTTTGAAGGCGCCGAGCGCGTCCTGGACGGCGGCTAGGTGGCCGGAGCCGCCGAAGCGCATGACGTAGTCGTAGAGGAAGAGGCCCTCGCCGCTGACGCGGTTGTAGACCGTGAGGAGGTTGTAGCCGGCGCGGCTGAGGGCCTGGACCAGCGCAGTGAGCTGGCCGTCCCCGCCGAAGCGGCCGGCCACAACCAGGCGGGTGGGTTCGTCGGCGTAGATGGGCCGGGCGGTGAAGGCGAAGTAGTTGGCGATGCTGCCGTTGTCGATGTCCTTGGCCTTCTCCTCGAGGCCGAATTGGAGGGCAGCCTCGTGTGTCCCTACGGAGGCGATGGAGCCGTCGCTGTCGAGCACCGTCTGCGCCGCGCCGTAGGAACTCGTGTCCACGATGAAGATCTCGGCCCAGGGAAGGTTCTTGCGGATCCATGCCTCGCTCTGGGTCACCGAGCCGGTATGGCCCTGCACCTGACGGATCTTGTCCAGCGGCGTGCCCGGCTTCACCAGCAGGTTGGCGTGGAACTCGTGCGCCACCTCGGCCATCACGAAGAACCTGGCGTCAGGTCCCGCGAGCTTGCCCTGGCTGCCAGTGTGGAAGCCGGTGGCCTTCAATTGCTCGGGCGCGCACATCGCGTCGATGGTTCCGCTGGCCACCGCGTCGTAGGCCTCCTCGGCCGTGGGGTAGAAGGTCAGCTCCCGCGAGAATTCCGAGTAGACCTCGGTCAACTTGGCCGCTGCCTGCGCGCCAAACGTCACCGCGCCGCCAAGGGCGCCCAATTTCAGTGCTGCCATCGCGGCCAAGGGTACATTAGGCGGGCACATGGAGCAGTTGAAAGCCAAGCGTGCCGGCATCGGCCTGCGCGGCCGGAATCGAGATCAGGCCTTCGACGGCTACACCCTCTTCGCGCCAAACGGCGACGAAGGCCTCGTGGTCCTCATCGACATGGAAGGCCAGGTCGCGCACGAGTGGCGGCTGCCCTCGAAAGCCTGGTGCCCCTACCTGACGCCTGACCGTACCCTCCTGTGCAACATCCGGACCAAAGATGAAACCCAAGGCCGGTTCATCGAGGAGCAGCCCTGGAAGTGCGGCGCCCTCATGGAGCTGGACTGGCAGGGCAACGTCCTGTGGGAGGTCCGGCATCCGGATCACCATCACGACGGCATCCGGCTGGCCAGTGGCAATGTCCTGCTGCTGTGCCTGACCGAGCTTCCGGCGGATATCGCCGCCACAGTCCAGGGCGGCAAGCCCGGCACGGAGCACGAGGGCAAGATGCACGCCGACTATCTGGTGGAGATGACGACGGCGGGCGAGACCGTCTGGGAATGGCGGGTCTGGGAGCACCTCGATCCCGCCAGCCACCCCATCGTGAACATCCAGGACGAGCGGAAGGAGTGGACCCACGGCAACGCCGTGGCCGAGCTGCCCAATGGCGATGTCGTCGTCAGCTTTCGCGAGATATCGACAGTCGTGATCGTGGACAAGAGCTCCGGCGACGTGCGCTGGGAGCTCGGGCCGCCGGTGCTGAACAACCAGCACGCGCCCAGCCCGCTGCCCAACGGGAACCTGCTCATCTTCGACAACGGCACCCACCGGCTGGAGAGCGTGTTCCCCTACTCGCGCGTCATCGAGGTGGATCCGCGCACCAGCGAGATTGTGTGGTCCTACCAGGACACGCCCGCCATGGCCTTCTACAGCCCGATGATCTCGAATGCGCAGCGTCTCCCTAATGGCAACACGCTCGTCAACGAAGGCAACTTCGGCCGCCTGTTCGAGGTGACCAGCGAGGGCGAGATCGTGTGGGAATACGTCAGCCCCTGGTTCGCTGGCCAGCCGCCGCGCGGCCCCAACAACCAGGTCTTCCGCGCCTATCGCTGCGGCCCTGAGATAATGCCGGCGTAGTTATGGCCGTAGATACTGTCGTCGCGACCCGCCGAGACCTCCGCGCCCACATCGCCCAGCTGGAAGCTGCCGGCAAGCTGATCCGGGTGAGCCGTCCCATCAATAAGGACACGGAGATGCACCCGCTGGTGCGCTGGCAGTTCCGTGGCCTGCCGGAGTCGCAGCGCAAGGCGTTCCTGTTCGAGAACGTCGAGGACACCCGCGGCCGCCAGTACGACATGCCGGTGCTGGTTGCCGCGCTGGCGGGCTCCGAGGACATCTACGCCATGAGCATGGGCTGCTCCTCGGCCGAGGTGCTCGACACCTGGAAGCGCGCCCTGGCCAACCCGCTGCCGGCGGTGGTGGTCGAGGATGCCCCCGTGCAGGAGGTCGTTTACAGCGGCGACTCGCTGCTCGAGAAGGGCGGCCTGGACGAGCTGCCGGTGCCGATCTCCACGCCCGGCTTCGACAACGCGCCCTATTTCAACTCCGCTATCTGGATTACGCGGGACCCGGAGACCGGCATCCGCAACGCCGGCGTGTATCGGGGCATGCTCAAGTCGCCCACCCGCACCGGCGTGTTCTGCGACACCAGCAACAACACGGCGATGAACTGGGAGAAGCACAACGCCCTGGGCCGGCCCATGGAAGCCGCGGCCGTCATCGGCTCCCCGCCGGCGGTGTACCTTTCGGCGATCCAGATGGCGCCGGTCGGCGTCGACGAGCTGGCGGTGGCCGGCGCGATTCTCGGCCAGCCAGTAGAGACCGTCCGCTGCAAGACGGTGGACCTCGGGGTCCCCGCCTACGCCGAGATCGTGGTCGAAGGCATCATCCGCACCGACGTGCTGGAGCCGGAGGGCTCCTTCGGCGAAGCGCACGGTTACCAGGACCCGCGGTCCCTGTCATTCAGCTTCGAGGTCACGGCCATCACCCATCGCCGCGATCCGATTTTCCTGTCGATCCTGAGCCAGGTCACGCCGAGCGAGAGCAGCAAGACCAAGCAGTCTGGCTACGAAGCGCAAATCCTGCGCTACCTGCGCGAGACGTGCGGGCTGCGCGGCGTGACGCGCGTGTCATACCGCGAGGACCTGATGAACCGACAGGTGTGCGTGATCGTGCTGAACAAGGTGGACAAGTTCGAGCCGATGAACGCGCTGTACAGCATGCTCAGCACGCGCCAGACGCCGAAGATCATCGTGGCCGTGGACGAGGACATCGACCCCACCAATGACACCATGGTCAATTGGGCCATCGTCAACCGCAGTCAGCCGCATCGCGACCTCAAGGTCATCCATCCGCGGGTGACGCAGTTCGGGCCGCTGCGCTACGTCGACAACTACGACCGCGACGATTCGTGCATCCTCATCGACGCCACCCGCAAGGCCGACTTTCCGCCGGTGGCGCTGCCCGCGCGCGAGTACATGGAGCACGCCCGCGAGCTGTGGGAGGAGCTCGGCCTACCGAAGCTGGAGCCGCGCACCCCCTGGCACGGCTACTCCCTCGGCCGCTGGCCGGACGAGCAGGCGGAAGAAGCCAAGCTGGCCACGCAGGGCCGCTACTTCGAGACGGGCGAGAAGCTCATCAACCGCGCCCAGCCCGCCCCGCCCGGCACCAACCTCCGCGAAGCCCGCCGGCACGACCTGCACTAAGCGAGAGCCGGTGCTTAGAGGTGCTCCGGGAAGAAGTCGCCGACCCGGCAGCTGAAGCCGGGCAGGATGGCCGGCGCCTGGAACATGTCACTCGGACCTAAGCGACGGGGAGGCTGGTTCCTCTCGAATACTTCGGCGCCTTTGTCAGGCTCCACGAGTACCACCATCTCCGAGCCCTTCTCCAGGAACTGCTCGGCTTTCCGCCGCAGCGCCGCCATAGTGTCGTTCGGCGAGCGGACCTCGAACACGAGGTCTGGTGCCATCTCCGGGTAGCCTCGCTCAGCGCGTTCCCGCGAGAGGCGCCCCTTTCGCACGAAGCACACGTCCGGTGCTCGAACCGTGTCGGGGTGGCGTTCCAGTGTGAACCCGATATCACCTCCCACATTGCCGGCGCGAGCGCGCCGGTTCCAATCACGAAGCAAACCAATAATCTCAGCAGTTACGAAGTTGGCCCGCGGCGCTGTCGTCACCTCGTAGAGCTCGCCACGAATGAGCTCGTACTTCTTCCCGGTGAGCCGCTGAATCCCATCCAGATCCTCCGCGGTGAACAGCGCCTTGACGGCCATGAGGCGATCTTACTTCGTGACGACTAAGCGCTCTTAATCCACAGCACCTCGGCCTCCAGGCCGTCGGGGTCGCGGAAGAAGACGCTCAGGGCGCGGCCGAAGTCCGTGATTGTGCCGTCGCTGGCGCCGAGGCGGATGAGGCGCTGGCGAATCTCCTCGAGGTGCTCACGACTGCTGGCGTTGAGGCCGAAGTGGTCGATACGGCCGCGGCCGTACATCGGGGTCTGGACCTCCGCCTGGCTGTTGCCCGGCACCTGGAAGACGTTGAACTGGCTCGGTCCGCCGAGGTTCATCACCACCATGCGTTCGCCGGGGTTGCCGCCGTGGTTGGGGTTGTCCGCGACGACCTCGGCGTCGAACGCCTCCGTATAGAAGCGGATGAACCGGTCAGCGTCCTTGGTCAGCACGGCGATGTGGTTCACGCCGTCAAGCAGCTTGCTCATGGCTGGATGCTAGCGTGCCGAAGGGAGCATCAAGCGACGGCGACGGCGAGCTTGCGACGCCGTTCGGTGGCCTTGATCTGCGAGCCCATGATGATGGCGGTCCCAAGGGCCATGGCGCTCAGCAGGGCGAAGGACGAGCCGAACCCGAGCCCTTCGGCTATGAAGGCGAAGGTCGCCGGGCTGAGGAAGCTGCCGATGTTGCGCACCATGCCCCACAGGCCGAAGAAGGCGCCGCGCGCATCCGGCGGGGCGACATCCGAGCCAACGACCTGCATGTTCCCGGAGACGGTGCTCATGGCCACGCGCGCGAACAGGAAGGAGCCCACGTAGCCGCCGAATGGCCAGTGGCCATAGGCCGACATCGACATGACCACCAGCCCAAGGGACAGCAGGCTGAAGCCGGGAACAATCGTCGCCCGCCGGCCGAAGCGGTCCATGATACGGCCCGACATGAACGTCAGGGGCAGTCCTATGGCCGCGCCCGCGGCCGCCAGCAAGCCCACAGTCTCGGGACCGACGCCGTACTCGTAGACGGCGTACAGATCGAGCGTGCCGCCGAACAGGCTGCCGCGCGTCATCGACGCCAGAAACTGGCCGCTGAGGAGCATCACGATGGGGAAGGTGAGCAGGTTCGTGTAGACGGTCCACCAATGGCCGCCCTTGGCCCGGACCTGGATGGCATCGATGCGCTGCTCGGCGGGCGCCTGCGCCGGCTTCTCGTCCCAGACCAGCAGGAAGCTGGGCAGGATGGCGACGATAGCGGCAATGCCGTAGAGGATGAACGGCGCCCGCAGGCCAAAGGCCGCGGCCACGAAGCCGCCGACGGCCGGGCCCATCAGGCGTCCGGCGCTGTCCATGCCGAACATGCCGGTGATCTGGGTGCCGCGCCGGTTGCCGCCAGCGGCGGTGATCATCTCCAGCCGGCCGAGCATCCACATCTGCATCGCCCAGCCCTCCAGGAAGCGGTAGGCCAGCAGCTCCGGATAGGAGTGGGCGAAGGCCATCAGCAGCGAGGCGATGCCGGTCAGGATGGGGCCGGCCAGCACCATCTTGCGGCCGCCCCAGCGGTCGATGCAGTAGCCGGTGGGCATCGTGGACATCAGCCCGCCGAGTTGATTCACCACGAGCACCCACGAGGCGGTGCCGAAATCGACCTTGAACGACTTGGCGTACAGCGGCAGCGCCGGCGCGGCGATGCTCACACCCACCGCCAGGATGAAGGCCGGCAGATAAATCGAAAGGACCCGCTCGCGCGAGTCCGTTGGCAGAAAGCGGGAGAGGTTCAGGGCGTTTTCAGCTTGGCCATGAAGCTGGGATCGAGAAGCTGGTCGCTCGTAAGCGAGCCGTAGCGGTTGGGGTCGGCGCTCTTGAGCGCGTCCAGGATGGTGTCGATGCCCGCCTTGTCAGGCGTCGGGTCGGTCGCCGCGCGGGTGTGATAGGCGTTGTAAATCGAAGCCAGCTCAGGGCTGTTGACGTCCATCCGCAGCAGCTTGGCCATCAGCGCCATGACGTCGGCCTTGTTCTTCTCGTCGGCGAAGTAGGCCACGCCGTCCATCAATCCGCGCAGGGTTGCCAGCACGGTGTTGGGGTTGTCCTTGGCGAAGCTGCTGGTCAGCAGCAGGGCTGAGGCGACGTAGGGCATGCCCTCGCTGTGGAGGCTGGCCAGGATATGCATGCCCTGGGCCTCCGCCTGCTTGCGGTAAGCCTCCTCGTCCAGGATGGCCGCGCCCACCTGCTTGCTCGAGAGCGCCGCCCAGCGCGCCGGCGAGTTGCCGACCTGCAGGACGTTGAAATCCTTGCCCGGGATCAGTCCGGAGCTCTTGACTCCGATGCGCATCGACACGTCGGAGGTGTCCCCGATCTTGCCGACGGCCACCGTCTTGCCCTTGAGATCGGCGAACGTGGCGATCTCCGGGAGGGACGCGATCATGTAGGGGCTGGTCTTGTCGAAGTAGGCCACGATCTTGTAGGGCGTGCCGGAAGCGACTCCGTCCACGGCGGACACCCCGTCGGACAAGGCCATCTGCGCTTCGCCGGACGTGACCGCCGCCATGGCTGTGGTGGACTGCGCGTACTGCACGTCCGCGGTCAGGCCGTACTTCTGGAAGAAGCCCTTGCTGGCTGCCAGCTCCACGAACGTGTCCTCGCCGCTGGCCGTGGCGTACACCAGCTTGATGTGGTCCTTCTCCGGCTTGCCCGCTAGGGCAGCGGCACTTCCGCTCCCTTGAGCCGCTGGCGCCGCCGTCCCGCCGCAAGCGGCCAGCAGGAGCGCGGTCAGAATCCCTCCCGCTACCAGCTTGCAGCTTCTCACGACTCCGAAGTGCACCACTCCACCATCGACTTCATGCGGCATGGAGCGCCGTGGCGGCGCAGCTCGGCTTCGAAGATCTCGTGGATGTCGCGGGCCTCGTCCTGGTACTCGATCTGGGCGCCGCCGGCTTTGACGTCGATGTCCGTCTTGCCCTCGCCCTGGGAGAACGCCTCGCTCATGTAGTAGCGCCGGCTGCCCCAGCGCAGGGCCAGGTAGCGGGCCGGCTCGGGGCCGCTGTTGAAGTGCTGGTGGAACCAGAAGCGCGGCGGCACGACCACCCCGCCTGGCTTCCAGTCGAAGCGTCGCCGCTCCTCACCGTCCGGCCACAGCAACGAGTAACCCGTGCCCGAGATGATGATCACGTGGGCGCCAGGACCGTGGCGGTGGCCCTTCTTGTAGGTGCCCACTGGGAACTGCGAGATATGGGCGGCCATGGTGTTGTGGCCCATCTCGAAGCGGACGTTAGAGCCGCCGGCGCCGCGCTCCTTCCACTGGTACAGCTCGATGGTGTTCACGTCCGGAACGAAGTTCGTCTCCAGCACGCGGTCGTAGTGCAGCTTGCCCTGGCCGTCGAAATAGTCGTCCTGGCCCGAGAAGCGATCCTCGAACGTGTAGGGGTTGTTGAACACGAAATCGAGGTTGTGGTACAGGTTCATGACCACCGGCGCGCTGGTCACGGCGAAGAAGCGCGCCGCGTTCTGGCCCGAGCCGTTGAAGTGCTGGTGATTGGCGTTCAGCGGGATGCAGAACAGACTGCCGGCCTTCCACTCGAAGGTCAGCTTGTGGCCGGCGTCGTTCCAGACGCTGGTCGAGCCGTTGCCGGAGACGACGTAGATCATCTCCTCGTACATCTGCCGCTGCGGCGCCAGGTGGCCGCCGGGCGGGATCTCGCACACATAGGCGTCGTTGATGCCGCCGTTGCCGTCGAGGTCCACGAACGCGCCGCGGCCCTCGCGCCGCGCCCACGGGCCGACCTCGACCGTCTTGATGTCCTCGACGCCGAAGCCAGTATGGACGGGGATGCCTTCCCGGCGCTGGTACTCCTTGTAGGTGTTGATCTTCTCGATGCGCGGCAGGGCCGCGACGTCAACCGCCATGCAGCAGCCTCCTATACCCGCGCCGGCGGTGCGCCCGGCGGGGGCACGTTGCCACCGTACAGGTCGTCAATGAACTCGCTCTCGTCGATCTCCCGCAGCAGGTGGATGTCCCACAGGCTGAAGGGGTTGATCTTCTGCTCGATCCCCGGCTCTTCCATGATCGCCAGCTTGAAGGCGTTGCCGACCGACTCGGCCACCGGATAGAGGCGCGGTTCGAGGATGGCGCGGCAGTAGGCGTAGAGGTGCTTCAGCGCCTTCTCCTCTTTGACCTTCAGCTCCACGGCCACGTCGTCCTGCATCAGCTTCCAGAAGCCGTCCGGGTTGGTCTTGATGTAGTGGATGCCCATGATGGCGGCCTTCAGCACGCCCTCGCACAGATCGCGGCGCTCCTGGTAGATGGGCCACATGGTGGTCATGGTCGAGCCGTTGACCATCGGCAGGGGGGCCAGCGGAAACACGTGCAGGCCGGCGGCGGCAGCGTCCTCGTCGTCCGGCGGGCCGGAGAAGCAGAAGTCGCCGCGCCCCTCGGCCACGTCCTGCCACTGCTCCTTGGTGCTCGCGGCGACGAACGTCAGCGAGTGCGGATCGACGCCCTCGCGCTGGAGGTACAGCAGGTGGTTGCCCGCGGGATGATGCCCGTGGTGGCGGTTGGCGTCGGCGCCCTCGACCTCGACGAAGCGCTTGCCGATCAGCTGTTTGGGGTCGGTGATCTTCTCCTTGGAGACGATCACGTCGTCCGTCCAGTTGACGGTCTGCCCCAGGTACACGAAGGGATGGCCGTTCATGCGGTGGATGTAGGGGCTAATGTGGCTGCCGAAGATGAAGTCGCACTCGCCCTTGATGAGCATGGGATCGGACGCGGCCGCACCCGACACGTACTTCAGGCTCTTCAGCTCGATGCCTGCCCGCTCCCAGCCGTTGCAGGCGTCGATTGCCCGCAGGAACGGATACTGCACCGCGCGCGACCGGTACACCAGGTTCAGGGGGATGGCCATGTTTGCACCTCCGGTTTCAACTCGCGCGCGAGCCGCTGTAATCTGCCGTGCGCGTCAAAGTTTGTAGCACACCCGGGCGTTCAAAGCCAGGTAATGTAACCTCCTTGGCACATGGGTAAGAAGGAATGAGACGACAAATTCTTGCACCGGGCCTGGCCGCGCTCTCGATTGCTCTGGCCGCCTGCGGCTCGGCGGCTGCACCAGCCGCGCCTGCTGGATCCGGGCCGGCGCCGTCAAGCGCGGTAACCGGCGCATCCGGCACCGCGGCCGCGTCAGCGACATCGGCTGCTGCCAGCCCGGCCAGCGCGGGATCGAGCTCGGCCGCTGCCGGGAACGCGCCCGGGGGCACCGGCAACGCGCCGGCGAGCGCTGTCGGGTGGACTCGCCCGATGGACGTGAAGCCTCTGCCGGAAGCGGGCATCTTCAAGATCGTGTCGCAGACGCCTGAGCCTGGCGCAAAGGTGCCCATTTTCTTCATGGGCTCGCAGGCTTGACCCTTCTGCGCCGCTGAGCGATGGGCACTGGCCAGTGCCCTCCAGAAATTCGGGACCCTCACCAATTGGGGCAAGGAGACCCACACCCAGGACACCTTTGGCTTCCATCTCGTGCCCACATACGACCTGCTGAACGCCAAGTACGACAGCCCGTACATCTCCTTCAGCAGCAAGGAGATCCGCGATCACGACAACAAGCCGTTCCAGAAGCTGGACCCGACCGAGCAGAGCTAAATCGATCGCTACGACCCCAAGGCCAGCTTCCCGTTCCTGATCATCAACGGCCAGTACGCGCTTAGCGGGCCCGGGCGGGCCGGCTACTCGCCGGCAGTCATCGACGGCCAGACGTTCGACGCCGTCAAGCAGCAGCTGGATACGAACGCGGACAAGCCCGCCGTGAAGGCCATCAACGGCGAGGCCAAGATCATCACCGACTACATCTGCGCCAGCACCGGCGGGGCGCCAGCGAGCGTCTGCAAGTCCTGACGCTCAGACTGGCCCTGGGCCTGGCATTCAGCCGGGCCTGGGCCTATCCACTGGCGCTACTCGGCGCAGCCGCGATGTGGCTGCTGCTCGCCTGGAGCGGCGACCTCATCCAGCAGTACCCCAGTGGCTGGGAGTTTCACGCGCAGACCCAGCAGCTTGCCGCGCTCATCCTGCTGGCGGCCCTCTTCGGCCTGCTGTTGCCGCTCGAAATCGCGGCCATCGGCAAGGCGCGGGCCTCGATTGGGGTCGCCGGGGCCACTGCCAGCACGGTTGCCGGCCTGCTGAGCATGTCATGCTGCGCGCCACTGATCGTCCCGGCGCTGCTGAGCTTCGTCGGCTTCTCCGGGATGGCCATCCTCGATTTCGACACCACGCTCAGCCAGTACGAGACGCCGCTCACGCTGGCCAGCATCGCCCTGATGCTGGTGTCGCTGGTGCTGGTCTCGCGCACGCTGGCTGCCGCCTGCAAGCTTCCGAATCGGACGTAGGCGTCCGGTATACTGGCAGTCGCAGCAGAGCGCTGGGGGTGCCTTCGGGCTGAGAACGAGGCGGACTGGGTCCTCGTACCCCAGGAACCTGATCTGGGTCATTCCAGCGGAGGGAAGCGTTCCGGGAATTGGGCAAGTTCCAGCTCCACGTCATCACCGAGCCGAAGCGTGACTTCGACGAGCTGCGCCGTTCTGTCGACGCCGCGATGCGCGCCGGCGCCGACTGGGTGCAGCTTCGCGACAAGGGCGCCTCGGCCCAAGCCATGTACCGGCAGGCGCTGGAGCTGCGCCACCCCCATGGGCGTCTGTCCATCAACGACCGTGTCGACGTCGCGCTCGCCTGCGGGGCGGCCGGCGCCCACCTCGCCGCTCAGAGCCTGCCTGTCGCCGAGGCCAAGCGCATCGCGGCGGGGAGGCTGCTGGTCGGCCGCTCGGTCCACGCCCTGGACGAAGCCATCCAGGCCGCTCGCGACGGCGCTGACTACCTGACGTTCGGCCACGTCTTTCCAAGCTCGTCCAAGCCCGGCCAGGAGCCGCGCGGCGTGGCCCAGCTGGCGGAGATCGTCGAGGCGGTGGGCGTGCCGGTCGTGGCCATCGGCGGGATTAACGCCGCCAACCTGGACCAGGTGCTGGCCACTGGCTGCGCCGGCATTGCCGTCATCTCCGCCGTCCTGTCCGCGCCCGATCCGGGCCTCGCCACTGCCGAGCTGCGCCGCGCGCTCGATGCCTCGCCGCACCAGCCGCGGCGCTCATTCGAATCATTGGAGGGAACACATGCACCTGACGCTCAACCAACAGCCGTATGAGCTGGAGCTGGACACCGCCGACATCCGCGGCCTGCTGGCGAATCGCGGGTTGGACGAGAAAGCCGTAGCCGTGGCCATCAACGGCGAGGTCGTGCCGCGCAGCCAGTGGCCGGCCGTGACGCTGGCCGAGGGCGACCGCGTGGACCTGGTGAAGGTCGTCGCTGGCGGCGCCGAGACGGATGACGAGCCGCTGGTCATCGCCGGCCGGCGCTTCAACTCGCGCCTGTTCCTGGGCACCGGCAAGTACGCCACCGCCCAGGACATGGTGGCCGCGCTGGAAGCGTCCGGGACGGAGATGGTGACGGTCGCCATCCGCTACATGGACCTGGACGGCTCGGGCAACGGGCTGGATATCATGCCGCACCTGGACCTCAAGCGCTATCACCTGCTGCCCAACACCGCTGGAGCGACGACGGCCAAGCAGGCCGTGACGATGGCTCAGCTCGCCCGCGAGGCCACGGGCACCAACTGGATCAAGCTCGAGGTCATCGGTGACATGACCACACTCTGGCCGGACGTGGCCGGCACAATCGAGGCTACGAAGCTGCTGGTCGACGACGGCTTCGTGGTGCTGGCGTACACCAGCCCCGACATCTCGGCCGCGCTGCGTCTGGAGGATGCCGGCGCGGCGGCGGTGATGCCGCTGGGCTCCCTGATCGGCTCCGGCCGCGGCATGCAGGATCCCGCCAGCATCAAGTGGATCGTCGAACGGTTGAGCGTCCCCATCGTGGTCGACGCCGGCCTCGGCGTGCCGTCCGATGCCGCTGCCGCCATGGAGACGGGCGCCGACGCTTGCCTCATCAACACCGCGGTGGCCAAGGCCCAAAACCCCGCCCGCATGGCCGCGGGCATGCGCCTGGCCGTGGAAGCCGGCCGGCAGGGCTACCTCGCCGGCCGCATGACCGCCCAGATGGCGTCTCCCTCCAGTCCCACTACTGGCGTCCCAGTGCTCGTCGAATGATCTACGACGTAGCCGTCATCGGCGGCGGGATCGTCGGCTGCAGCATCGCCGCCGAGCTGGCCGAGCGCGGGGTCAGCGTCGTCCTCCTGGAGAGGGACCGTATCGCCGCCGGCGCATCCAGCGCAGCGGCGGGCATGCTCGCCCCGCAGAGCGAGGCGCACGGGCCGGACGCCTGGTTCCAGCTCCTGCTCCGCGCCCGAGCGGAGCACGAGCCGCTGGCCCACAAGCTCCGGGAGGAGACCGGCATCGACACCGGCTACCGCAAGGACGGCGTCCTCCGCGTCGCGATCTCGGAGGGGGAGCGCGAGGAGCTCCGCGAACGAGCCGCCTGGCAGCGAGCCGCCGGCCTGAGGGCCGAGTGGCTGGAACCGGCCGAGGCGCGAGAGCTGGAGCCAGCGCTTTCGCCGGCTCTACAGGGCGCCCTGTGGTGCCCGGACGAAGCCCAGGTCCACAGCCCGCGCCTGACGCAGGCGCTGGCTCTACTCGCCACCCGTATGGGTGCGACCATCCGCGAAGGCGCGCCCGCCACGAGCCTCGAATCAGGCGCCGTCTGCACGCCCAGCGAACGAATCTCGGTCGGCGCGATCGTGCTCGCCGCCGGCGTATGGTCCGGCCAGATCCAGGCCAATCTCCCGCTCGAGCCGGTGAAGGGCCAGATCGTCAGTGGCATCCTCAGCCCGGCCGCGGCGCCAACGAAGATCGTCTGGGGCGCCAACGCCTACATGGTGCCCAAGGCGGATGGCCAGCTTTTGGTCGGCGCAACTGAGGAACCCGGCAACTACGACACCCGGCCGACGCTCGGCGCAATGAGCCGGCTGATCGCCAGCGCCGCTCACCTGGTGCCGAGCCTACGGGATATGCCCCTGAACACCGCCTGGGCCGGCCTGCGCCCCGCCTTGCCCGACCGCAAGCCTGCGCTGGGCCAGCTGGGGGACCGCCTGTTCGTGGCCGTGGGCCACTACCGCAACGGCATCCTGCTGGGGCCGCTGACCGGCAAGATCATGGCCGACCTGGTCCTCGAGGGCCGGGCGCACGAGGACCTCTCGCCCTACCGGCCCGACCGCTTTGCCCTGGAGCCCGCCCTTACAGGATGATACTGACCGCGCCGTGCTCGCGCAGGGTCTCAAGGTCGAGCGTGGCGCGCTTGTAGCGAATGCGGAAGCCGCCGTCGACGCGCGCCAGCTTGTAGCGATAGTGGCCGATGTACGGGGCTACCTGGCCTGACCGAATGCGGTAGACCACGAACGCCGCCGCTGCCTCCACTTCCGCCTCGCTCGCCTGGAGCACTCGAACGTTGGTGACGAGGTGCCGCGTTCGCGACGACGGGTACTCGCGGTGCGCATGCCGGCTCTTGAGCCGCGTCACGCGGCCTTGCAGCCGTTCGTAGTTGTCGTCGATGAATACCGCATCGTGTGCGGGATCGCCCTCCGGCAGGTCCGTAGTCGGGACGACGTAGGCGCAGTCGGGCGTGAACAGCGCCAGCCACTCGTCCAGGCGCCAGTCGTCCAGCAGGGCTGCTTCGTGGTAGAGGAAGACTTCGACCTCCAGCCGGAGAAGGGGGGCCTCAGGCATGCAGGGCCTGCGGGACCTGGTCTCCTACTTCCGAGCCGAACGCCCGGCCGCCGAGCTGGTGCTGCCATTCGCGCCAGAAGCCGCGCATCTGGAGCTCGTCGTTCGCCTGCGGCTCGCGGCTCATGCCGCGCGAAACGTCCGACCACTCGGATTCGAGCGCACCGAAGCCCGCCTGGCAGGATTCCAGCGCCTCCACGTCGTCGGGCGTCGCCAGGCCGCCCGGCCCCAGGAAGGCGCGCGACCACTCCAATCGATAGGCGCGCAGCTCGGCCGACTCGTCGCGCGGCACCAGGTCAGTCTGGAGGACCTCGACGGCATCCGGCGCGACCGGCCACACCTGGCGGAAGCGCATGCCGGTATGGCTGTCCTGGAACAGCAGGTTGGGGAAGATGATCAGGTGGCGGGAGCGGTCGGCCATCTCGGTGCCGCGATCCTGGCCGTAGCGTTCGATCAGCCGGCGGCGAATGTCGGCCACCTCGGCCTGCGCCTCCGGACTCCACAGCGGGCTCGAGTTGGCGATGGTCCGCCCGGCCGAGAAGTGCAGGAACCCGCCGTGCCCGCGGGCGTAGCTCACACCGTTGGAGCTGTGGCCGATGCGCTGGTTCTCGAGCAGGCGGCTGGAGCCCGCGGCTTCGAGGCGGCGGTCCATGTAGTCGATGTAGGTGTGGTGCACGGTGGGGAGGTGGTAGCCGTCGAGGCTGTTCTCGACCAGCAGCTTCCAGTTGGCGCGGATGGTGTACTTGGCGTTGCCAGGCACGACTTCCCAGCCGCCCAGCAGCTCGGCGGAGTCCACGGTCAGGTCGATGCACTCGCGCAGGTCGCCGAGGTAGGTGACGAGGTCGTCGATATCTGGCTGGAAGCTGACGAACCACATGCCGCGGTAGCTCTCCAGGCGCGGCACGGGCGTAAGTCCGCGCTCCACGCGGTCGAAGCACTCCGAGTAGCCGCTCTGGTCGGGGATACCCACCAGCTCGCCCTGGTTGTTGAAGGTCCAGCCGTGATAGAAGCACTGGAACGTCTCGGCCGCGCCCTGATCCTGGCGGCAGACCAGCGCGCCGCGATGCGTGCAGGTGTTCATGAAGGCGCGGACGCGTCCGTCCCTGCCGCGCACGATGAACACCGGCCGGCCGGCCATAGTCTTGCGCCGGTACTCGCCGGCCTGGCGGAGCTCGGAATCGTGCGCGAGGTACAGCCAGCTCCGGCTGAAGATGCGCTCCTGCTCCAGTTGGAATATCTCGCGCGAGGTCATCGACGACCGGTGGACGCGGAACAGCCCGCGCTCGGGCTCGTCGCGGATCAGTTCGGAGAGGTGCATACCTCCCATTATTCGGCTTCTCGGATTGGCCAGCCAGGGGAGACGTTGCCGGCCGCGACCCCGCCGTCCACTGGGATGACTACGCCAGTTACGTAGGCGGACTCGTCCGAGGCCAGGAACAGCGCCACGTTCGCCAGGTCGCGCGGCGTGCCCATGCGGCCCAGCGGCGTATCCTCGGCCATCTTGGCCCAGAAGGCATCCCGCTGGCCGGTGTCGCCGCCAAAGCGATCGGCCGAAATGTTGGTCTGGATGTAGCCGGGGCAGATCACGTTCACGCGCACCTGCTGGCGCGCGTACTCGATGGCCGCCGTGCGCGCCATCGCCAGCACGCCCCCTTTCGCCGCGCTGTAGCCCGCCGAGCCCGGGAACGCGGCGATGCCGCCGATGGACGACGTCACGATCACCGAACCACCACCACTCTCCGCCATCAGCGGGATGCCGTACTTGAGGCACAGGAACGGCCCCGTCAGGTCCACCTCGATGAGCCGGCGCCAGCGCTCCTCGGAGATGCCCTCCAGCCGAGTGGCGAAGCCGCCGATCCCGGCGTTCGCGAACAGCACGTCCAGCCGGCCGTAGACCTCCCGCACTCGCTCGAACAGCCCGCGCACCTCGTCCGCCACGCTCACGTCGCAGCGCACGAACTCCGCCTCCCGGCCGATCTCCCGCGCCGCCCTCGTGCCTGCCTCCACCTGCACGTCGGCCACGATCACCTGAGCCCCCTCCTCCGCGAACCGCTCCACGCTCGCCCGCCCAATCCCCGAAGCCGCCCCAGTCACCACGGCGACCTTGCCCTGAAGCCTCATGGCTAAGGCTCGGCCCATTCCGCGAACTCGGAGAGGTCGAGCTGGTCCAAAGTGGACACATATGGCCGCCCCGATACTGGGTGCCGCCCGGAGAGCTGGTAGTACTCCTGCACCAGGTCGGGCAGCCACTGGGCCATCGTGAAGCCCTCGTACGGACCATCCGCCATCGGCTCCAGGAAGCGGGGACCAACGTCGGTCCAGTCGTGCTCGGCGCGCCAGCCGCGCTGGGTGGCGAACAGGCTCTGGAGAATCATGCTGCGGTGGCCTGCTTCGAGAGCCTGGTCCAGCGTCACGTCCCAGCCGGTGACCGCGTTGAGCGCGTCGATCATGCAGTTGAGGCCGTCCGGCTTCATGTGGCCCTGAGCGAACCAGCAGGCGCCCATAAGGCCAGCCATCTGGCGGTATTGCTCGCTGACGACGTGCGAGTGCGGCCAGCCCGTGGGCGTGCGCGGGTCGAGCGGCCCCCAGCTCTCGCGATAGCGCAGGTCCGGCGGGGGATTATTCGTGCCGCCGCCTTGCGGCTTCATGCCGCCGCTGGCCACGAGCTCGCGCAGCATGTTGCCGATGAGCGGCCGCCACTCGTGCTGGGCCGGCGTGCCGCCCTTGGTGTGGACCACCCACTTCGGCGCGTCGCCACCGAGCGCTTCGGCCAGCTCCTTGGGGCCATCGGCCAGCAGGTTGCCCAGCCAGCCCTCGCGCCGGGCGCACATCTCCAACAAGCGGTCCGCCACCGCCGTATCGCCCCAGCGCAGCTCCAGGCCGTTCGTGCGGTCCGGCCCGAGCAGGCCCTTCTCCCAGGCTTCTAGCGCGAGGCCCGCACCGTCGGCGAAGTGGCTGCACTCGATGCCGAGGTCGTTGATGCGCTCCGAGAGGTAGAACACATCGTTGCCCTTGATGTCCAGGTTGAAGAACGTGTCCATCCACTCACCGCCGGCGTTGAAGTGGCCCAGGAAGCCCTGGTGCTCGCCTTCCTCGCCGATGGTCATGTCGAACGGGCAGCAGCGGGCGCACTGGAAGCACGGCCGCAGCTGGATGGCGTTGTGCTCCCGGTCGCCCATCAGGTCCTGCGGCAGGGCCGACGAGCGCCAGTTGTGGAAGTTGCCGACGCCGCCGTGATCCAGCTTGTAGCGCCGCTGCTCCACGGTGTAGGGCTGGATGGTCTTGCGCCAGCGCCGGCCGGCGTCTTCGAGCTTGGCCCTGTCGTGTATGCGCGGCCGCTGCGTCCCCCACGCCACGATAGCCTTGAGCTTCTTGGATCCCATGACGGCGCCGAGCCCGTGCGCGGCCACGTGGTTGTAGTCGTTGACCAGCATGGCGGCGTGGACGAGGTTCTCGCCGGCCGGGCCGATGCAGCCGACTCGCGCGTCCAACCGACCGACCTCACGCTTGAGGGCATCCTCGGTGGCGCGCGTGCCCAGGCCCCACAGGCTGCTGGCATCGCGCAGCTCAGCACGGCCCTGCTCCAGATAGAGGTACACCGGCCGCGAGGCTGCGCCGGAGATGATGAAGCCGTCGTAGCCCGCCGCCTTGATGGCCGTGCCCAGCCAGCCGCTGGTGGCGCCTCGCCCGAGGGTGTAGTGAGTGGCCGGGCTGAGATAGACGGCGCACAGCTTGGTCCCGCCCGGGGTCATACCGTTGCCGGTGATTGGCCCCGTGAGGCCGACGATGATGTTCTCGGGCTCCAGCGCCTTCGCGTCCAGCGGCAGCTCACGCATCAGAAGGTAGGAGGCCAGCGCCTGGCCGCCCCACAGCGTGCGCAGCAGCGGCTCCTCGGGCAGCGGCTCGTCCGAGCACGTCCCCTTCGTGAGGTCGACGCGCAGCAGCCGGCCCATATAGCCCCCCGGAAAATTGCTCATTGCCAGCCGATCCAGTCGCACAGCGCTCTGCCCATCACCAGCTCCTTGTCTGCGCCCGTGAGGCGCGCGTCGACGATGAACACCGGCGGCAAGTCTAGACCCTATCGGAGACCGGGCACGGATTGCGCGGATTTGCTTCCGAGCTCATTCGACGGAGACAGATCCCATGCACTACTCTCGCATTCCCTTTCTTGGGGGCGCCGTAGCCCTCACGCTGGCGCTCGCCGCATGCGGCGGCGGTGGCGCGGCGCCGGCCAGCTCCGCGCCGGCCCCCGCAAGCTCTACGGCGGCGCCGGCCAGCGCAGCGGCCTCCAAGCCCGCGGCTTCGAGCGCTGCTTCCAGTTCTGCCAAGCCGGCTGCCGGAGCCTCAACAGCCGCCAGCACCGCCGCCAATGGCCAGACGACCAAGCTCACCGCCTCGTACAGCAACCTGGTTGCCGACGAGCTGCCGGTGTGGATCGCCAAGGACGGCGGCTACTTCCAGAAGAACGGCCTGGACGTGACCCTGAACTACATCCAGAGCTCGACCGGCATCCCGGCGCTGATCTCAGGCGAGACGCAGGTCTTCCAGGGCGGCGGCTCGGAGACGCTGAGCGCGGCCGTCGGCGGCGCCGACCTGGAGATTGTGGCCAGCATTACCCCCGTCTACCCATTCGCGCTGGAAGTGCCCGCCAGCATCCAGAACGCCAACGACCTGAAGGGCAAGAAGCTGGGCGTCAGCTCCTTCGGCTCGAGCTCCGACATCGCCACCCGCGTGGCGCTCGACAAGCTGGGGCTCGATCCCAACAAGGACGTGAGCATCCTGCAGGTCGGGTCGGAGTCGAGCCGCATCTCGGCGCTGCTGAACGGCGCCATCCAGGGCGGCGTGGCCCAGCCGCCGGCCCGCTACGACATCGAGGCGCACGGGTTCCACTCGATCTACGATCTCGCGGCCCAGCACGTTCCCTCTGCCAACACCGCGGTGGTATTCAAGAAGTCCTACGCCGACGCGCACAAGGACGTGGTTCAGAAGTACGTCGACTCGATCGTGGAGGCCATTGCCCGCGAGAAGAGCGACGAGGGCTTCTCGAACCAGGTGCTCAGCAAGTACCTCAAGCTGGACAACCAGGATTACCTGAACCGCACCTGGAACTACTACGTGACGAACATCGTGCCGTCGCTGCCGGTGACGAACACGGACCAGTTCACGGACGCGGTGAACGCGCTGGAGTCGCGCAACCCCGCCGTCAAGAACTACGACGTCAACAAGCTCATCGACAATGAGTTCGTCAACAACGCCAAAGGCCTGGCCTCGAGCAGCGCCCCGAACGCGACGGGCCCCTCGGCTTCAGCCGGAGCGGCCGGAAGCGCCAGTTCCGCGGGCGCGAGCAGCGCCGCGAAGCCAGCAGCTTCGGTCAGCTCTGGCTCGTCGCCGAGCGCGGCATCCGCGGCCCCAGGGACGGCGCCGAGCAGCAGCGCGAGCGGGTATTAGCTTCGGCGACTCAGGCGTTCACGGCGCATTGGTGGGTGAGCATGATCTCGCGGCGCTCGCGCGCGGACTCGACCATGGCGGTGCCGACCTCGAGGGTGGCCATGCCCCAGCGGCCGTCGTGGATGATTGGCTTGCCTTCGTAGATGGCGCCGTAGAGCTCCTCCATCTCCAGCATGCCCGTGCCGCGGTCGCCGGTGACCGGGATCTCGCGCTTGCCGTCGTCGCTGTAGACGAACAGCCCGTTGGGGGACTGGCGAACGTCGCCGCGCTCGAAGCTGGCCACGATCACCCCAAACCAGTGCATGTGCGCGCGGCTGCCCTGGACCTGCTCGCCGGCGGTCCAGCCGCTGCCGGTGCTGCTGGCGTCTGACGCGGCGGCGCCGAAGCGCATGCCCTCCTTGGCGACCTCGTCGTCGATCTCGCCATGCCGGAGCTGGCGGCGCACGCGGACGCGCTCGTCCTCCGAGTACATGCGGTTGCCGATGCCCCAGGTGAGCTCGGACGTATCGAAGTAGCCGTAGCCGTTGTAGACGATGGTCGCCGGCGTGCCGTCCTCGAACTCCATGTAGGCCGAGAAGTTGCCGGGGCAGGGCCGCTCCGGCATCCAGCGGCCGACCATCGCCCGCACGCTGCGCAGCTTGCCGCCGCCGAGCAGGCGAACGGTATCGATCAGGTGCGGCGCATGTCGGTAGACCACGCCGCCGCCGAGTGCCTCAGTCGTCTCCTCGGCCACACGCGGCTTGATGAGCCAGTCGGTGTAGAACCACACGTTGATGCCGATGAGCCGGCCCAGCTCGCCGGAGCGAGCCACCTCCCACATGGCGTGCACGTCCGGGCTCATGCTGTAGGTCTGGCCGCACAGCAGTTTGACGCCGTTGCGCTCGCACGCCAGGCACATGTCCTCGCATTCCTGCACCGTCAGCGCCATGGGCTTGGTGCACACCACGTGCTTGCCGGCCTCCGCGGCCATGATCACGTGCTGGCGGTGAAGCTGGTTGGGCGTCACCACCCAGACGACGTCGATATCCGGATCGGCGCACAACTCCTCGATGCTGGCGTACGTCCGGCCGCCGTACTTCTGTTCGAACGCCTTACGGGCGCTCTCGCGCAGGTCGGCCGCGGCGGCGATCTTCGCGTGTGGGAACTTCTCCACGCCGGGCAGCACCATAGTGCTGGCCACGCCGAGGCCGGCCATGCCGAGACGCAGCGTCTTCGGCTGAGCTGGAGCGCTCACCCGGGCTAGAGGGTTACGCCGAGTTCGCGGATCTGGTCGTTGACGTCGTCGTATTCGCTGCGGAAGGCTTCGTAGCCCACACGCTCGCGTGGGATGACGATCATCGGCT
>Ga0070738_10002825_pt1 | contig 24904 bp, 19 predicted proteins | sample Coa_R2_2_FD_66446 | JGI IMG/M metagenome (GOLD analysis project Ga0070738, IMG submission 66446) | Surface soil microbial communities from Centralia Pennsylvania, which are recovering from an underground coalmine fire - Coalmine... | ecosystem: Environmental > Terrestrial > Soil > Unclassified ...
AGCAAGAGGGTCTCGCCGCGCCGGAGGGTCATGTAGGTCTCCGCCCGCGTCTGGGCGGCGAGCGCCCTCACCGTGCGGCCCCTGCCGGCTCGGGACCGGAGGCGGCAGCGTCCCCGACGATCGCCAGGTAGGCCTCCTCGAGGGTGCGGCTCGTGCGCAGGTCGGTGAGGGTGGCGTCGTGCTCGGCCAGCCAGGAGGCGAGGGCGGCGGTGAGGGCCGGGGTGACGGCGGCGGCCACCTCGTAGCGGCCCGGCGACCGCTCGGTCACGCGTGCCCCGAGGGCGGCCCCGAGCGCGGCGGTGTCGAGGCCTGCCGGGGCGCTGAAGGTCACCTGGGGCCCGCCGAGCACGCCAGCGGCCAGCTCCGACGGCGCCCCGGCGGCCACCGCCCGCCCCCGGTTGACGATGACGACGCGGTCGGCCATGTGCTCGGCCTCGGCCAGCTCGTGCGTGGTGAGCAGCACGCAGGCTCCTTCGTCGCGCAGCCCCTCGACCACGCGGCGCACCACGAGGCGCCCCTCGGGGTCGACCCCTGCCGTGGGCTCGTCGAGGAAGACGGCCTCGGGCCGGCCGACGAGGGCCAGCGCGAGGGACAGGCGCTGCTGCTCGCCGCCCGACAGGTGGCGCCACGGGGTGCGCGCCACCTGCTCCAAGGCAACCAGCGCGAGGAGGTCCTCAGGGTTGGCAGGGCGCGTGTAGTAGCGGGCGAAGAGGCGGAGCAGCTGGCGCGGATTGAGCATGGGGTAGACGCCGCCGCGCTGGAGCATCACGCCGACGCGCCCGACGAGCTGCGCGTGGTCGGCGATCGGGTCGAGCCCGAGGACCCGGACGCGTCCTGCTGCGGGCCGCCGGTACCCCTCGAGGGTCTCCACGGTGGACGTCTTGCCCGCCCCGTTCGGTCCGAGCAGGGCGACGACCTCGCCCGGGCGAACGGCCAGCGACAGGCCGTCGACGGCGGTCCGCTCCCCGTAGCGCACGACCAGGCCGTCGCACGCGATCCCTTCGCCCCCTTCGCGCTCGACACGCTCGCGCTCGACGGTGGACCCTGTGCCCGGCGCTCCCGTGCCCCGCATTCCCGTGCCTTCCCGTTCAACACTCGCCGGGGCTGCCGGCGCCCCACGATGGCTCGGCCAGGGGCCGGGGACTGCAGGCTGCATATGGCTGCACGCTACCGTTGGCGCCACCATGATCGACATCCGCCTGGTGCGACGGGAGCCCGAGCGCGTGGCCGCCCTGCTGGCGCGCCGCGGCGTCGACCCGGCGGAGGTGGCGCGCATCGCCTCCCTCGACGCCGCCCACCGCGAGCAGCTGGCGGCGCGCGAGGCGTTGCGGGCGCGGGTGAAGGCGCTGTCGCGCGAGGTCGGCGCCGCGAGGCGTTCGGGCGACCAGGCCCAGGCCGACGTGCTCGCCGCGGAGAGCCGGGCGATCGGCGACGAGGAGCGGGCGGCTGGCGAGGTGGCCGACGCCCTCGAGGCCCAGCTCCACCAGGCGCTGCTGTACCTGCCGAACCTGCCGGCCGACGAGGCGCCCGACGGCGCCGGGGCGGCCGACAACGTGGAGGTCCGCCGATGGTGGCCGGGCATCGACGCGGGGCGTCCGGAGCAGCCGGTTGCCGACCACCAGCGGGTCCCGCACTGGGAGGTGGGCACCGAGCTCGGGCTGCTCGACATGGAGGCGGGAGCCAGGCTGTCGGGGTCGATGTTCCCCCTGTTCCGGGGTGACGGGGCGAGGCTGCTGCGGGCGCTCACCTCCCTCGCCCTCGCCCGCCACGCCGACGCCTACGAGGAGGTCCGGCCGCCCTCGCTCGTGCTCACCGACACGATGACCTCGACCGGGCACCTGCCGAAGTTCGCCGACGAGGCGTACCACGTCGAGCGCGACGGCCTGTGGGCCATCCCGACCGCCGAGGTGCCCCTCACCTCGCTGCGCCGGGGCGACATCCTCGCCGAGCACGAGCTGCCCCTGCGCCTCTGCGCCGTCACCCCGTGTTTCCGGCGCGAGGCCGGCGCCGCCGGGCGTGAGACCCGTGGGCTCCTGCGGGTGCACGAGTTCGACAAGGTGGAGCTGTTCGCCTACGCCACCGAGGAGCAGGCACCGCAGGTGCACGCGGACATCCTGGCAAGGGCGGAGGGACTGCTCCGCGAGCTCGAGCTGCCCTACCGGGTGCTCGACCTGTGCGCCGGCGACCTCGGCGCCTCATCGGCGCGGACCTTCGACCTCGAGGTCTACGCCCCCGGCAGCGACCAGTGGCTCGAGGTGTCGTCGGTCAGCTGGTTCCGCGACTACCAGGCGCGCCGGGCGAACGTCCGCTACCGGCCGGCTGCCGGCGGCTCCCTGCGCTTCGTCCACACCTTGAACGGGTCGGCACTGGCGTGGCCGAGGGTCTGGGCGGCGCTCGTGGAGCGTGGTCGTCAGCCGGACGGCACCGTGCGCCTGCCGGCCGCGCTCGCCCCCTACTGGCAGGGCGAGCCCGTCGTCGGCCGGCTCGAGTCGCGCTGAGCGGGCCGCCGGCGGCGCCGGCGCAACCGCACGTCGAGCTCGCCCGCACCGGGGTGAGCCGGCGCCAGAGCCCGTCTCCACGTCGGCCACGTGGTCGAGCTCGCCCGTACAGGGGTGAGTCGCCTCAGGCGCGACGCGGAGCGGGGCTGAACCGGTAGCCCACCCCCCGGACCGTCGTGATGAGCGAGGGATTGGCGGGGTCCTCTTCGATCTGTGCACGGAGGCGCTTGACGTGCACGTCGAGCGTCTTGGTGTCGCCGATGTAGTCGGCACCCCACACGCGGTCGATGAGCACGTCGCGCGTCAGGACCCGCCCGGGGTTCTCGACGAACAGCCGCAGCAGCTCGAACTCCTTGCGGCGCAGCTCCACCTCTGCCCCCCGCACGAACACCCGGCGCTGGTCGGGGTCGACCCGCACCCCCCCCGCCTCCCAAACCTCCGCTGACCTGGCACTGCCGGCCTCCTGGGCTGTGGCATCACCGGCTGGCGTGGGAGCGCGTCGCAGCACGGCCCGCATCCGGGCCACCAGCTCGCGCAGGCGGTAGGGCTTGGTGACGTAGTCGTCGGCACCCACCTCGAGACCCACCACCGTGTCGAGCTCGGTGCTCTTGGCGGTCACCATGATCACCGGCACCGAGGAGCGGGCCCGGATGGCCCGGCACACGTCGATGCCGGACAGCTTCGGCAGCATGAGGTCGAGGAGGACCAGGTCGGGCCCGACCTCCTCGAACTTGCGCAGCGCGTCCTGTCCGTCGCGGGCGACCACCACCTCGAAGCCCTCATGGCCCAGGCCGATCACCAGGGCGTCGACGAAGGACTCCTCGTCCTCGGCGAGCAGGACGGTGGTGGGCCTGACGTCGGCCTGGGTGGCGGGCTGCCGGGTCACGGGGAGGGTGGTCACGAGGCGGGTTCGGCTTGCAGCGGCAGCATCAGCGTAAACGTCGACCCCTCTCCCTCGCGCGATTCGACCGTCACCCATCCCTGATGGTTGTTGGCCACGTGGCGGACGATCGACAACCCGAGCCCCGTGCCGCCCGTCTCGCGGCCGCGCCCGTGGTCGACCCGGTAGAAGCGCTCGAAGATCCGCTCCAGGTCGCGAGCCGGGATGCCGATGCCCCGGTCGGCGACCCGGAGCGCCACGACGCGTCGGCGCTCGCCGTTGCCGTTGCCCGCACCGGGGGCCGAGAACGCTGCCGAGTCGGGCGCCGGAGCCTCCATCCCGCCGGCCACCGTGCTCGCGGCCGGCCGCCCGGTGGCGATGTCTGCCGGTCTGGCCAGGATGCCGGCACCGATCCGCGCCGGCTCCTCGGTGCCGGCCGCCATGGCAGGTGCCTCGACGTCGCACACCGAGCCGCTGACGGTCACGGTGCCCCCGTCGTAGGAGTAGACGACTGCGTTCTCGAGCAGCGCGTGCATGGCCGACACGAGCTGGCGCCGGTCGCCCACCAGCGCCACCGGGGGTGCAGGCTCGACGAGCTCGATCGTGATCCCCCGCTGCTCGGCCATGGCCCGCACCCGCTCGACGGCTTCGGCCATCACGAGGTCGACGAGCACCGGCTCGCGGGGTGGCGCCTGCTCGGCCTCGATGCGGCTGAGGTCCAAGAGGTCGTCGATGATGCGGCTCACCCGGAAGGCCTCGGCGTGGATGCGGTTGGCCAGCCGTTTGGCCACGTCGACGTCGGGCTCGGCGGCGAGCGTCTCGGCCAGGAGCACGAGCGCGCCCATCGGGGTCTTGAGCTCGTGGCTGACGTTGGCCACGAAGTCGCGGCGTACCTCCTCGAGGCGCCGCCGCTCTGAGACGTCCTCGATGGTGGCGATCACACCGAGGGACCGGCGGCCGTCGTCGATCATCTGTGCGCGCACCATCAGGGTGCGGCGCGGCGGGCCGTAGAGGTCGAGGGTGCGCTCGGCCACGGTCGCGTGCCAGGCCTCCTCGAGCAGTTCCTCGACTGCCTGGGCGGCCAGGACGTCGCCGTGGCGGCCGGCCATGAGGGACCCCGCCCTGGCGTTGCGGTACACGACGTGCCCGTTCTCGTCGCTGATGACCACACCATGGGGCAAGGTGTCGAGGGAGCGCCGCAGGCGGATGGCGTCCGCGCTCGACTCTGCCACCGCCTGGGAAGCGGCCCCGGTCGTCGCCTCGAGATACGCGAGGGCCGTCTCGATGTTGCCGTCCTCCTCGGGCGGTTCGACGCCGAGCCGGGTGCCGAGCGCAGTGAGGCGCTGCGAGAGCCCCCGGCGGCCCAGCCGCCGTCCCACGAGCAGGGCCACCACCACCCCCACCACGAGGATGGCGGCACCGATCGCGAACACCGCAGCGTCGGGCAGCCTGCCCGTCGCGGCGACCTGCGGGGCGACCTGTGGAAGGAAACCCATCGCTCCCAGCATGGCAGGGCCGAGGGGCTGGTTGGTGGTGCCTCCGGTGCGAAGGGCACCGCGCTGCGCCCGTTCCGTGTCTGACGTCGCTTCGCAACGCCTCCCCGGAAGCCATCGCCGGCGCGTGGGCGGATCGGGAGACGACGACTGGGCGACGACGAAGCAGAGGCACCGGGAGAAAGAAGGCGCGACGACCATGCGCAGCACCACGAGAGCGACCAGGAGAGGAGCGCGGTGGCGATGATCGAGCTGTGGGAGGTTCCGTTCCATGCCATGGTCCGGCCGGTCACCCTGGCGGCGGCGGGCGTGACCGCGAGCCCCGACCCCAATGCCCTGCCCGGCGGGCCCACGCTCCAGAAGCTCGTCGACGGCCTCGACTGGTGGGCCCTGCTGCTGGCGCTCGCCGGGCTGATCATCGGTGCCGCCGCGTGGGCGCTCGGCGCCCATTCGCAGAACTACCACCAGTCCATCGCCGGCCGCCGAGCCGTCCTCGTGTCGGCGCTGGCGGCCCTTCTCATCGGCGCCGCGCCCTACGTCGTCGGGTTCTTCTTCCACACCGGGCAGGCTGCTGGCTCGTGACCGGCGAGCCGTTCGGAAGCCGTGGTGCGCCAGCGGGGCCGCGCCCGCCGAGCGCGCGATCGCTGCCGGGGGTCCACTCGCCGGGCGGCCGGCGGTGAGCGTGCCCGCCGGCTCTTTCCCGGCCGTGGCCGCCGTGGCCGTGGGCTGCCCAGGGATCCAGGCGCTGGACCCGGTGTGCCAGCTCGGTGGCGTCGCCTCGTCGATCGCCGGTGCGGGTGTCGGTGCTGTCTTCGGCGCCGTGTCCGGCTGGGTGGTGAGCGGCGCCGCCTGGCTGCTCCAGCAGGTCGACGACGCCCTCAGCGCGTCCACCGCCGTCGACGTGGGGGCGACGTGGTTCACGTCCCACTTCGAGCGGATGGCTGCGGTCGCGGCGGTGGTCGTGCTCCCCCTTCTCCTGCTGGCCGCGATGCAAGCCGTGCTCCGCCAGAGCGCCGCGATGCTGCTGCGCTCGTTCCTGGTGCAGCTCCCGCTCGCATTCCTCCTCACCGGCGCTGCTGTGCGGCTCGTGCAGCTCGCGGTGTCGGTCACCGACGCGCTGGGGGCGCGGGTGACGTCGGGCACCGACCTCGCGCAGGTGCTCGCGCAGGTCACGACCGGCTTGACGGCCTCGAGCGCGAACCCCGCCATGCCCGCTTTCGTGCTGCTGCTGGGCGGCCTGCTCGTTGCCCTCGGTTCGTTCGCGCTGTGGCTGGAGCTGGTGGTGCGCGCCGCGTCGGTGTACGTGGCGGTGCTGTTCCTCCCGCTCGTTCTCGTCGCCATGGTGTGGCCCGCCACGGCCCAATGGTGCCGGCGCCTCGTCGACACCCTGGTAGCACTCGTGCTGTCGAAGTTCGTGATCGTCGCCATCCTCGGGCTCGCCGCCGGCGCGATCGTCTCGGGGGTGTCGCCGGGCAGCGGGACGCCGGGGTTCGCCGCCGTCCTGAGCGGCGGCGCGCTCCTGTTGCTCGCCGCCTACAGCCCCTTCACGCTGCTCAAGCTCGTGCCCATGGTGGAGGCGGGTGCGGTGCACCACCTCGAGGCTGCCCGGCACCGGATGGCGGCCGTGGCCGTCGCGGCGCCACGCTCGGCGGCCGCCCTCGCCCTGCGCCACGCCAGGGCCGCGTCGTTCGATGCCGTCGTGCCCGGCTCGGGCCGCTCCCTGTCGTTCGAGGCGCCCGGCGGTGCCGGCGGGCCCGTCGGTGCAGGGGTGGGGGATGCCTGGGGCGTCGCGCCCGGATCTTTTGGCGAGAGCGGGGAGAAGAGCGGCACGGGAGCCGCCGCCACGGGGGCCTTCGGGACCGACATCCCCATGTGGGAAGGCGACCCGGAGGCGACCAGGGCCGCGCTGGAGAGGCTCAGCGCGCTGGCCGCAGATGGCGGCGCGAGGAGCGGCGCGGCGTCCGCGTCCGGCGAGGAGGCGCCCTCGCCGGCGAGCGGCCCGCCGGCACGGACGGTGGCTCGGTCGCGAGTGGTGCCGCTGGCCCCCGGGGTCAAGCCCTGGCGCGACGGCACCCACGTCATCGCCCGCGACGCGATGGGCCCGGTCATCCGGTGGGTGCCGCCCGATGGGCCGCTCCCGTCCGGAGCCGGCGGCCCGCCCCCTGGAGGGCCGGGAGGCTCAGCTCCTCCGGGCGGGCGGTCGGGCGGCGAGCCCGCAGGCGAGGGCACCGATGGATGAGCGGCGCTACCGCTTCGGTCCCCTCGAGCGCCGCGGCGTCATCGCGGGCTGGCGGGGCGGCCAGATCGTCTCGGTGGTGGCGGGCCTGGCTGTCGCGGGCGTGGCCCTGCAGAGTGGGTCCGGAGTCCTGTCGGTGGCGCTCGGGGTAGCGGGGGCGGTGGCCGGCGTGCTGGTAGCCGTCTGGCCCGTCGGTGGCCGGACGGCGGAGGAATGGCTCCCGACGGTGACCGTCTGGGCCTGGGAACAGGCGTCGGGCCGCTCGCGTGCCCGCTCGCCGCAGCCCGGCGCGGGCCACGTGCTCGCCGGCTCCCGAGGCCGTGCCGCCGCCGCCTCCGCCGCGGGCGGCGCCCTGGCCGACACCGGTGTGGCGCCCCGCGAGGCGCCTCGCGAGGCGCCCCGCGAGTCGTTCCGCCCGGCCTCGCGCATTCCGGCGCCGCTGGCCGGTGTCGCCCTCTTGGAGGTGGGGAGCCGGCTCGGCGTGCTGTTCGACCGCGCCGCCGGCACCCTCACCGCCGCGGTGGCCGTCCAGGGTCACGACTTCGCTCTGGCGGGGGCCGGCGAGCGGCAGCGACGGACCGCCGCCTGGTCGGACCTCCTGGCCGGGCTGGCGCGCGAGGGATCACCCGTCCGCCGCGTGCAGTGGTCGGTGTGCGTGCTGCCCGACGACGGCCGGGGGGTGGCGGGGCACCTCGCCGAGCAGGGCGTGCTCGGGCCGGCACACCCCGCGCGGGCCTCGTACGCGGCGCTCCTGGCGGCGAGCGCGACCGGCACGTGCCGCCACGAGGTGCTGGTCGCGCTGCAGGTCGCGGCCGAGCGCAGGAGGCTTGCCGGCTCGACGCGGGGTGCGGCAGCCCTTGCACCGGCGTGCAGCGTGCTCGAACGGGAGCTCGCCGCGGTGTGTGGGCGCCTGGCCGATGCCGACGTCGAGGTGACGGGCCCCCTGCGTGCTCGCCAGCTGGCAGCCTTGCTCCGGCGCACCGGTGAGGCCACGCCTCCTGCGCCCGAGCCGCCCGCGTTCGCCGAGGGCGGCCCTGGCGCGGGTGCAGACGGCGCGGCGTGGCGGCCCGGCGCCCCGGCGCCCGGCGGGGCGGTCCCCGGTGTGGCCATCTCGGAGGACGCGGGCAGCCGCTGGCCGTGGCCCATGTCGGTCGAGGCCCGTTGGGACTGCCTGCGGACCGATGCCACGTGGCATGCCACGTACTGGATCGCGGAGTGGCCGCGCATCGACGTGGGACCTGATTTCCTGGCGCCCTTGCTGCTCGGCTCGGTGCGGCGGACCGTGTCGGTCGTCATGGAGCCGCTCAGCCCGAGCGAAGCCCTGCGCCGGGCGGAGCGGGCGCGGACGGCTGACGTGGCCGATGCCGAGCTCCGTCGACGGGGCGGCTTCCTCGCCACTGCACGCCGAGCGCGTGAGGAGGAGACCGTCAGGCGACGAGAGGCGGACCTGGCAGACGGGCACGGGTCGTTCCGCCTCTCGGGCTACGTGACCGTGACCGCGACCTCGCCCGAATTCCTCGCCGAGAGCTGCCGCGCCACGGAGCAGGCAGCCGCCCAGGCGCGCCTCGAGCTCCGCCGCCTCTACGGCGATCAGCTGCGGGCCTTCACGTGCTCGCTGCCCCTCTGCCGGGGCCTGTCATGAGGCGGGCCGCTCGCATGGTCGGGGCCCGCACGGCTCCACGGCTGCCCGCGCACCAGATCACCACGCGCGACCTCGGTGCCGCCTATCCCCTCGTGATGGAGGCGGGGCTCGGCCACAGGGGCGTGCTCGTCGGGCGCGACCTGCTCGGCGGGTCGTTCGTCTACGACCCCTTCGAGCTGTACGCGCAGCAGGTGGTGAGCAGCCCCAACATGATCGTGTTCGGCCAGATCGGGCGGGGCAAGAGCTCGTTCGTGAAGACCTACCTCTGGCGCCAGGCGGTGTTCGGGCGCCGCGCGTGGGTGGTGGACCCCAAGGGCGAGTACGGGCCCCTGGCAGCGGCGTGGGGGGTCCGCCCGGTGTCGCTGCGCCCCGGCGGCCCGGTGCGGCTCAACCCGCTCGACCCCGGACCGCCCGCTCGGGCCGGGAGCCCCGCCACGCCCGGTGGCGGCTCCGGGAGCGGGCACGAGGCCGCCCGCCGGCAAGTCGAGCTGCTGGGCTCGCTCGCCGCGGCCACCCTCGATCGGCCGCTGTCCCCCCGCGAGCGGGTGGCCGTGGAGCTCGCACTGGCCTCCGCAAGGTCGCGCCGTGAGGTGGTGACCATCCCGGCCGTCGTCGAGGCCATGCTGGCGCCCGAGGCCGATGCGGCGCGCAGCATCGGGACCGACCGTGCGACGCTGCTCGAGGACGGCCGCGACGTCGCGCTCGAGCTTCGCCGGCTCGTCCACGGCGACCTGCGGGGCATGTTCGACGGCGTCACCACGGCGGGGATCGACCTCGGCGCACCCCTGGTCGTGCTCGACCTGTCTGCGCTGTACGACTCGGCGGCGCTCGGGATCCTCATGGTCTGCGCCACGGCGTGGCTCCAGGCGGCCCTGGTCGGTGCCCGGGGAACGCCGATCGGCGCCGGTCCGGGCGTGGCAACGGGCGGCTCGGGCCACGTGCTGGTCGTCGTCGACGAGGCATGGGCGATCCTGGCGAACCTGGCTGTGGCCCGGTGGCTCCAGGCGTCGTGGAAGTTGTCGCGCGCGCACGGCGTGTCGAACATCGCCGTGCTGCACCGCCTCTCGGACCTGCGGGCGGTCGGCGCCGCCGGTTCGCAGCAGGTTGGGCTGGCCGAAGGCCTGCTGTCGGACTCCGAGACCCGGGTGGTCTTCGCCCAGCCCCCGGGGGAGGTCCACCGGGCGGCCGAGCTGCTGTCGCTCTCGGCGACCGAGGCGGAGCTGCTTCCTCAGCTGCATCGGGGTGTCGCCCTGTGGAAAGTGGGGAGCCGATCCTTCCTGGTGCAGCACCTGCTCGGCCAGCACGAGCGTGCCATCGTCGACACCGACAACGCCATGCGGGGCGTGCCAGGGCCGGCGAGCGTGCCGAAGCCGGCGAGCGTGCCAGGGCCGGCGAGCGCGCCGAAGCCGGCGAGCGCACCGGGGCCGGCGCCCTTCCCCGAAGACGCGTGGTGACCCTCGACCCCGCCGGCGCCGCAGCTGTAGCCGTCCTTGCCGTGCTCCTTGTGCTCGACACGCGGAGCGCAGCAGGTCCGCCTGCCGCGTGGGGTCCTCGTCCGCCGAGGTGGCAACGGGGGCCGGCGACCGGGCGACGTTCGCCCGAGGCGGGGCTCCGTCGGGTGGGCGAGGGTGCCGCCGCCCGCGCTGATCGCCGGTCTCGGGGAGCCGATTGGTGGCGGATCCGTCGTGCCGGGGGCCTCGGCCGCCGCCCGGGCGGCGGTTCGCCGGGCTGGTGGCCGAAAAGACGGCTGGCGCCTGCTCGTGGCACCAGGCGTGCCGTGCACGCGGGCACCCCAGGGCGGGGCGCCCGCTGGGCCGATGCCGGGGAGGTGGCCGGTCTGCTGTCCGAGGGGCACGTGCCCGGTCGGCTCGTCGTGGGCGCCTTCGATCCCCCAACGAGGGGTCGCCTCGGGCGGCGTTCCCGCGGGGCCCCGCCGCTCGTGGCGATCGAGGGCGGCCAGTCGCTCGCCGTCGTCGGGCCGACCCAGAGCGGCAAGACGACGGCGCTGGCCGTGCCCGCCATCCTCGGGTGGGACGGGCCGGTGGTGGCGGCGAGCGTGAAGAGCGATCTCGTGCAGGCGACCGCCGGGTGGCGCAGGTCGCAGGGGGAGGTCTGGTGCTTCGATCCCGCCCGCTCCACCGGCCTGCCCGCCGACGACTGGTCGCCTCTCGAGGTGGCTCGCACCTGGGCAGGGGCCCGGCGGGTGGCTGCCGGCCTCACCGAGGTGGCGCGCGGCGAGGGCACGACTGCCGACGGCGACTTCTGGTACGCGACTGCGGCAAAGCTCCTCGCACCGCTCCTCCTGGCGGCGGCGACGGGTGGTCTGGAGATGGCCGACGTGGTCCGCTGGGTGGACACCCAGGAGGTCGACGAGGTCCTGGTGCTCCTCGAGGCTGCCGGCGTGCCCGAGGCCCTCGACGCAGCGCGGGCCTCGTGGCTGCGCGAGGAGCGCCAGCGCAGCTCGGTCTACACCACCGCCGAGACGGTCCTCGAGGCGTTCGCCGAGCCGGTGCCGCCGGCAACACGGCCAGGCGGCAGGCCTATCGATCTCGAGGCGCTGGTGGCCGGGCGCCACAGCTTGTTCGTCTGCGCTCCTGCTCACGACCAGCGCCGCCTCCGAGGCCTGTTCACGGCAGTGGTGAAGGCGGCGCTCGAGGCTGCCTTCGCCCGGGCGGCCCGGGCGGGCGGGCCCCTCGACCCGCCCCTGCTCGTGGTGCTCGACGAGGCGGCCAACATCGCACCGGTTCCCGAGCTCGACTCGCTCGCGGCGACGTGCGCCGGTCACGGCATCCAGCTCGTGACCGTGTGGCAGGACCTCGCGCAGCTCCACGCCCGCTACGGCCCGAGGGCGGCCACCGTGGTGAACAACCACCGGGCGAAGGTCTTCCTGCCGGGCATCGCCGACCCGGCCACGCTCGACCAGGCCAGCCACTTGATCGGGGACGAGGAGGTGCTCGCCGACTCGGTCACGCGCGACACAGGGGGCACCCGCTCGACGACGTCGTCGCCCCAGCAGCGTCCGCTGCTCCCGCCCGACGCGCTCCGGCGGATGGCGCCGGGCACGGGCGTGCTCGTCTACGGCTCCCTGCCACCGGTGCGCATCCGCCTGCGGCCCTGGTGGGAAGACCCGGTCCTTGTCGCCCGCCAGGCGTGACCGGCCGCATGCCGGAGACGGCCGGAGCACGGGGTTGCTTGTGCCCCGCCAGGCGTGACCGGCCGCATGCCGGAGACGGCCGGAGCACGGGGTTGCCCGGTACAGTTGCCCGCGGTGATGACCTCCGAGGACCTCGACGCCGCGCGCCAGGCAGGACCGGCCTGCGACCTCTACGAGGCGATCTGGCGGCGTCGCGACGTGCGGGGCCAGTTCACGGGCGAGCCCCTTGCGCCAGAGATCCTCGACCGCATCCTGCAGGCGGCGCACGCGGCGCCGAGCGTCGGGCTCAGCCAGCCGTGGGACTTCGTGCTCGTGCGCGACCCGGAGCTGCGCCTGGCGTTCCAGCGCCACGTCGAGGAGGAGCGCGAGGTGTTCGCCCGGACGCTCACCGGGCCCGAGGCGGAGCGGTTTGCCCGGATCAAGATCGAGGGCGTCATGGAGTCGACGCTGTCGGTGGTGGTCACCTACGACCCGCGCCGCGGCGCTCCGCACGTGCTCGGCCGCCACGCGATCGCCGACGCCGGCCTGTTCTCGGTGTGCCTCGCCATCCAGAACCTCTGGCTGGCAGCGACCGCCGAGGGGCTCGGCCTCGGTTGGGTGTCCTTCTACCGGGAGCCCTTCGTGCGCCGGCTCCTCGGGATCCCCGAGGAGGTCCGCCCGGTGGCGTGGCTCTGCCTCGGACCGGTGACGCACCTCGAAGCCGTGCCCGACCTCGAGCGTGCCGGGTGGCGCTCGCGGCTGCCCCTCGAGGCCGTCGTCCACCACGACACCTGGGAACAGGTGGGGGCTGCCCCGGCCAGGTACGCCGGTCTGGTGGGAAGGGCTCCGAGGTGACGGGGGATCACGACGCCGAGGCGCGCGTCGGCGTCGAGGGCGCACCCGGGGGCGCGGGCTTGGCCGAGGGCTGGCCGCCCGAGGGCGCAGGCCTGCCCGGCGCCGAGGGTGCACCCCTGCACGAAGCCGACGAGGACCTCGGCGAGAGTGGCTCGGGCCAGCTGGTCGCTGCACCGCAGCGGCCGTTCACCCTCGCCATCGATATCGGGGGGACGGGCCTCAAGGCCTCGGTCCTCGACGCCGCCGGGGCCATGGTTGCCCAGCGGGTCAAGGTCGCGACCACCTATCCCATGCCGCCGACCGGTGAGGGGGGCATGGTCGAGAAGCTGCGGCGCCTGGTCGCTCCGCTGCCGGCAGCCGACCGGGTGTCGGCCGGCTTCCCGGGGATGGTCCGGCAGGGTCGGGTGCTGAGCGCGCCGCACTTCGTCACCCGCAAGGGCCCCGGTTCCGCGGTCGATCCCGAGCTCGTGTCCGCCTGGTCCGGATTCGACCTGGCCGGTGCGCTGGCTGCCGAGCTGGGCAAGCCCACCCGGGTGGCCAACGACGCCGACGTCCAGGGGCTGGCGGTGGTGGCCGGGCGAGGCCTCGAGTTCGTGATCACCCTCGGGACCGGCTTCGGCACCGCGGTGTTCATGGACGGGCGCCTCCTGCCCCACCTCGAGCTCGCGCACCAGCCGTTCCGCAAGGGGCAGAGCTACAACGAGCAGCTCGGCGAGGCGGCTCGCAAGGAGATCGGCGACTCGAGGTGGAACTCGAGGGTGCGCAAGGCGATCGCCCAGCTCGACGCCTTGTTGTTCTTCGACCATCTCTACATCGGGGGTGGCAACGCCCGGAAGGTGGACCGCGACGACCTCGGCGAGGTGCTCCGCAAGACGACCGTGGTCGACAACACGGCGGGGATCCTCGGGGGGATCAAGCTCTGGGAGGGCGTGCACCTGGGGGTGTAGTGGCCTCCTCGACGATGGCGCCCGGCGGTCCTGCGCCAGGGCGCTGGTCGCGCGGGCCGCGAGGCAACCGTCGGCGCGGGTGGCTGCCGGGCGGGCTCGCAGGCGGTCGGTGGACCGGGCGCCCACCCACCTGGTGGCAGGTATGGCGGCGGTCGGGCGGTCGGTGTGCCGGCGTGGCTGACGCCCCGGCTAGATTCTGGCGGTGGGTCCTTGCGACACGCAGCGGCGGGCGCTCGCCGGCTCCTTCCGGTGGCCGCTGCGGACGTCGTGAGGCCCGTGGGCGCTCGTAGCTCAACGGACTAGAGCATCTGACTACGGATCAGAAGGTTGGGGGTTCGAATCCCTCCGAGCGCGCCAGAAACTCCCAGGTCAGCGGGTACATCTCGCTTGATCACCTGACCTGCCTGGTAGTGGCCGCTACTGGACGCTACTGTATCTCCCGAACCTGCTACTGAGGTCCAGTAGCAGCGACGTCGAAAGGCGGCGTCATGCGGGGTCATCTCCGAAAGCGTGGCAGGGCCTGGGAGTTGCGGGCATACGCCGGTATCGACCCGCTCACCAACCGCCAGAAGTACGTCACGCGGACGTTCCGTGGCGGGAAGCGCGAAGCAGAGGAGGCGCTCGCCCGATTCGTCACCGAGGTGTCCGGCGGCGGTCACGCTGCGCAGGACACGACGGTGGGAGACCTCATTCGCCAGTGGCTCGACCTCGCCAAGCCGGAGCTGTCGCCAACGACGGCACGGGGATACGAGTGGATCATCACGACGTACGTCACGCCGACGCTCGGCAAGGTCCCGCTCGCCAAGCTCAGGACGGCGCAGCTCGATCGCTTCTATGGGCAGCTCCGGGAGAAGGGCGGCCAGGACGGGAAGGCCCTCTCGGCGGCAACCGTCCGGCAGGTGCACGCCATCGTCCGGCGGGCACTCCAGCAGGGCGTCCGGTGGGGGTGGATTGCCACGAACCCGGCGAGCCTCGCGTCGCCTCCGAGGGTGCGGAGCCGCGAGCTGGCGCCGCCCGAGCCCGCCGAGGTGGTCACGCTCATCCAGGCTGCCGAATCGGCAGACCCCGACCTCGGCTGCTTTCTCCACCTGGCAGCGACGACCGGGGCGCGGCGCGGCGAGCTGTGTGGCCTCCGTTGGAAGGACGTCGACCTCGACGCCGGGACGCTCACGATCTCCCGGTCCGTCGTGGAAGCCGCGCACAGCGTGCTCGTCGAGAAAGATACGAAGACGCACGCCTCTCGGCGCCTCGCGCTGGACCCCGACACGGTGGATTCTCTCCGCCGTCATCGCAAGCGGGTGGATGAACGCGTCGGCGCCTGTGACGCGGAGCTGAGCGAGAACGCGTACGTATTCTCGGCTGAACCCGACGGCACCCGGCCGTGGGCGCCCAACGACGTCACGAAGGACTTCATCCGGCTCCGGAACCGCGCCGGGCTGACGACGGTCCGCCTTCACGATCTCCGGCACTTCGCCGCCACGCGCCTGTTGGCGGCCGGTGTGCCCGTTCGGACCGTCAGCGGGCGGCTCGGCCATTCGAACGCGGCCATGACGCTCGACGTGTACGCCCACTTCGTCGAGGAATCGGACAGGGAGGCAGCGGCGACGCTGGGCGCACTCTTGCAGGACAAGAACGGGAGCAGGCGCGATCGAAGCGGGGAGTGCTCGCGGTGAGGGATACCGGCGAACCGTCGGTTATGAGCCCGTTTCAGGCCGTCCGAGGGGTGTTTCGTGGTCCTCCATGATCCTCCAGAATCCAGCTCTGAACTGGACTTTTGCTGACTCGGTATTGTTGACCTGCACAGTCGGAAATGCAGGCGATGGCGAGTTTCATGGGATGATTCTGGGATGGAGGGGATTGGCGTGACCTTCGGGTTCCGCCCCGAAGGTCATCCCACGGCCGCTTTGGGATGGGGTCCACGGGGTCAGGCACCGAGGCCGTTGAGGTAGACGCGTCCGTCGGTGGAAGCCACCGGACCGTGGGTGAGGAGCGGGCAGCGGTTCCTGCCCGCGGCAACCCTCGGGGCTCCCGTCCGGGCCGTCGGCCCGGTCCTGCGGCCGGACCAGGTGAGGTACAGGTATTCGGTCGAGCGGGTCATGGCGACGTAGAGGAGGCGACGCTCCTCGTCGGGATGGCCGGTCGGGTGGGGGACGACTCCCTCCTCGACGCCGACGACGATCGCGGCTCGCACGGTCAGTCCTTTCGAGCTTGCCATCGACATGAGCCGGACGGCTCCGGCGGACCGGCCGGAGCGGATGTCGCGCCCGACCGGCTGGACCTGGCTGAGGAAGCGGCCGAGCCCCTCCTGGCGATCGACGACGTCGTCGAGATCGTGAAGCAGCGAGACGAAGCGGTCCTCGCACCCGCCGAACGACTCGGCTTGATCGGCGAGCCACCGGCCCCAGCCTCCGTCGCCGAGATCGGCCGCTTCGAGATCGACCCGCTCGATGAGTTCGAGCGTCGGCTGGACGACGCTGCGGACCCGCTGGCGTTGGGCGTTCGGGAGGTCGGGGTAGCCGCGCGCATGTTCCGCGAGGAGCTGATCGACGAATCGATGGTCGGCAGCGACGGCGCCGTCGTAGAAGTGATCGCGCACGGCTGGTCCGATGCCGTGCTCCAGATGGAGCATCGTCCACCAGGCGAGTGAGTCCTCCTTGTTCACGACGAGCCGGGCGAGCGCGAGCAGCCGCCGGTTCGATCGCTCGCCGAGAATCTCGGCGACCTCCGCGGTATCGACGACAGGTACCCCTTCGGCGCGGAGCCGCTCGGCGAGCGGCTCCGACCAGGCGTCGTTGTTGTTCGACCGGAACATGATGGCGACGTCTTCCGGGGGGATTCCCTTGACGGCCGTCAGCCACTTGACGAGTTTGGCAACACCCTCAACCTCCTGATCCCACGTGTTGAAGCGCAGGTATCGGGCCTCTCCCGGAACGCAATGCGGAGCGGCGGTGAGCTGCGGGCGCGTCGGACGCCCAGGGAGACCTTCGATCACGTGCCGAGCCCATTGGAGGACCGACGTCGCGCACCGCTGGCTGATCGTGAGCGAGTAGTCGTCAGCACCGGGGTAGTCGTCTTCGACGAACCGCCGGATGCCGATGGGGTGCGCACGGCGGAAGGAGTAGATCGACTGATCGTCGTCACCGGCGCCGATGAGCGCCCGGCCCCGGTAGGTGATCTGTTTGAGCACCGAGAGGTCGCACTGGTTGAGGTCTTGGTACTCGTCGACGACGAGGAACTCCCACTGTCCGAGGTCGAGGGCTTCGTGATCTTCGAGCGCCCGCAGAAGACGGAACGGCAGCTCCGAGAGGAGCGAGTAGCCGAAGACTCGCCGGTGCTGTTCCCATGCGCCCGCGAAGCGGTTCCGGACGTCTTCAGGCAGGTTCGGGTCCTCGTTCTCTTCGAGGGACTCCCAGTTCGACGCCATCTCATCTCTTGCCCGATTGACGAGCCGGACCCCGCAGTCGATGAGGAACCCGAGATGTACCCGGATCAGCTCGTTCCACTCCCAGTCATCGGCGATCCGGATCGGTTCGGGAAGGCCCGACGATCCGGGGTTCGCCAAGAGCGTTGCGATCGCGAAGGAGTGGACCGTGCTCGGAGGATCAAGGACCTCCGGGTGCTCGGCGACCTTCTCCTTGAGTTCGTTCGTTGCGGCTCGCGTGAACGTCAGAAGACGTCCGTGCCTCCCTTCGGCGCCGAGCCGGAGCATGAGGCGGATGACCGTCGCGCTCTTGCCGGTTCCCGGACCGGCGAGAATCCGGGCGTGCCGGGAGGGATCGTGGTCGATAACCCGTTGCTGTTCCTCGGTCGGAGGCCACGCCATCTCAGCGGGACTCCGGGCACGCCGGGGGTGTCATTCCGGCATCGACCGTCGCAGGTCGAGCAGATGCGCCAGCTCCTCATCGCTCATGCCGGACTCTTCGAGGACCTTCTCGACGGTTGATCCGAGCTTGGCGACGGCTCGGCGGACCTCGTCTTCGTCCCGTTCGACGGGGATGTAGAACCCGATCACCTTGCCGTGGCGGTTGACGGCGATGGGCTCGGACCCAGAGAGGTACGCGCTCGCGTTGTTGCGGAACTCTCGGACGCCTACGGTCTTCAGCTCACCCATGTGTGGCTTCTTTGTGTACACATGGTAGCGCTTTTCAGGTACAGGGCAACGCCCGCGTCGCCATGGGCCGTGGTCAGTGCCGCACCTCCGTGCGGCGGCTTCTGGGCTTCGGTGTACTCCCCCGGTTCCCCGTGCTCCGGCCTCCAGCCGTGCGATGAGCGAGGCTCATCGGACCTCCGCGGATCGACGATCCGGTCGTCGCCGCCGCTATCGCCAGCGACCTGCTCCGGCACCGCCGGGAGGACATCACCCTCGCGCTGTACCTCGATGACCGGCACCGCTTCGTCGGGCACTGCATCGTTGCCGTCGGATGGGTCCAAACGGCCCGCCTCTCGACCAGCCCGATCCTCTTGGGATCCTTGGCGTGCCGGGCAAGCACCTGCATCATCGTTCGCTACCACCGCTGGGCACCGCTCAGCGCCTCGCTCAGTGAGCGACGTTCCTACGGAGCGATCGCTGGTGAAGCTGCCCCGCCAGGGGCTCGTCCTCATCGACCACGTCGTGGCCGACGGTTCCGGCGGCTTCACCTCGGCATGAGCCAGGAGGTTGAGGTGCTTCCTCGTTAGCCTCTTGACGATCTACGGGGCGTCCTGCGCTGCGTGGCCCGCTTGGGCGCCGCTCCCTTCGATGTGTCTGGGGTCGACCGATCGTGCGTCGGCACCTTCGTGCCATCGCCCCTGGTGTAGCCCTTGACCCGTACGATCTTGTTGCCCTTGGCGGTCTCAGCCATCTTTCGTTACACCTCCAGTGGTTCCCAACCGATGTATTGGGAAGTATAGTGGGAAGGTGATGACGATGACCACGCCGTTCGGACTATCGGTCCAGGAAGTGCCGCTGACCAGGGCTCCCCTGGTGAACGTGATCGCCCAGATCCGCTTTCCGGCGGTGATGAAGATCGAGGACAACGCCTTCGTCGCGAACTTCCAGGAGGCGATCCGGAAGGACTACCCCATCCTCCGACCGGAGCGGCAGCTCGGGGTCCTGATCGGGCCGGGAGGGGTCCAGCCGCAGGATGCTGGGACCGTGTGGCGCTTTGAGACGAAGGACCCAGATGCCTGGCAGGTGACGCTGGCGCCCACCTTCGTGTCGCTCTCCGCGAAGCGGTACACGCGCCGGAGCGACCTCCTTGCCCGCCTGACTGTGGTGCTCCACGCCCTGGAGGGCTGGCTGCACCCGAACGTCTGCGACCGCATCGGCGTCCGATACGTGGACCGGGTGACAGGAGAGCAGCTCGCTCGAATCAGCACGCTCGTCCGTCCTGAGATACTTGGTGTCGCGGGGGATGAGGCTGCACTCGGGAGCGCAGAGGTCGTCCACGCTCTGTCAGACACGCTGTTCCGGCTCGACGATTCCTCGCAGCTACGTGGCCGATGGGGCAGGCTTCCAGCCGGTGCGACGTACGACCCAGGCATCGAGCCAGCGCGGGAACCGTCGTGGGTGCTCGACCTTGACCACTACACCGCCCAGCAAGAGGACTTCGACCTCGCCACGATCGGCGGGAAGGTCGCCGACTTCTGCGATCGCATCTACACGTTCTTCCGGTGGGCAGTCACCGACGTATTCCTCGATGAGTTCGGAGCCGAGCGATGAGCCCACAGGTTCAAGCGAGACCCACTGCTCGTCAGGACGATCCCGAGGTTGAAGGACCCTGGTCGATCCTCCCGATCGCCGACACGCTCTTTGAGCGGAAGTCCTCAACGACGACGCGGCTCGGGATGCCCTTCCTGGTTCACGATCTTGACGACCTAATTCTCGGTGCTGAGCGGATGACTGGCGCAGTCTTGAGCTGGGCCGGTCAGTTCTGGCGGCTCGATGTCAGCTCCACCGAGACCGGCATCACCTACGCCAGCATCCCTCGCCCCGTACGTGAGGAGGTACAAAAGCTCCGCGACGAGATCGTGCGTCGAACGCGCCTCACTCGTGAGCAGATCGCTCGTGCTCTCGGTGTGGATCGCCGGTCGCTGAGCGCCTGGGTCAAGGGCGAGTCCACCCCCGGGGCGGACAAGCTGGAACGCCTTCAACTGCTGGCGGACGTCGTCAGGGACATCGACGCATCCGAGCCGGGGAGTGCGACGGAGGTTCTGCTGAGTCGCGCCGAGGGACAGGACCTTCTCGATCACATCGCGAGTGGCCGCTTTGCTCATGCACGTGACTGGCAGCTTCTGCGGGGATCGTCTCCTTCGGTGAGGATCGTGCACCACCGGTCCGCCAAGCGTCCGCTCCATCAGAACGCGCTCGACGCCTATCTGCGGGGCGAGCTTCGTCCGCTCGGGCGAGCGGCGACCATTCGCCCTGAGTCGGACTACGAGCAGGACCTTGCCCGGGCGGAGCGCCTCATGCCTGACGAGCCGGTCCGGAGGAGCCGCAGGGGCTACCGATGATGAGTCCGGACGACTTCTACGAGTGGCACGATGAACCCCGGCAGGGCGACATCGTGCTCTGCGGCGTCTCGCGGATCATTGCCGAAGACCGCCACAGCCCCGCACAGTGGGAGTCGCTGGATGCCCACTTTCTTCAGATCGACGACGCCTGGGACACGGGGCGCCCGCTTGGGATCGCGGCTGGCATCGGCCTGGCGATGGTGGTTACGCACGATTGCCAGCTCGACAAGGAATGGAACCAGCGGGTCCGGGAGCTTGAGCGAAGCGGAATGACCCGTGAACGTGCCGAACGTGAAGCCGCCTCGGATGTAACCCTCGACCGCACCCTGGTCGTCAGTCCGCTCGTCGATCCGAGCGAGCTGCGTGGTGGGCGCGGGAACCTACTGGCGGGCAGGGTCATCGGCTACCTGCCGGTCCCAGCACATCTCGACGCCCTTGTCACCGAGTGCGTTGCTGACTTGACCTACCAGTGCGCCATCGACCGTCTCGACGTTGCCAAGATCGCCTCGATTTCGGAGTCCGCCCGCAAACAACTGCGCTATGCCCTCATCCAACTCGATGCTCTCCGGACCGCCGACCTTGGCTTTGAGGTGGAGGCGGTGGTGGGCCGGACGATCCGGAAGGTCGAAGTCCCGGCCCGCGATCCTTTGAGCGTTCGCATCCAGCTCGATGACGGCCAGGTGATACAGCTCCTCCAGCAACCGGGCACGCCGGACCAAGAGACCGAACGCCCTGGAGAGTTCTTCTCTTCGGAAGGCAGGGGCAATGCCTGAGCTGATCTGGAACGGAAAATACGACGCATCCGGACGACGAGTCGCTCCACCGCGAGTAGCGCTGCCCTTCCAGACCGTCGAGACGGTCAACGAGTCTGCCCAAGAGCGCCAGCGGTCGCTCTTCTTTGCAGAGCCGGATCAGACTGAATGGCGGAACCGCCTCATCTGGGGAGACAAAAAGTATGTCCTTCCCGCCTTAGCGGGTGAGCTGTCCGGACAAGTCGATCTCATCTACATTGACCCTCCATTTGCAACGGGCTCGGACTTCTCGTTCATGACGTCAGTACCTGGACGCTCCGAGACCTTTACGAAGGAGCCGAGTGTCATTGAGCAGAAAGCATATCGGGACACGTGGGGGCGAGGTCTCGACGGGTACCTGTCATGGTTCTACGACTCGGTATCAGGGCTTGCCGAACTTCTCAGCGAGACGGGGAGCATTTACGTCCACCTCGATTGGCACGTGGCTTCCTACGCCCGGACCATCCTCGACGAGGTCTTCGGACCCGACAGTTTTCAGAATGAGATCACGTGGCGGCGAACGACTGCTCATAGCGACTCCAAGACGTGGAGCCACGTCACTGATGTCATTCTCTTCTATACGAAGTCGTCTTCGTTTACCTGGAACACTCCATATGGCCAACACAACGAAGATTACCTTGAATCCAAGTACGTACATGTGGACCCAGACGGACGAAGATATCGCCTCGATAATCTAACGAGCCCAAATCCCCGCCCGAACCTTACGTATAAGTGGAAGGGGCATGCTCCTCCCGCGTTTGGTTGGCGGTACTCGCGTGAAAAGATGGCCGAGCTTGATGCTGAGGGCCGGATTTGGTATCCCGATGAGAAGTCCAAGCGCCCGCAGCTGAAACGGTATCTCGACGAGTCGAGAGGGCGTCTTGTTGACAATCTCTGGCTCGATATTCCTCCGGTTAACTCCCAGGCCCAGGACCGGACCGGCTACCGCACGCAGAAGCCGGATGCCTTGCTCGAACGTATCGTCAACGCCTCGTCGAACCCCGGCGACCTGGTGCTGGACTGCTTCATTGGCAGCGGTACGACGGCGGTCGTCGCCGAGCACCTCGGACGCCGCTGGATCGCGGCCGACCTCGGCCGGTTCGCTATTCATACTACGCGAAAGCGTCTGCTGGGGATTCCTGACGTCAAGCCATTTGTCGTGCAGAACCTCGGAAAGTACGAGCGCCAGCTATGGCAGGTAGCCGAGTTCGGTGAGTCGGCAACGGCTCGGGCGGCTGCCTACCGGAAGTTCATCCTTGACCTGTACCACGCTCAGGCAGTAGCCGGGTACACCTGGCTCCATGGCCTCAAGCAGGGTCGGATGGTCCATGTCGGAACGGTTGATGCGCCAGTCACGAACGGCGACGTGAAGCAGATCGTCGCCGAGTTCCGCAAGGCAGTCGGAACCGGGAAGGACGCCCCTTCGACGAAGGGGGTAGATCTGCTTGGCTGGGACTTTGCTTTCGAGCTGAACGAGGTGGCCCGTCAGGACGCCGAGAAAGCGGGCATCGACCTCCGCCTTGTTCGCATTCCGCGCGAGGTGCTGGAAAAGCGAGCAGTGGAGCAGGGCGACATCCGTTTCTTCGAGCTGGCTGCGTTGTCGGTGGGCAAGAAGCAGACCGGCCGGAAGGTTGCGCTCACGCTGGAAGATTTCGTCATCCCGCTCGACGACGTCCCTGCGGACATTCAAAAGGCAGTGACCCATTGGTCGCAGTGGATCGACTACTGGGCAGTGGACTGGGACAACAAGGGCGACACCTTCCACAACGAGTGGCAGTCGTACCGGACGAGGAAGTCGAACAAGCTCGCGCTCGCCGTAGAACACGAGTATGCCGAGCCAGGCGAGTACACGGTCGTTGTGAAGGTCATCGACATCCTCGGCAACGACACGACGAAGGTCATCCAGCTCAAGGTGAATGGCCGTGGCTAGGAAGCGTCAACCGCAGGGAGACCAGCTCGACCTCCTCCAGGCTCGGGTAACGACTGCGCCGTGCGTGCCTGAGATTCGGAAAGCCGTCAAGGAGTGGCGACAGGCGAAGTACAAGGGTGCGAGCGACACGACGAAGACGCTCTTCAACTACTGGTTCTCGACGGACCACCGAACGCCGGGTGGCGGGTATTTCCAGTTCTACTACTCACAGCGGGAAGCGCTGGAGACGCTTGCGTGGCTGTACGAGGTTGAGAAGGTGCGTCGCCACCGTGACCTCGTCGAGCGGTTCGCCAAGGTCCCGGGCATCCACGTGCTCCAGTACGACGACTTCGCCCGATACGCCGTCAAGATGGCGACCGGGAGCGGCAAGACGAAGGTGATGGCGCTCACCATCGCATGGCAGTACTTCAACGCTGTCGCCGAGGGTCGCGACGATTTCGCAAAGACGTTCCTCATCGTTGCCCCGAACGTCATCGTCTTCGAGCGGCTGCGATCGGACTTCGGCGGCGGTCGGGTGTTCCGTACCGACCCGATCATCCCGCCCGAGCTTCGCATCTTCTGGGAGATGGACTTCTACATGCGCGGCGACCCGGAACGGGCCAGCTCGCAGGGCGCGCTCTACCTGGCGAACGTCCAGCAGTTTTACGAGCGCCGGTCGGCCGCAGAGACGGACGAGCCGGAGGTGATGACTGAGGTGCTCGGCCCCATCCCGCAGACCGCGATGACCGCGGTCGAGGATTTCGATGAGCGGATCGCTCGCCGAGAGGGTCGGTGCCTCGTTATCAACGACGAGGGCCATCACGTCCATGACGAGGAGAGCGAGTGGAGCCGGGTTGTCCGGCGCATCCACGAGGACAGCCAGGACGGGCTCATCGGGCAGCTCGACTTCTCGGCGACGCCCCGCTACCAGAAGGGCGGACTGTTCACCTGGACGGTGTACGACTACCCCCTCAAGCAGGCGATCATCGACGGGGTCGTGAAACGTCCCATGAAGGGGATCACGGCCGGACTCGACGAGGCCCGCTCGGACGTCGCGAGCGTCAAGTACCAGGGGTACATCACGGCAGGCGTCGAGCGCTGGCGAGAGTACCGGGAACAGCTCAAGCCGCTCGGCAAGAAGCCGGTGCTGTTCATCATGCTCAACAGCACCGCTGAAGCGGACGATGTGGGGGACTACCTGCGGGTGAAGTACCCGGCGGAGTTCGGGGCGACGGACAGCGGCGATGCACAGCTCCTCGTGATCCATACGGACCGGAGCGGGGACGTCTCGAAGAAGGACCTCGATGCTGCCCGAGGCGTTGCTCGCCGCGTGGACGAGGGCGACAGCCCGGTCAACGCCATCGTGAGCGTCCTCATGCTCCGGGAGGGCTGGGACGTGCAGAACGTCACGGTCATCGTGGGCCTGCGACCGTACACGGCGAAGGCGAACATCCTGCCCGAGCAGACGATCGGGCGCGGACTTCGCCTCATGTTCGGGACGAGAGAATCGTCCTATGTCGAGCGGGTCGATGTCATTGGCAACCCGGCGTTCCTCAAGTTCGTGGAACAGTTGGAGAAGGACGAGGACATCACCCTCGACACCTTCGACCTCAAGGAGCCGGTTGTCATCACAACCATCGCTCCGGACCCGGAGAAGATGGCACACGACATCACGGTCCCGGTCTTGAGTCCGATCCTTGCCCGCAAGAAGACGCTCGCCGAGGAGATCACTGGAATCGACGTCGCAGCACTGTCGTGCCCGAGGCTCCCGAAACGCGAGGGCGATGCCGCAGCAAGCCAGTTCCACTTCGAGGGCTACGACATCATTAGCCTGCAGAAGCTCGTCGAGCGCGAGTACACGATCCCCGAGCCGCAAACGGCCGAGGAAGTCATCTCGTACTACGCCAAGCGGATCGCGCAGGACGTGAAGCTCCCAGCACAGTTCGCCGCGCTCGTGCCAAAGGTGCGCGAGTTCCTGCGGGACCGGGCATTTGGTGAAACCGTCGATCTTGCCGACAAGACGATCAT
>Ga0070738_10002827_pt1 | contig 24867 bp, 21 predicted proteins | sample Coa_R2_2_FD_66446 | JGI IMG/M metagenome (GOLD analysis project Ga0070738, IMG submission 66446) | Surface soil microbial communities from Centralia Pennsylvania, which are recovering from an underground coalmine fire - Coalmine... | ecosystem: Environmental > Terrestrial > Soil > Unclassified ...
GATAAGGCCGGCATGCAAGCCCGCGGCGTGACCGAAAAAGCGTACGTTGAACAGTGCAGGGCAGGCGCAGCGCCAGCAGCTTCCGCCCCTCCATCGAGGCCGAGCGCTGCGACGCCAATGCCACCGCCTGCAGCGCCGTCTCCATCGACCAGTACCTCGTCTTCCCAGAAAACCGCCAAGGAATGCATCGCCGAATGGCGGGCCGACAAAGCGGGCATGCAAGCCCGCGGTGTCACTGAGAGGGCCTATGTCGAGCAGTGCAGGGCCGGTGGCACCATGCCGAGTGCGACCGCTCCCGAGCCAACGCCAACTCCCGCTGCGCCTTCACCCGCCCGGCCCGCGCCAACGGGGACGCAAGCTGCGCCAGCGCCAGCGCCGCAAAGGCCGGCCTCCACCACAACAGCGGCACCCGTGCCCGCCCCAACGCAGCAACCTTCCGTTCCCAGAGACAACGCAACGCTGGAGGCAGGACAGTTTGCTGACGAGGCGTCAGCAAAAGCCCGATGCCCGTCCGACACGGTGGTTTGGGTGAACCTGCCATCAAAGGTTTACCACTTTGCGGGAACGAGGAACTACGGCACCACGAAGCGTGGTGCCTATATGTGCGAAAAGGAAGCAATCGCCGCTGAAGATCGCGCTGCCAAAAACGAAACACATCCCTGAGCCAAATCCGGTGGCTCTTGCACAACGAGACATCGTACATGTTTCGGGTTGTCGTCCTCATCACAGCGTGTTTCGCCGGCGCCACTTGGGCGGCGGCGGAGACCATCGACGTAAAATATTACGGCAAGCTGGATCTCGCGCACTTCGCCTGCACTGACGTCTCGCGGAGCAGCTTCATCAACCGAGCGTGCTATGACAAGTCCCAGCAGTTCATGGTCGTGCAACTGAGATCGGTCTATTATCCCTATTGCGAGATGCCCGCAGCGACCTTCTAGGCCTTTCTGGCGGCACCGTCGATGGGGCAATACTACAACGCCAACATCAAAGGCTCTGGCTCAGACGGGCCTTTTGACTGTCGTACGCATCGCGTTCCTAGATATTAGGTTCTCATTTGGCTGCCTGAGGCGTCCTCCAGAAGTCGGCCAAGAAGACGGAAGACCGCGGCCGGCCAGAAGGAGATACTGGTGCCGATCGCCGGTAAGAAGCCAGCCAGGGAGACTGCCGCCAAGAAGGCGACGACGCGGCAGCGCAAGTCGGCGTAGGCATCGCTACTTTTTCCTCGAGTACAGCAATTCGTCGAGGCGGCAAGCAGCTCGATAGATCGCGCCCCTACGATTGCTGCTGCGCGGGTCTGCCCCTTGAGCCCGATCGAGGCAGCCGAGAAGGATGGTCCGGATGGTCTCAAGGTCCTTCGGCTTCACCGTCGTCGGTAGCGCCTGCACCGCAGATGTCGAGGAATCTGGCTTATCCGCTGTAGGCGCCCGGACGCGCCAGGATCAGGTCGGCCGACGTCGGCGTGAGGGTCGTCAAGCAGCGCCCGCCAATACTCTGCCGGCAGATCGTCGTCGGGGGCCAGTCCGCGCACGGGAGGGGTCTTCCTGCCGCCGGCAGCGGCTATCTTTTCCATTTCGGTGCGGCTCGGCATGCGCCAGCTGGCGGGGCGGTTGGTCATGCCTGATTAGAACGTATAGAGAACAAATGTCGAGTCCGACCGATCAAAATTCCATGTCGGCGGCTACGGGGCTGTGGCGGCGTTGAAATCGTCCGGGCCGAAGTACGACACGTCGACCTTGCCTGCCTGATGCGAGACCTGGGCGCGCGCCAAGCCGATCCGTCCCGGGTTGAGGGCTGCCTGCACGGTGCCGAGTGGCGCGCCGTCGAGCGCGAGCACGCACGGATGACCGGCGAAGTCGTGAATCTGGACGGCCGTGCCGGGCGGCGGCGGCGCCGCGAGCCACGCCACCTTCGCCGCATACCTGCGTTCGGCCCACGTGCGGTTGTCGCTTCGCCTGAAGCTCTGCAGGAATTCCGTCCACATGGCCTTCGTCTCCGCTGTCGGCCAATCTGCGAGCGCGCTCCTCGCAACCACGCCCTTCGATGCGAGCCACTGCCGCAGTTCCTGGCCGTTGCCGAATGTGGCGCCGGTGTCGGTGACGGCCTTGATGGCGGCGAGCCGCGAGTTGAAGCCCGCCTGGATGAGGAGAGAGGCGGGCCTGTTCAGCGTTCCGGTCTCCACGGCGGAGACCGCATGGCCGAGCTCGAAATCGGTGATCGCCAACCCGCCAACGGTGTCGCCGTGAGTCGCGGCGCGAACGCGTATGGCCTCTAGCGCCCAGGGAAGCCGGAACACCAATCCGCCCTCGACGAATTGCAGCGTTTCGCTTTCGTGGCCGACTGCCATAGTCGCGAGCGGGCGACCGAGCAGCCAAGCTCGCAGGATGTTCCGCCAGTCGTCGGGCATGGGGTCGGGGACGAACGGATAGAACGCGAATGCCAGTTCGGCGATGCGGGTGATCGCGGAGATCGCAGCATCGGCGTTGCCCTGTAGGATGGCCGCGTTGGCCCGGACCAAAAGCGGGTTTGCTTCCGGCGCTATGGCGTCAAGCGCGTGTCCGGCCGCGAGGCCGACGCCAGCGAGAAAGTATCCCCGGCGGCGGATCGCGGTCGATTGATTCCAGATGAGTCTACTGCGCGAGACGAGTCCCGCCTTCAATGCGCGCCGGGACACGTCGTTGTACCGCTGCAGGCGGCGGTGCCACAGCGAGGACTGCAGGATGTCGTCGAGCGCGGCCTCGATTCCGCCGTCCGGTACGTCGTTTTCGCCTATCAGGCTGAGGATCGCCGTGTCGAGCGTGGCGATGTGCCGCTCCCAGTCCACGACGGCTTTCTCTCGCGCCTCGGCCGTCTCGTTCGCGATCTCTGGAAACGTCCAGGCGGCCGCGTTGTTGACGACGTATTCCGTTAGATGGTCGACGTCACCGCCGATGCGGGCGCTCATCCTCGACAGCAGCGCCGCGATCAATTGGATCAGCCCGCTCTCCATGTTCCGCGCGCCGAGATCGTTGATCAGGGCTTCCCAATTCTTCCGCTTCTGCGCGATGTCGTCGAACATGGGAAACAGAACGATACCTTCGATGTCGACGTAGGCTCGTCCGGCGCGCCCGATGACGTTTTTGAATTCCGATACGTCGATCCGCTCGCCGGAGCGATGTAGGGAATGCATGATCACGGCGGTCGCGGACAGGTTCAGCCCCTGAGCCAGCGTCGGCGAAGAAATAGTGACCTTGAGGACGTTCTCGCGCAGCAGGCGCTCGATCTCCTTGCGGTAGGCGGTCGGCAGTGCGCCGTGGTGCAGCGCGACCCCAATGCGGAGGCATTTGAGGATGGGGCTGTCCGCGCCCAGCCATTCTTCGCCCAGCGCGATCGCGGTCCTCAGGACCGCAGGGTCGGCCTCGAGCAGCGAGCGGAGCGAGCCGCGCTCGTGCAGGTCGACGATTACGTCCGCGAAAGGTTCGACACTTCTGCGCTGCGGACAGAATACGAGCACGGTCTGCTTGTCCTCGACGAGCCGCCATGCCGTGGCGAGGCAAAGCTCGCGTTGGTCCATTGGGAACAGCCGGGTGCGCCGGCGCTTCGGAGGCACCCACCTAGGCGGGGCCTTTCCGAGTAGAAACCGCCGGACCCACGGACGCTCGTCTCCGACGCGCAGATTCAGCCGCGCGGCCGCCGCCGCCGGCGACCAGACCACCTCGCCGAACCGCAGCCGGGTGGGCCGCCAGTCGTGCTTGATCAGGCCGCCCGGATGATCCCGTCGCAGCCAGGCGGCGAAATCGTCGAGTTGTTGGCCGTCGGGCAGGATCGCAGACAGGCACACGATCCGTCGCGCCGCAGCGTCTGTTCGACGCAGCAGCCTCTGGATCTGCACCTCGTAGCGGACCTCGCGTTCGTTGAGGCCGATCATGTGTCCCTCGTCGAACACCAGCAGGCCGACGTCGTCGAGCAGCGAAGGGTCGTTGCGGAGCGCGAAGTCGAGCTTCTCCGGCGTCGCCACGACGATGTCACGTTCGCGGATCGCGTCCTCATCGAAGCCGCTGGTGCCGATGCTACCGTAGAGCGCCGATATCGTGTTGCCGAGGGGACCAAAGGTCCTCTGCAGTGTGGTTTCCGTCTGCGCCGACAGGGCGCGCAGCGGCGTGACGAAGACCACTCGCTTGCCACCGGCGAGACAGCGGAGGATGCAGAGCTCGGCGATGCGCGTTTTGCCGGCGCTGGTGGGAAGCGATACCACCAGGTCGTCGGATTGATCGACGGCCCGGCCGGCCGCCTCGACCTGGGACGGCCACAGATCCACTTCCGCCCTGGGTCGGCTTTGCAGCAGCGCGATGAACAGTTCGCGCAGCCGCGGCCAATCTGCCGCCGCTCCGCCGGCCGGCTGACGCGGCAGCCTTTCGTGGAAGGTGTTCGACCAGAGGTCTCCGACGAGGTGAATGGCGACGCGATGCGTCCACCATTGCGGCAGCATGTTCAACTCGCGGCAGATCGAAAGGCCCGTGCGGAGCCGCCCCAGCGCCTGCTCGAGAGGCCGGCGGTCCCCGCGCTCCACCGCCTGCACGAAGAGCGACATGGCCGCCATGAAGCCGTCCGTCAGCGCCGTGTCGAGGCCGTCGAACAGAAACTCGTCCCCACCGCTGACGTCGGCACCGTCCATGGCCGCCTGGATCGCGCGCGCGATGCGCTCGTCGCTGCCTTCTCCCGATACCCGATAATCCAGCGCGGTGTTGCGGAAGCCGCGAAAGTCGCGCCGCATGAGCTGCGAGAGCAGCCTTTCCGTGGGCGAGAAGTTCTCGTCGGCCTCGACGATCGCGAGCAGCGAGTAGGCGCGAGCTGAAAGATGCGCAAGATGATAGCTGGCCGCGGCCATGACGAAATGGAAGTCGCGGTCGACCTCGCCGCGGTTGCCTTTGGCGATCAGCGACTCGAGCGCTGTCGCGGCCTGTTCGAATGCCGTCCGAGCTCTTGCCGCGTCGCCGCCGAGCTCGATCAGGCGCAGCCCCAGTCCGAGCAACCCGTATCCGTAGGAATGCAGATTGTAGCTGAGCTGCGGCGCAAACGCCGGCGCATCCGCGGGGAGAGCACCGTCCCGCCAGATGATCGCGCGCGCCTGCCCTTGCGCGATAAGGTTTCCGCGGAACCCGGCGGTCGCCGCTTCCGCGATGTCAGCCGCGATGGCGTCAGGCGTTGTTGGCATTGGCGATCACCATGTCGTAGACCGCTGCGATGAACTTGGCGTGGCCTTCCACGTGGAGGCCGATCCCCCATTGGCCAATCGCGCCCGCGTAGTTCTGCAGGGCGGTCGTCAGTAGCTTTTCCGGTGCGTTGCCGGTGAAGACGAACAGCAGGTGCGTGACGCTCTGCGCCGGGATGCCGTGCTTGAGCAGAGCATCGTCGATTGCGTCGACGAGCGGAAGGTTCTTCATCGCGAACAGGCACTCCGAAATGAATGTGAGCGCGTGGGCCGACGGAAGGCCTCCGTCCTTGTCGAGGCCTGCGCGGGCTTCGGCGAGAACCTTGGCAGTCAGCGTGGCGCGGCTCTTGGCCTCGGTCTTGAGGAACTGAAGCCGCTGCGTCTTTGGGTCCTGCTTCATGGCGATGACGTCGTCCCCGCGCATCGCCATGTTCCGGTGATCCTTCCATCGCAGGCGCTTGACGGGCGCGTGAAAGCCACCGCTGTAGGCATTGATCCATTCCGTCGCGTAGATCTCTCCAAGATCGCCCGACCGGATCTGCTTCGTGGTCGGAAGCTTCTCCTCGATGAGGGCCGCGGCGCCCTTCTTGCCGAGGCGGCGCAGCGCATGGGCAACGCGTTCCTCGGACGCGTAGTGGCCGGGGACGACCGCGGCGGTGGCCGTGACGCCGGCATCGAGCATCGCGGCTTGCCCGGTCATGATCCGGCGATGATGGTTTCCGACCTTCCCGTCGACGGAACTGCACCAATCGCTAAACTGCGCCACTCTGGTTCGCCTTTTTCAAGAGGATCGACGAGATCTGGGAGATCGCCGTCCAGCAGGGAAATTCGGGAACGCCGGCGAAGGAATCGGCAGCCATCCTTGGCCAAGTTCCCTCACGACTGCAACGATTGATTTTTTATTTTTCAACACGTCCAGGTGGCATCACATGTTGGCCGGCCCTACATCGGAAGCCGCTTGCAGCACGCCTTTCTCGACGGCGTGGACCGGGCTTCCGACGAACGTCCGCGGGCCGCTTTCCGTACGGCAGCATCAAGAGAATCGATCGCGATGCGGCCTCATCGGCACGGACTCAAGAAGCCGGCGGAGTCGTCGCCAACCCAATGAGATGGATGTAGCTCACGGATTCCTGACCGAACAAGAATCTGCTGATTTCGGGAAACATGTCCCTCCGCGTGTCGAAATCCGGCCGTCCGATGGGCGTCTTGTAGAGATACTCCCACTCTTCGCGCAGCACGTTCTCCATCGGCACCAGGATGCACCTGCTGGAAAGGATCGACAAATCCCGGACGCCGAGAACGACGCCCCTGATGATGCCCTGCTTGTTCGGCCCCTCGGAAGCGACGTCGAATACCGAAAGCCGCAGATTGACGGAGCCTTCGGGACTGCCGATCAGATACAGGCTGTTCGCGAAGTTGAAGAAGTACGCCCCGACGGATCTAAGATCTCTTTTGCCCTTGGGATCGTAACGGAAAGAAAGGAAGACAGGCGCCTTATCCTGTCCAAGCTTGTCGAGCAGATGGCATTTGGTGGTGACGATCAAATCGTCGGCGTTTAGCGAAAAATGCAGAAAATCGCCGGCGAATCGCTGCGTGCTTCGCTTGGCTATCTCGTCGTCGATTCCCACGTTGGAAATGAATGTCGACGCTGGAATGGACGGCCGAGGTTCCGCGTCCGACAGCAATGAGCCGAGCTTCGCTCTCAACGGCTCCGGGATCGGAATCTTGTTGCGCTGAAACTGATGGACAATGAGTTTCGCTTGGTCCCTGTCCGGCGTGCTCTTCGGCGGTTCCCTCACGAAGTCGCCCAAGGTCTGCGAGCTGATGTCGGTCCACTGCGCCAGTTGCGTTCTCGGCTTCTTCGATATACGCCTGAAGTCGCGGACGAGTTCCCGGACGGCATCGAGCTCGTCGTCGCTAAGCGCCTGATCGTCTTCCGTCATCGTCCGGTCACCGGCTTTTCGAAACCCGAACAAGCTATCAAACTTGTAGTGGCCGTTCCGACTTTTCCAGCTTTCTTCCACACTTCCTTCCATGCCTTCGACCGTGACAGATCGCGCCGACCCGTCGGATGATGCGAGCGCGCGCACGGCATCGTACGGTTTTCGCCGGCCGCCCGGAAGTCGCGCGAGGCCGGAGGTCTCGCCGGTCACGGGATCACGCAGCCGCCGGAGACGGCATAGCCAGTCCAAGGAGCGGACGAACATGGCGACCAAGCTCAAATGCTACTGACCCTCGACGGCGGCCGGCGAAGCTCGAGCGACGCCCGGCCGCCGTCCGCCTGCAACTCATGGAGGAGAGGACATGACCAGCAAGAAAAAGCCCGCTTCGCTGCTCGGGCGCTTTAGGCAGCGACTTCTGGATTCGGTCGGCGGCATCCCCGCCACCGTCATCGCCAGCGCCGCCGGTGCGGCCGGCGCCGCCATCGTCACGCTCGGCGTTCCGACGCTGATCACCGGCGTGCTGGCCGCGACTCAGAAGGAAAAGCTCGTCGCCGTGTTCAGCGAACCGGTCGACGAAGCGAGCGCCGCCAACAGCTGCGGCGGCGGCGCGCTCGCGCTGCCGGCTTCGCTCAGCCAACCGCGTCAGGTCGATGCGCGTCCGCACGAGAAGCAGGTCGAATTCTGGACCCGCGCCAAGCCCGGCCGCATCCTCGACGCGACCGTCGAGGACGAGACCGGCGTCGGTCACGGGACGATCTCCGGCTTCGAGAAGTCCCGCAACACAATGGCGGACTTCGATTCGATCTCGGCGAGCTTCGACGGTGAGATCGTCGGTCGCGGCACCTACGAACTCGAACGTCACTACGTCAACGGCACGGCTGAGCCCTGGTGGCGCGGCTGGCACACGTTCTACGACTGCCATCACAACGTCATGCTGACGGTTCCGATCGTGGTCGGGCCATTGGAGCTCCGCAAGGACATGGAGGCCGACGGCTGGCTCGACACCGCTTCCTGGATCGAAGCGTCCCCAGCGAAGGCGACTCCGCAACGGACCGCTGCGAAGTAAAGCACTCCCGACCGGCCCGCGGCGTCCATCGATCGCCGCGGGCCTCCGGTCGACCGTCCGATCTCGAACGCCGCTCAGGATTCGCCGTCGCGGAGCGGTGTCGATCTCGAGATAGTTGAGCTTCATTCCTCCGAGCATCATGAAGCTTCACGCCCAGTGCGCACAGGGCATGCCGGCGTACCGGCCCAGCGTCGGCGCTCGCGTCATCCGGTGGCGCCCGCCAGTATTTGGGCGGCAGGTCATCGTCCGGAGCCAGGCGCCGGCGGGGCCTTCCTGCCGAGGCGGGCCAGCTTCTCCATCTGCTTGGGGATCAGGACGGGGGGCAACGAGGTGGCACCGGCGGTGCAGTAATGCGGGCTGCCTACCTGCGCTTCTTGCCGCTAGGCCACGGAAGCACTCCGTCAAGCTCGCGCAACCTGTAGGAGTCTTCGTCCCATGGTTTTCCTTCGGCAACAGGCGTCGCCAGCTGATCGTCGTCAAACCAAAGCAGCGTCAGCGTCTGGTCCCACTGCCCTAAATGGAGTGCATCTTCTAAGAGCGCCCCGTCGCGCGCCCAATCTTCGAACCACGAATCCGGCTCGGCGTCCTCGGCCCCTGACGGCTTTTCACCTGAGCGAACACGCGCGCTGTAGGAATCCGTCGGCAGAGGCGAACCCGGCCTGATCCACCCTTTCGCCTCGCGAAGGCGCGCCGACCGGGCGCTGTACCGGACCTTGCCTCCCTCGGAGACAACGAACGCGCACAATTCGCGGGAAAAGGTCGCGAAGCGCGAGCCTGTGGAAATCAGGGACGCGTCGAATTCGTCCGCGAGACTGCCAATAGCCGCGATCGCCATGTCGGCGCTGTCGACGCGGGGCTTGAACAGTTTATAGGGCAGCAGCAACTCGGCCGCAAAAACGTCGCAGGCGATCTCACCTGGAGGTCTGCGCGAATAGCTCCAACTCGGCGTCGCATGGTCGGAGGCGATTTCAAGGACGACGTGGGCCACCTCATGGCAGACGCTAAACCGCTGCCGCCGCGCGTTGTGAGCGCAATTTACGCAGATGCGGTACTTGCCCCCGTTGTCTCGGAAAGACCAAGCGTCCTCGTTCTCCTCAAGCGCCTCCTTGAGCACTTCCCCCCCGATCTGCAAGGCGTAGGCATCGACCGAAACCGGCAACGCCAAGGGTCCGCAGCGCCCGATGAACTCACGCGCTTTCATAGCGATGCCGAGTTCATCGATCATGGTACCCCCTATGTCATGAATTTGCGGATGCGGGCGAGCGAGGTCGCATAATCGGGGCGCGCGCCGCGGTTAACGACCGTCGTCAGCATGTGGAACTGATCAAAGGTGATGCTTGGATCGCCTCGAACGAACTCGACAAGCTTGACGTCAAGGTTGGTGTGGTTGACGAGGAAGCGAAGTATCTCTGCGTCGCGCTCGGGGGGCGTGAGCGCCGATATCAGCTTGTCGACCACCTCCTCCGAGGGGGCCTCCTTCGTTCCGGTTTCGAGGCGGTAGATGTAGGCGTGGTCGACGCGGCTGCGTTCAGCGACCTCCCGCAAACTCATGCTGCGGCGCTCCCGCAGATCCTTCAACCAGGTTCCAAGTGCCGTCTCCGGCATTCACCCCTCTCGCTAAAATTTTGCCACAATCAAGTTGTTGTCTGGCCAGACAACACGCCCTAGCCCCGCTGCGCGGTCAGGGCGTTTTATGAGCCCGGGTGTTGTCTGGCTGGACACCAGCTATACAGCCTCATGCGGGAATTGCAAGCGCAGAACCTGGCGATCTTGCTTGCGAGAACCCGCCACAGCACCCGGAGGTGAGCGTGACGGCCCAACTTAAGACCCTTCCCGCAGAGATCGAACTGCCCAAGGGCATCCAGCGGATCCTTCCCCTTCCTAACGATCAACTGGAAAACCTCTGGAACTCAATCGTTCTCGATCGCACGATCAAGGACAAACTCGAAGCCCAGGGCATCCTAAATTTCACTGTTCGTGAAAAGGTCTCGCGGACCGTGCTGCCGCTGCACGGTGTCATCCTGCTGGTGGGGCCCCCGGGGACCGGCAAGACGTCGCTGGCCCGCGGTCTGGCTCACCGCGTCTCCAAAGCGTTTCCCCGCGGCAAGTTCCGCCTGATGGAAGTCGAGCCGCATCAGCTCGCAAGCTCCTCCCTTGGCAAGAGCCAGCGTGCGGTCACCGAACTGTTCGGCCAGGCGATCGCCGAAGCGGCCGCCGGCGGCCCGGTGGTGGTCTTGCTCGACGAGGTCGAGACGCTCGCCGTGGACCGCGCGAAGTTGAGCATGGACGCCAATCCGGTGGACGTCCACCGCGCCACCGATGCCGTCCTGGTCCAGCTGGACGCGCTCGCGGAGCGGTATCCGAACCTTCTGTTCGTCGCGACCAGCAACTTCCCGCGCGCGGTCGACGGCGCGTTCACGTCGCGCTGCGACCTCATCGTCGAGATTCCGCTTCCCGCTAAAGAAGCCTGCGCCCAGATCCTAAAAGATTGCCTGACCGGGCTCGCCGCGACCTATCCCGCCGTCGCCAGGCTCGCCAACGCGCCCGGCTTCGCGGAGTGCGCCGCCGCCTGCGTCGGGCTCGACGGTCGCGCCATCCGCAAGATGGTCGCGAGCGCGCTGGCGAGCGATCCGGAGACAGCGGTGTATCCGGAGAAGGTCACCCTCGCGCAGATCCTCGCCGCGGCGAAGGCCGCGAAGGCCGCGCGTTCGGCGGCGGAGCGCTGACCATGAGCACCGTCGCCCGCCGCACCTTCGCCGCCACCCCCGCTCGCGACGCCCTCGCGGCCTGGAGCGCGATCGTGGATGTGCTCGCGCCTGGCGTCTCGCATCCGGCCCGCAAGGAGTTGACGGCGGTCGCCGGCATCGCGGCCAGCATCATCTCGGACCGCTCACCGAAGGACCATGCCATCGTGGCAACCTGCGACGGCCCGCGTACTCGGGTCTATTGCCTCTTCGACGACGACGCGGTCGACGGTTCGGAGGTCAACGAAGCCGCGCTCGGCTACGACGCCTTGAAGGGCGACTGGGCCGTCTCGCTGCCCTGCGACGCCGATGAGCTCGACTGGGTGCAGCGAGCGCTGAAGAAGCACAGCGCCAGGATCACGGCGCGCGAACTCGACGCACCAGTCGCCGCCGATCAGGACGAGCCGGCCACGGCAGCAGCCCGGCTCTCGCTCGTCCCCGACCTGAAGGGATTGCGCGAATCATGACCGCCGTCGCCGTCAACGTCTACTCGCACACGCATTCGGTCACCTACGTGGCCGAGAACATCCTCAAGAGTCTGAAGGACATCATCCGCCTCAGCGGCCTCGACCCCTCCGAGTTCGTGAATGACTGGAATCTGCACATGCGTGGCGTCGACGGCTGGCTCCGCTCCGGCGACCTCGAGAGGGTCATGCTCGATATCTACCATCCGCGCACAGGCGTGCTGCTCTTCCAGTGGAGCATCGACATCTCCTACGCCTGGAACGGCGGCGACGGCAGCTTCTGGACCGACACCGATCAGCTGAAATATGCGATCCGCAAGGCCGGCCTGGCGCCGAGCGAAGCGAAGTACGACCTGCGTCTGAAGACCAAGCCGGGGCGCCACGACATCGCCGGCTGGAGCCGGGGCGCGGCGCGCTCCACCGAAGGCATGGTCCGCCAGAGCCTCGGCACTACTATCGGCCATGGTAGCCTCAGCGGCAGCACGTCCTATTTGAGGAGACCCTGATGCTGACCACGAACGAAGCGTTCCGCAAGTTCAAGAGCAAGCTCGAGCTGAACCAGCGCGAGCAGGACAACGCGTCGTCGCGTGAGAAGGAAGTGCGCGAGTACCTCGACACCAAATTTGCCATCAACAACGACTTTCTAACCGGCTCCTACGCGCGGTGGACCAAGACGAAGCCGCTCAAGGACGTCGACATCTTCTTCGTGCTGAACCCGAACAAGCGCGACTACCGCAGCGAGGCGCCGTCGGTGGTGCTCGGCGACTTCTACAATGCCCTCGTCGCCAAATATGGCGACAAGGCCACTAAGAAGCAGGGGCGCTCGATCAACGTGGACTTCGGCGTGCAGGTAGACGCCGACGACAACACCGACTACCGGATCATGAGCGTGGACGCGGTGCCCGCATTCGTCGCCGGCGCCGACTACGAGATCCCCGACAAGGATCTCGGCAAGTGGATCAGGACAAACCCGAAGACGCATGCCGAAAAGGCGACGGCGGCCCATCAGGCCTATTCCAGCGAATGGAAGGGCCTCGTCCGCATGGTCAAATACTGGAACAACAATCCGAAGCACGGCGAGAAGCCGGTCAAGCCGTCCTTCCTGATCGAGGTCATGGCGCTGGAGGCGCTGCACGGTGGCTTCGGCGGCAGCTTCGACCGGGAGATCCAGGGCTTCTTCGCCACGCTGGCCGACCGGATCTTCGACATCTGGCCCGACCCGGCGGGGTTAGGACCGTCGATCAGCGACGGCATGGACCAGGCGCGCAAGCAGCGTGCGCGCAACCTGCTGCGCGCGGCCGAGGGCGAAGCCGCCTTCGCCATCGATCTCGCCCGCAAGGGACGGCAGGGAGACTCGCTGAAGGCATGGCGTGCCTTGTTCGGTCCCAAGTTTCCGATCTCGTGAGCACGCCATGAAACGGGAGGCGGGAGCGAAACATGGCTGATGCGGTCTTGCCGAGATGGCATGGCGACAACTACCAAGCGCGCGTGTTCTGGGAGAACGCGCTCAACCTGCTCGACGACGGTACCTCGTGCATCGTCGAAGTGGCCTTCGAAGCCGATGGTCCGAAAGCGTTCGACGACGTCGTCGTTCGCTACGATCCGGCGGTGGTGCGGTCGGGGCCGGAACGCGTCACCGCCGACTATCATCAGGTGAAGTGGCATGTCGAGTACGGTGGTCGCTTCGGCTATGCCGATCTCGTAGATCCCGAGTTCATCGGCGCGAAGACGTTCTCCATCCTCCAGCGTCTCAATGAGGCGCGGAAGAAGGCTGCCCCGGGGGCCTGCTTTTCCTTCCTCACAACGTATCGCATCAAGGACGGCGATCCGCTCGCCGACCTCGTTTCGGGCAACGACCGGTCGTTATTGGTCGAGAAGTTGTTCGATGGCACCAAGACCGACGGCAGCAGGATGGGCGCCGTCCGCAAGCTGTGGCGCGAGCACCTCGGCTTTGCCGACAACGAAGCCCTCCGCGGCGTTCTGATCGGCTTCCGCATATTCGACGGACATCGCTCGCTCGAGGAACTCAAGGAGTCGATCGTCTTGCGCGCCAAGACGGTTGGGGTCATCACTACGTTGCCCACCAGTTCCGACTTCCGGCTGGACGAGCTCGCTCGTGCGCTCAAGAAGCGCGGCCTCAATTCGTTCACGCGCGAGACGTTCAGGCAGCTATGCAAGGACGAATCGATTCTCGCCGAGGTCGTCGCCGCCGCCGTGGACCCCTATTTGCCCGTCGCCATCCGGTCGTTCCTCGGGCCCGCGTCGGATATCGTCGGCGCCTTGCCGGAGAATACGCTGGTGTTGACCGACTCGTTCAGGCAGCGATATCTCCGTGACGACCTCGATTGGCAGCGCGACATCCGACCGCAGGTCGAGAGCTTCCTGCGCGCGAAGGTCGTGCAGAGCCCAAAGCTGCGTCTGATCCTCGATGCTCATGCTTCGGTCGCCTTCGTCTCCGGCGCGCTGCTGGACGTGAAATCCGGCGTGTCGGTGGAGCTGGTGCAGAAGGGCAGAGTGGGGACCCGCGTGTGGCGCGCCGACGACGGCTCGGAAAGCGGGGCGCCTGCATTCCAGATTGCGGAGCACAGCCTCGGCGACGGGCCGGAGATCGCGGTCGCCATCAGCGTCGCGCAGTCCGCGGAAGCCGCCGCGCGCGCCTACTGCGAGGCCTCGCTGCCGAACGTCGGCCGACTGGTCGTTTTCGCTTTGGGTCCGAGTCAGCGCGGCGTGCTCGGTGGTGGGCACGCCGCCGCGCTCGCCGAATCCGTGGCGAACCATCTGCGCTCGCTCAAAGGAAACGACATCGACGTAGTCGCGCATGTTTTCGCGGCGGCACCGAACGCGTTGGTCTTCTATCTCGGCCAGCAGCACCAAGCGATCGCGCCCTGCGCCGTTTACGAATACGATTTCGATCGACGCGGCAACAAGAGCTATCAACCTTCGATGATCGTGGACTGATCCTGCTACGGCAAGGAAACGCAAATGAAACGGCTCGCGATCTTCCTGGACGGCACTTGGAACACGCTGAACAACAACACGAACGTCTGGAGGTTGAAGTCCCTGACCGCCGAGACCGCCGATCAGCGCGTCTACTATTCGCAGGGGGTCGGCACCCGGCGCGGCGAATCGGCGCGAGGCGGCATCACCGGGTGGGGCATCGACGATGAGATTATCGAAGCCTACACGTGGCTGATCCAGAATTTCGACGATGGCGACGAGATCTTCATCTTCGGTTTCAGCCGCGGCGCGTATACGGCGCGCAGCCTGTCGGGCCTGATTTGCAAGTGCGGTGTCCTCAGGCTCGGCGCGCCGCTGTCCATCGAGCAGCTCTACAGGCGGTATCGCATCTACGACGCCCCGACGATCAGATCGCTGCTGGACAAGCCGCTGCCGGACGGCGCCTCGCTCGAAGAGCGCTGGCTGACGGCCTATTCGCGGCCCACCAAGGTCAAGTTCGTCGGCGTGTGGGACACCGTGGGTTCGCTCGGCCTTCCTGTGTGGAGCATCGTGGCCAAGATTCGCAAATATCGGTTCCTCGACACGCATCTGCGGCTCGACAACGAGTATGCTTTCCATGCGCTGGCGCTGGACGAGCACCGGAAGAATTTCGAGCCGACTTTCTGGACCAGAACCGATAGGGTCGGGCACGAAGGAGCCGCCGAGCGGCAGATCGACAAGGTCGAACAGCGTTGGTTCGTCGGCGCCCATGCCAACGTCGGCGGCGGCTATGCCAGCGACCCGCTGGCGCAGCGGCCCCTGAAGTGGCTGATGGAAAGGGCGGCCTGCTTGGGGCTCGTCTTCCGCAATGAGGTCTCGCTCGACGTCTCGCAGGTCGCGCCGCCGGTCACTGATTCCTATCGCGAGTTCGCTTGGGGCCTCTACCGCTTCGTCTCGCGGCCTTTCTACCGGCCCGTCGGCCTGCAGCCTGACAGGGGCACTGACGCCACGACCTCGCGCATCAACGAGACCATCGACGGTTCGGTGTTCGAACGCTGGCGTGCTGACGCGTCCTACCGTCCGGAGAACCTGGTCGCGTGGGCCGAGGCGAAGAAGGTCGGTCCCGCCAAGCTCGTCGGCGCCGTCATGGCCAACGATCCCAAGGTCGCCGCCCCATGACCGGCGCCTGCCCTATCGAGCCGGACAAGCGCGCGACGCATCCTCAATGGGGCCGTCTCGCGTCGACGATGCGCAGCAGATGGCTTGCAAGCATGACCTGCTCTCGCGCTTCGGCCGGGTCGCCAAGGTTCACCGTCCGATGAGAATGAGGGTTCTTGTACGATCCGATCGCGCCGGCGAACAGGTGCGCCAAGGCTTCTCGCTCCCCCGGGGGATGCGCTAGGTTCGTCAGTCGTCCGCGATTGTCCTTCGGCGCATCGCTCGGATCGAAGGCCTTTCGCATCAGGTCCGCGCCGAGGTCCGTAGCTTCGTATCCGCCAGCTTGGCGCACCGCTACCTCCACCGCCTTGAACGCGGCGAACACGGCTTCGTCCAAATCGCCCCGTGCAAGCGCTGCCCAGACTTTGTCGCGGATCGCAGGATAGATCAGTTCTTTGGGAAAGAGCATCGCCGCGCGAGCAGCCTCGAAGTCCTGACCGTTGGCGACGGCAAGACCAGCATCTGTGAATGTCTTCCAGCCGTGAGTGCCGTTGATGCCGGGAGAAGCCTCGATGAATCCTTCGCGCTCGAGCAGGCGCCATGCCTTGTTCAGGTGTTCGTCGATCTGCGCCTTCTTGTGGAATGGGTAGCTGCTACCGCGCTCGGTCGCCATTCCCGTGCCGAACGGCTCGGTCGTTATGGCCTCGTAGGTGAAGCCGGCGCCTTGCCGCACTTGCTTGGCGATCATTAGCATGATGCGCCCGACGTCGGCGGGCGCCATCGCAAGCAGTTGGTCGGCGTCCTTGATGTAGGTCGAGATCATTGAGTTCCTCGGAATTGCTCAAAGCGCGTGACTCACCAAAATTGTCCGGCCGGCGCGCGATCAACCCTTCTTCAACTTCAGCGCCTTGATCACCGCCTGCTCGAACGAATTGCCAGGCCTTCTGATCGTTCGCGGCGGCGGCGTCCTTCACCGCCTCGATGATGTCGGGCTTCATGTAGAAGAGCGCCGCCCGGCGGCCGTCTCTTCTCGGAGCCTTTGTCTTCTTCGCTGCCTTCGCCAGCTCCGATCGCCTGCCCCATCTGTCCGATTCGGCACGAAGCTATCACGCGCCGCCGGCCGGTCGCGAACGTTTTCATAAATTTCTCGCCTGCGGCATCCAGCCGTGTTCCTCCCATTCGCGGATGGGCCTGCTTTCAGCAGAACGCTGATCCCCCATCCGCGCAGCGTCCTGATCGCGGGCCGTCTCCCCTTCGGTCATCAGCATCGAGGTGTCCTGCCGAGGCGTATCCATCACGCCCTCAGCGGTTCCGCGCGGGTAGCACAGGGCAGGGAATCCGATTTGCGCGAACTGAGGTTTCTCCCGATTCATCCCGCTTCGCCTTGGCTCAACTGGCGAGCTAGAATGGATTGCCGCCCACGGTCGAATACCGCACATCTGTCACCTCCCGCAGCGACCAGTCCACATAAGACAACACGGCAGGGTCCTCAGTGCCGACGAACGTCTTCCGATGCAGAATGACGATATTTCGATTGTCTTCCGCGTGATCCCGCTGCATCGATGATTTGTAGATGACGGCGTCACAACCGAAATAGGATTGCAGGTATTCCGCTACGATTTGCGTGGCGATGTATTCGCGCTGCCGTTCGTGCGGACGCACCGGCCTGCTTATCTCGTCCTGCATCTGCGTGATGAAGTCGTAGCGACTGTGATCGTAGAAGTGCGTCCGATCCGCCGCGCGCTGGTCGAACACCGTGAAATCGAAGACCTTGAGCGGTACGCGGGTCATGAACCTGCCGATCGCTACCGAATCTCCGATACCCGGTCTCAGTTCGGCGATCGCGGTGGCGCCGGAGAAGGCCGCGTAGAATACGGGAATGAACTCCACGTTCATCCGACCACTCTGCGTTCGCTCGATTGGCGGTGGACCCAGAAGTGTCGCGCCGTCAGCCGGCAGGGCGTCTTCCGTCAGGTTACCGTCGATCAGGCGGGCCCGGAACAAGCGTTGGTCGGCCGCCAATTCGTAGAGCGGCCTTACCGGGCCCTCGCCATATTCCTCCGCCTTTCCGAAGAGTTCGTCCAATCTCTCCTTGATGCCGAAGAAGCGGGCAGAGAATTGCACCTGCTCGCAGAAATCCTTCCATCCGAAGGCATACCTATTCGCGAACCAATACTCGTCCTGGTCTGCCTTCTCCCTAGCGTGGGCGGCTGCGATCGATTCGAAGTTGTGCGCATCCGTGTAGAAGCGTTCGCCTCCTTGCGCGACTTCGTAGTGATCGGCGTCTGGCAGCGCGTCCAAAACTGCCCGGAGGACCTCGCTGGACGATCCGAACTCTTCGGCGAAGATCTCTTCGTACGGCTGTCCCTCGGTGCCGTGGTAGATCTTGTCGCTGTCCGGATCCGAATCGACCTCGAACGTTTCCGCGCCTGGCTGATAATTGGCTTGGAACCATCGGTCAGCCTCTTCCGCGAACTCGTCAACGCGAACGCAGGGCACCGACGTATGGTCGTCATCGAAGGCGCAGTCGCCTTCGACGCCAGTAGTTTCGATCCAATCCTGCAATGGTCCTTCCTGGATGCATCGCGAGCAAAGATTTCTGTTGTCGGGCATGGGCCTTCCGTGCTCGGGCGTTGCGCCTCGGATCGGGAGATCTAGTAGAGGCCGGCGCCAATGTCGATCGTCCTTGGATCATGATTCCACGCCGGTAGTCGACCACGATCGCGCGAAATTATGGGGCGTGCTGCAGCGGGCGATTGGCGGATCGAATTGGGCATCGGCGTCGCCCGAATTCTTCGCTCCGCGGCCGGGGCCGCCCGGCCGGTTTGCCGCAGTGCGGACCGGGCTGGTGGTGGATCCTCGACCGCTGCTGCGGTTCTACGATGAACAGCTCGCGCCAAGAGCTCCCGAACTCAAGAATTGGAATGAGGACGACTAAGTGAACTCGACGGAGCATTGCCTCGGCTCGGTCGCGAGAAGCGCAGATAGAAATGAGAGCTGCGCAACAGAACGCGCATCTTGCCCAACACCGCGTGCGGACTTGCGCTGCCATCCATCGCAAGCGCTCAACCCTCGTCGCGTTTGTTGCCGATGATGATCTCTTCGGGCTTTGTTTAGCTTGCAAGTTCGGCAGGCCGGCTTCCTCGATCGAGGACGAATAGCGACCGACAAGCGAACGCGCAAGGGATGGATCCCGACCTAGGCTCGCGGCTAATTTGCCAGGCGTCTTATTCCGTCCAGCAATACGCGTGTCGCGCGGCAGTCGTCCTCGTTGTAGTCGAGTATGCGCTGTCGGATGACCGGATTTCGTTCCCGACACCAGCTGTCGAACCATGCGACGGAAGCAGCGCCGGACGGATGCGTGTCTCGCCACGTGAAACCAAGATACTTGGCCAATGTTTTGATCGAATGATCCCTGGTTGGCCATTCTGTCGCCTTCAGAATCACGTCTCCGTATAGATCAATCGCTTGTCCTGGGTCGAATAGACGCTCAACGTCCTCGAGAGCGCAAATATCCGGATACTTCTGCTGGAGCTTCCGGTAGATTGTACGCTCGTACTTCGAATAGTAGTAGATCCCGGCACCGGCATCGGATCGAGAGGCAAAATAGTCGAGCGCCGCGGCGAAAGCGTCGCGCTCTGCCTTAGGCGTCGGATCGTCAGCAAAAAAGGCGACGAAGCGTTCGGTATCGTTGTCTCCATTCTTCCGCTCCACGAATCCATGCAGGTAGCAAATTTGCCGGAGCGGATCGACTTCGATGTCGAAAAACAACTCGAGCGAAAACGAGGCGAGCTTTATGGGCAGCCGCAAATAGGGTTGGGGCGAAGGAGCCTTCAACATGACCGCACGTGCATGCAGTGTGCGAAAGCGGTCCGCTCCAATGCCGGCGAATGCAGTTCTCTTGCCATCGATCAACGCTTCCGGATTGGTCGTCGCCAGAGAGGCAATCGTGGGTATCCGGCCGCTCATGGCGTCGCGATCTGATCGCCGAAGGTGAGGGATCAACGTCAGATCGTCCGACGAGACGAGCTGTTGAATACAGAAACTGTACCAGTGGCAAAGCTTGCACACGCTGGCATACGCAGGCAGCGGGACGGTTTGCCGCGAAAGTATCGAACGTGCTTCGGCGAGCGCATTTTTGTACTCCTCCCAAAGATTTCGGCTGGACTGGTCGCCGAAATCGTAGGTGACCTCTTGCCCGAGAACGTCCAGGACGAAAGCCCGACGTCCGGCCGATAGATGCAGTCGCTCGAGCACATCGACATACAGGCCGAGTTGGACGGCGTAACGGCGCTTCGGCCTGACATCATGATCGTCATCTCCGCCCTCCTCGGCGCGGCCCGACTTGATGTCGCCAGGGATGTAGCCGCCCGGCTCTTTGCGCAACAGGTCGGGCATGCCCAGCAGATCGCCGGCGCTTATCCGGCCGCCGTAGATCAGTGGCGAGCCCTGCGCCATCGCATCCAGCGTGAGCCGTTCTCGGTCGGCCTCGGGGGCATCCGAGAGATCCACGAACGGGAGCCGCAGATTTGCGATCGTCTCCTTCTCGAACAGCGTGCCACGTTCCCAAAGCAGCCGAACGAAGGCGTTGATCTCGTCTCGGTTTGCGGGGGCGCCAAAAACGTCGAGCGCGACCCGCTGCGGACATTCGACGAGGTCATACAAGATCGACGCCGTCACTTTCATCGTCGTGCTCCGAAACGCCTTACATCGAGGATGTCCCAGACGTTGTTGGGTGGCAAGAAATCCGAAGAGCCCATCGCGCCACATCGGCGATGGCAACCAGCCAGCGGTATTCGCCCGGTCGGCATCGATCGAACGAAGTTAGCGGGGCCGCCCGTTCCGAAATGAGCACCCTCGGCGAGCTTTCCGACAGTGGGCGTCGTGCTTCTGGTGGATGCCGCGCGACAGGTGACGACTTGCCGCCGGTCAGCGTCCGCTTCGACCATTCAGACGAATCCTTGACGGGACCGGCTGATTCCTATGGAGTGGCCCAGCGAAGCGAGGCGCGCTCTCTTCCGCGCGAGCCTTGTATTTGCCTAGCGCCCAAGGATCGACGGGAAAGCGGTGCCGGAACCTGAGTCCTTTGCGAAAGATCAAAGACGAGCGAAGGCCGCCCTTGGCCGAAAGGTCGAGCATCTGAGGCGTTCGCTCAAGATGACCCAGGCCGATTTGGCGGAGGACGCCGGCGTCCGTCGCGCCTTGGTCATCGGCATCGAGAGAAGAGCGGCCAATCCCACGCTGAACTCACTGGTACGCATCGCGACGGCGCTTGGCGTCGAACCGGCCGACCTGCTCAGCTCGGATTCGTGAGCTGGCGCTATCGAAAGATAGCTCGTCCGACCGACTCGAACCATCTTTTGAGCGTACGCCCCGGCCGCGGCGGTCACAGCCTCGGCGCATTTTCAATGTACGCTATACGTAACCCCTAAATTTCGATGTACGCTATACGTGACACTCAAATTGCCAAGCGGAAAATTTTCGCTGGCCGGCCGCGCACGGCTGGCCAGCGGCAGGCACCGCCTCGCTGGATGGCAGGACCAAGCGCCGGCGGCGATCATATGAGCTGGGAGCTTTCGTCACCCAATGAACCTCAGAGGAGCTCGAGCAATGCGCATCGTTCATTCTCCGGACTCTCGCGATCCTGTAACGCGCCCTCTCCTATTCACCGGCCCCAAATGCGCCGTCGCGATACCGGTTATCGCGCACGACCCGCTTCTTCTGGACGCGCTGCAGCAAGCCGCCTTGGCGCCCTCCGTCCGGGCGATCCGGTACAGAACGGGTCCGGAGATCGAGTGCCCGCGCTTTTCGCTCGCCGGCGTCGAGCTACACAGAGAAGATGGCATATTCCTTCTGCGGGTGAGCCAAACGCGACCACAGCGGAGCGCCGAGGAGATCGCCAGCGTCACGCACGTGCTCGAATCCCACGGACTGCGCTTGTTGGAGCGCGACGCAGAGGACGTGAGCCGGGAGCCGCTCTTTTCCAACGTTCGCGCGGTTTTTTCCCACGCGGGCCGCCACGTGTCGCTGACGGACCGGTTGGCTATCGGCCTCGCCTTGGAGGATGGTCCGCAGTCCATCGCCGAGTTGGAAGAGCGCGCGCGTCCCAACTGCGACCTTGTCGCTGCGGTCTCGGCTCTTGCCTGCGAAGGCCTGCTCCGCCTGGATATCGAAGACGCAAATCTTGGCCCCCGAACGATGGTGCTAGGGCCGTAGCGGCGCCCCACGACCCGGCGGCCGGCTTGGCGCGTTGGGTATCGGGACGTCCATCCGCGTCGGTCTTGCGGGCGGCGCTCCTTCGCGTGTGGTGCTCGCACAAGGGCGGTGAACCAGGTCGGTCCAAACAGCCGGGTCGGCCTGGCTCGCACTGAGTCTCGTCCTGCGCTTCAGAACGCGGCCTCGGCTGATTGAAAAGCTGTGTTCCTCATCGAGAGGTTACTCACGCTGCCGAGGCAAACTGGAGGCGCCGCATTCGGACATCGCACGGTGCGCCGATATGGATTCGAACGACCTCACGGCTCGGCGCGTTCCGGATCGGCCGCGCGTGATCGCCGCGGCGACATGCGCTTCTCGCTGCCGGTCGTGCTCAAGACACGGCTGGATGCGACGGTCGGAGCTCGCGCGCGCGTGCCCGACCGCCGACCCTGTCCACGACGACATCGACCGATAGTGCCCGAGCGATTCATCTCGATTTGTCCGGGCGCCCCGGGCCGCCTACCACCCTCTGGAGCAGGCATGAGCGAACACGACAGCGACATGAAGACCGTCCACTCGACGGCAAGCGGAGTCCGGGCGGAACGGCCCGGTAGCTGAAGCAAGACAAATCGAGGAAAAGACACATGACCGAGTCCAAGACCAAGTCCGGCGCGCTTTCGTCCGCGCCGGCGGCCATCATTGGACAGGCACCGCCACGAGAAGCGGCGGCTGCGTTGTGGTCGGGCACGACGCCGGCGTGGCCTCTGGACGCTGGTCACGGGGCTGTGCCGAACTCCGGAAAGCGGAGTTCGCCCATCTCTGACCGCCGTCGCGATTCGCTGAAATGACCCGTTAGCAACTTGAGGAGCACATGCGGCATCCTTCGAACGCGACTACCACCATTATCCATCGGCCCGGCGGAGAGCGGGGGGGCTACCGCATGATCTACGATCGCGCAGCCCGCGTCGCCGTCCATGAGTTTGCCCTGACCGACTTGTCGGCCATCGCGGCGGCGGGGCTGCTCCGGGGAGCCTGCGCCTACATTCTGACCAATGGCAAAGCGGCCTATATCGGCGAGAGCGAACATGCGGCGCGGCGGATCGCCGACCACGCGGCGGATCCCGCGAAAAGCTTCGCTCGCCATGCCTTCGTGATTGCGGGATCAGAAGGTTCGCCGTTCGACAAGGTGGTGGCCGTAGACTTTCAGTTCCGGATGACCGTCCAGGCCGTCGAAGCCGGCACCGAGGTGATCAAGGGAGCCAATCCAGTCAAACCCCGGCTCGCGAGCGCGGACATAGCCACACATGACCGCATCTACGCCGACACGCTGCGATTGCTCGCGGATGCGGGCTGCACCATATTCCGGCCGGCTGCCGCGCCTTCTCACGACGTGGTCGAGGCGTCTCCCGCGCCCGCCGACCGCGTTTCGGAGGATGACGGCACGGATGCCGCGGACAGCGGGCCGATGACCATCGGCGTGCCGACCGGCGGGCAGGAATTCGAGCTGCGGTATTGCGGGCTTTGGGCGCGCGGCTATCCGTCCGGCGGCCGATTCATCGTCGCGGCGGGCTCTGAAGTGCGCACGCATACGAACGGCTCGGTCGACGAGCTCACCCGCCGCAGGCGCGAGGAACTCTTCCGCGCGGACGTCCTCGAGGAGATCCCCGGCGCTCCCGACCGCCGTCGTCTGGCCGCCGCTGTCGCCTTCGCGACCCAGTCGATCGCGGCCAAGGTCACCTGCGGCGCGCACTCGCCGGCGCGATGGACCCCGCTCGCGGCGCGGGCCGTCGTACTGGCGCGCTGACCCGTCGTCCCTAGGCCGCGGCGAAAGGGATTTCATGGATTCGGTTTTCAGGGGTTCGAATTTCAAGGACTCGGAAATCGAATCCCTCGTCAGAAAGCGAGTCCTCGAAAAAGAACCGGATGGAGCACACACGCATGGGACCCGAGCCCGGACGCATCGCCGCCCGTCCCGACCCGAAGGATTGGGCTGACGACGAGCTCCCGACGTTTTCCGGCGTGCATCGGACGCAGGTGACGGTGCCCGGCCGGCTGCGCGTCGTGGTCGCCGCCCGCTACGACTACGACACCGACAGCTTCGTCCGGATCGACGACGCCCACATTGCCCCGTGGGGGCAGACCTGACGGCGACCCGCGGGCCGGCCGCGAGCGCGGGCCGCCGATCGAATCCTTGAGCAGCGAGTTCACCGCATGACCAGGAAGCCGAAGAAGCAGGACGCCGCGGAGCGGATCGCCTTCGAGACGCCGCCGAAGCGGCTTTCCGACCTCCGGTGCGATCCTTCGGCCCTTCCGGAGCCGGAGGCCGAGGACCGGGAGGACGGCGAGGAGCCGGCGCCAACCGGCCGCCGCCGAAAGCGGCGCGGGACCGCCACCGCGATCGTCGTCGGCACGGCGTTCGAGGCGACGGTGTCGAGGGATCTGCGTCGCCGCCTCGCGCACGGCCAGGCGCTGGCGGCGATCGTGATCGTGCCGACGGCCGCCTGGGTGACCCCGGTGACGGCGTACGTCCAGTCGGCCTTCGGCCCGCGCTGGTGCTTCCACACGCGCGACGGCGCGGACCGCAGGCGCGACGCGTCCGTGGGCTCCGGCGAGGCGGCGCGCGACCTGTCGAAGGGGTTGTGCGTGATGGGCGTGAGCCACGACCCGAAGCTCCTGCCCGCCTCGCTGCAGAGCGCGGCGGACGTCGTGGTCCGCATTCCGCCTCCGACCGGCGCGGTGCTGCGCCGGGCCATCGCCCGGTTCGCGCGCCGCTCGCCGGGCGAACTCGACCCCGGCATCGCCGCGGGCCTCGATCTCGACGAGCTCGTCGCCGCCTTCCGGCCCGGCCGGGGCGCCGCGAAGATCGCCGACCGGATCGACGCGGCGCGCCGTTCGCGCGCCGGGTCGACGGACCGCGTGCCCGCGCTCTCTACGGCGGTCGAATACGGAGCGGCGCAGCGCTGGGGCCTGCAACTTGCGCGCGATATAGATGATTTTCGCAACCATAGATTGTTATCTGCCCGCGACATCGACAGGGGAATCTGCCTGCACTCGCCGCCGGGGTTCGGCAAGACGCTGTTCGCGCAGGTCCTCGCGAAGGCGTGCGGCGTGCCGCTGATCTCGACGTCGGTCGGCTCGTGGTTCGCAAGCGGCCCCGGGTTCCTCGATTCCG
>Ga0070738_10002831_pt1 | contig 24861 bp, 37 predicted proteins | sample Coa_R2_2_FD_66446 | JGI IMG/M metagenome (GOLD analysis project Ga0070738, IMG submission 66446) | Surface soil microbial communities from Centralia Pennsylvania, which are recovering from an underground coalmine fire - Coalmine... | ecosystem: Environmental > Terrestrial > Soil > Unclassified ...
CGCCTCCTGCTTGAACTCCAACGTGTATCGCGCTCGCTTTGAGTTCGTCATTTTCGTCTCCCCTTACTGATGCTCACTCTCTCAGCTATGGGATACGTTTTTCGCAGGCAAGGTCAGGGTGTACAGTCTGTGTGGTGGGTACAAGCCCGTCTGGGAAGCGCATTCCCCAAGGTAACGAAGTTGGAATCCCATAATCCCCATCTCCGGCTAACAAACAGCCGATTCGACCGACTGAATAGCCAATTGCCACGGATGGGGTGAGCAAGTCTAGAATTCCCCCTAGACGCATGCGCAAAATCCGCGCAATGATCGGAGATACCGCTAGAGCACCTAATAAAGCCCCAAACCAAGCAAGACCTCGACCATGCCATACCGATTCGAATGGGTGAGAATAAAGCGCCCTCGGACTGAACTCGATGCAATGATAGATCCTTCCCCCGAGTAGGCCTGCAATACTCAAGATGGCAACAACAAACGCGAGACCTGGATCTGGAACATTTCTTCTGGTCGCATTTCGGTCAAAGAGGAAAGCTCCGAACAATATGCCCAAGCACAAGCATAGGATGTACGTACTAATTTCCCAGTGCCCCAAATGGATGAATGGTTTCATTGTCCTCACCTTCAACGCAAACAAGAGGCGCTGTCCCCCTTCGGTTCAAGCGCCTTCGTGTGAACACGATCGGAGGGAAGGTCTGCGTGAATCGGTCTGCCGAGAGCTGAATCTACTTCACAAAGCAATGTACCTGTTCTCACTTCGCATCTTGCAAGGAGGATGAGAAGTTTTCCAAAAACGTAAAGGACTTCGAATTGTTTCAGGAACCTACCGCTTCTGACCCGAACTCAGAGCGGGGACGATGCGGGAAGGACGACCAATCCATGCAGTGAGTTACACAGATTTTGAAGAAACTAGGGAGCGGAGCGCGAAACCGGCAGAATGCAAAACGACGAAAACGCGAAAGTATAGCCCGGATTTCGTTTCTCCAACGGAGTTCAATCGAAACTTTCAACCCCAGGAATTTCGATGGGAAAATGTTCCACGCGCTCGAGTGAAAATCAAAACGCGTGATTCGTCTAAACTAAGATCCCGGTTTTTACCTACAGTTGTGTTTTCCGTTATTATTTTGGATCATGAAAAGCTGTCCTAGGACCATAGTGAAGCTCGGAGCGCTCGTCGCCATGGGACTGCTCCTCTGGTTGATGAGTGATCGCCGGAAAAAGCGAGAAGGGCGGCAGCTTCAGATTGACGGCACAGTGGTGCACAGATCGCCAGCGTTGAGACGTTTCTACGTAGTTCCTGATAACGAATTGTTGGGTTTTGTTTCCGGCACTGAATACCGCAAAATCCCGGTTATGTGGTCCGGTTCCCTGCCGAACGTCTTTTCCAAGGTTCATGTCGAGGGATACCTGTCTATGTCGAACATTCTCGCCGCAAGAGTCGTAACACACATGACTTAACTCTCAAATCTTCCGATCCAACTACTCGTTTGCGCACATTCCTGTACACCACACCAATACCGAGAGGGTGGCCAGAGCCTACGCGGTGTTTCTCCGATGCCCTCAGCAACGCACCGGCGCAAAGAAATGGGCAGCGATCGCTCGCTGCCCTCAGGTGATGGAACAAGCTTTTACTGGCCCTGTAGGCACAGATGGCTGCGGCGCGCTGCTTTGATCGTTTCTATGGCTGATACGGCTATTTGAACGCAACAGTGCCATCGGACCAGTAAGGCACAGCGATTGGGACCACCCGCAGCGGCGGCAACTCTTTGTTCAGTGGACTATCCGGCTTGTCGGGGTCCGGGAACCATATAGACGTGGAAGAAACAGGCGAGTTCGGATCATTGTCACCCAATTCACCCGGCCCTTTCATCGGCAAGAAAAACATCACGTGGCATAAATTGTGTGTCTGGCCCAAATGGGAGAGGTATGCATTCTTCGACATCATGTAGCTCATTGCCGCCGGCTCCAGCGCCGGAATCTCGTGCTTCGCATACGCTTCTTGAATGCCCGCAATGCGCCCTTCTACATCGACTACTCCAGCCAGCGTCATTTCCGTCAGCTTGTAGTAAATCGGCAGAATGGACCGCACAGCCGCTGGATTAAGGCAAATCGCCCCTTTCTGCTTCGGACTCCAGACGTCATAAAAGTCGATGCTGGCCGTCCATGACGGACCCGACATGCACACAAAACCGTTCGTCCCCTTGACCGCTGTTTCCCAGCCTTTGGGCGTGAGCACCAAAACAGACGCATCCTTTGAAATGCTTTCCGGAGCGGCGCTTCGCGCCAGCGCGATTGCCGCATCTCGGTCCATTAGATACTGCTCAAGCGGAAGCATCTTCGGGTAGGGCCTCTGTTCGTCCTGCGCGCGCGCGCTCGCAGTCATGCTCAGCAAAGTCACCAGCGCAAACGCCCCCACTACGAAAATCCTTGTGGCTCGGGTCGTAATTGTTCTAAGCATCTCGAAGAGCTCCATGGTTCTGAATGAATCGGGCTTGTCCACATCGTCTGAATCGCGGACGCAGACTCTAGTGCTGCTGATGCATTGCAACGGAAGCTCCAAACCCAAGCCGCTGCACTTTGCACTGGATTCGGTAGAGGTTAATTACCGTGAAATAAGAGGTTACGGATAGCTCTCGGGAAGAATTCGCGTGTATCTCCGCTGCGCTGTTACATCCCTGCCATACGGATTCTGCGGCACACCGAGGTTTCCACGAGCGAGTGTAACGCCATCCGCACAAATCAGAGCGCGCAAGATCATTATTCGCGCGGAGCGATCACTGCAACTATGGGATTGCGTATATTCCTCTCGCTTGATGTGAAATTCGGAAATGTGGCCACATGTTCGATTTTTCAATCTTTCGCGGCTGTTAACCAAAGATACTATCGGCGCTATTGCGATTTGAAGGGGCGCGGCTTCAGCCGCGCCGTTCCGGGCACCGCGAAAATCGAGGGCTTTAGCCCCTGAGGTCCGCCGTACTTCTGAGCCGCAGATTTATGAAACCAGTTCTAGTAATCTGTAGCACATGCGAAGCTGTCGATGGCAAGTGATCACCCTCACAGCGGTTTTGCTATCTCTCTTCGTGGTTTTTGCACTTCCGTCATCGTTCGGACTGGCGTTGCAGATTCCTGCAGCTATGGCAGTCAATAAGTTGGAACTCTATCGCGCTGGGGAGACCGCGACGGTCATTGTCAGCGTATTGGTTGCGTGGTTTTCGATCGCGCTGCCCATCGCACTCTTCGCCTATCTCCTCACTAGCGTAAATCGAGTGGCCAGGCTGACTGCGGCGGCGCTTTTGATTGCAGTCGCTGGATGGCTTGTGATCGCAGGACGAAGCCAAAAGCAGCGCGTTTACGTGGGAACCTACGAGCATGGCTTCGAGAGGTCAGATTTCCATCCCAATGGAGATTGCTGGCGACCACCCTATTGGCTGGATGGCTTCGCACCAGCATTGCACGGGTTTGGGGATAACTCGGCTGTTAGAGTGACGTTCGTAGGCGATGCAACATCGGTTGGCGGATATGGACATTTAGGCGCCTACATAAGACAGATACGCGTCAGCAAGGTACTTAGCGTCGAGCCTGCACAACCGTGCCGCTAGACGGCTTGAAACCGCCGTATCACGAAATACCGTCTTCGCCGCTCATGCCTTTTTCAGGAATTGAAAAAATACGCGGAGCGTTTCGCAAAAAAATACGCGGGCCTACGGCGAGCCAAAGCGCCTACGCGGTGTTTCTCCAATGCGCTCAGCAAGGCACCGGCACAAAAAAATGGGCAGCGATGCCTCGCTGCCCTCAGGTGATGGAACAAGCTTGCTTACTCGCCTTGCGGAGCGCTGGATTGCGGAGTGTTGGACTGCGGCGCTGACTGCTGTTGTTGCTGCATCTGTTGGTGGCGTTGCTGCCACTGCGCACGGCGCTGCTCCTGCAATTGCTTTAGTTGCGTCTGCTGTTCGGGGGTGAGAATTTCGTTGAGTTGCGCCATCGTAGTCTGATGAAGATCCTTCATCTTGGCGCGCTTCTGCTCCTGCGTGAGGCTCGTGTCCTGGCGAATGGTCTTCGCCTGGGCATGCGCCTGCTGGAAGATGGGCTTGAGCTTTGCCTGCTGATCGGCGGTCAGGTTCAACTTCTCCGCCATTTTCTTCATGCCGCCGCGATGACGATGCCCGTACGGCTTGCCCTGCGCCGTGCCGGCATCCGGAGCCGCCTGCGTCGTTGCGGAGTTCGCTTGGTCAGCGTTCGCTGCATCTTGCGCGAACAGAGGAATGCCAAGGGCCAAAGCCGCTCCAAGAACACCTGCTGTCAATTTCTTCATATCACCTCTCCAATCCGATGCATGCCTTCTTCCCTGGCACGCTGTTTCTTAAATTAATAGTTGTAACGCCTCCCCGAGGGCGAAGTTGCGACCGGAGGGCCGCCAGACGGTGAAGAAGTGTAAAGTTGAGGCGTCTAGCGGGCGTTTGAGCCCGCTGCCGAAATCCTGAAAACGAAAAGGATCTGGCTACGAGACCGGTTCCAGTCTGAGCGTAGCGAGGACTGCCATCCCGAAATGGCGTGCATTACGAATACGCTCTCTCGTTACAGATTCTGACCATCTTCCACACAAAAAAGGCCCCGGCGCGCAGGGGCCCGCGCAACGCAACAAACCTTTCCCGAGTTCGACTGTTTGCGCCTAGTCGTGATTATGCCGAAGCGCACCGGGAAGCAGCGCAACGAGAAGAAAACCTGCGGCAAATGCGACTGCAACTTCAAACCACCAAAATGGTGATCTTATCTGCAGCCCGAAAAACCGCTGAAGGTCAACTCCTGCGCCGCCACTCCAATGTGAAATTAGCAGCAGTTCCAGGAGCATGATTGCAAAAAGACCTGCGACTGCGCCTCGAAATCAATGCTTTAGTAATTCTTTCGCCATGAGGAACCTCATTGGGGAAGTTTCGTACAGTCTCCGGGAATCTTCCCTATGTAAGGAAGCACGAGAGCTCCCACTCCGGGAATCAGATTGCGACAAGTCCAAGGTCCCGAGTTAGCCCAACGCGTAGCTAGCCAAGTCGCACTGTGAGCAGGGTCGCACTGGCGAAGCATCCTTGATTTGCTTCGGCCCGGTGCATGTTGGTGGCGAAGTTGCAGCTGTACAGCTAGACATGGTATTGCATATCGCGGGGTTCGTACAATCCTCGCCCGGGTAGCAATCTGTTCCCGTACCGGGGTTCTGAGTTGCAGTAGCCAATACAACCGTCGCTATGGCTATGTGCTCGGGCACAGGCGGTGGATTAAATATCGGCCCCACAACCGAACACACCACAGAGGCTTGAGTTGTTGAGGGGACGTCTTGTCCCGGACTGGCGTGGTACACGGTTGTAGTCTGATACGACAACCACGAAAAAGGGCTCACGGCAGGACCCGTTGTTGTTCCCCCGGCGGTTCCTAATTTGTTCGTAATCGTCGGAGTGTGCGTTGCAGTGAGGCAACTCTGGTACGTATATGTGTAAGTACACGTCTGGCCATAGGGGCCGCAGACAACAGTTATGGTCTGGGTACAACTGCCAGTCGTAGTACCCTCTACCACGACGGTTTGATAAATGTTGTTATTTGCGTCTCCTGATAGCGTTGTGTAAGTGTCATAGTTAGGCAGCATTGTCTGGTTCACTTGAGCAAAGCCTATTGGCGACAGAACCAAGATAAGCGTCATTGTTCTAGCGATTCTGCACATTGCGTGAGTCCTTTCGTCGTTAGTGGGCTCGCGTTGTCCTAACCATCTTCATATTGGATTTCTCAGATTGCACAAGTAAATCCAACTTGTGCATGGCGTCTGCCGACACTCTCTGTTTCAGCTTTTCGCGAGTGTACGCTACTAGAGCATCGGCCTGTGAGGAGAACGCAGAATAGTCTGCTGCATCCCCTGCTTGCATGGCTACCTGCGACGAATCATTGAACCTTGAAACCAGGTTGTCATACTGAACTTTGAAATCCTCAAGAACACGCTTAGTGCTTTCCATGTCCTTAGCTGAGAAACCCAACTTCAACAATTGAGCATTCTGTACTGCCTCTTTGTCTGCTGCTGGATTGGGTTCTTGAGCAACTGCTACGAAGAACAGCCTATACGCGACATTGTCTGGCACAAGTTCTGGATGCTGAGAGCCATCGACGTAGGAGGACGCCGTTCGACTCATATCCATCGGCGGATTGTTGGAACTGACTTGCGAAAAGGCCGCGCTCGTCAGAAGAACAGCAACGAACATCAAACGCAAGGGTCTCATTGTTTGGTAGTCTCCCTTTACTGGGGTCCTTCCGCTTCAACCGGAGGGGGGTTCCTTATATGAGACATGAGTACCTCAGCAGAATATTTCGCGATCTTGTTCCAAAAACGAAAAAACACGTTTGCTACTGCAGCCGAAATTCATGTTCCTCTTACGACCGTCGGCACCGAGAAGCAGCCCGCGCACCGGTAAGTGGCGCGGACACTCCTGTTCGCGGCTCGTCCTCGCGGCGGGAACGCCCAACGCGCAAAACAAAACCGCACCCGAAGGTGCGGTTTGAGTTTTTCGAAAAGCTGCGAACCTACTCCTTGGTTTCGCCAGCATCGCCGGCAGCACCTGTATCGCTGGCTCCTGCTTGCGCCTGTGCCTCTTCCATCGCCTTGCGTGCTTCCTCGGCACGCTTGGCGCGGGCTTCGGCGCGTTTCTGGCGCTTCTCATCGATGATCTGCTCGGCGCCAACAAGTTCGATAAACGCCTTCTCGCCGCCATCCCCCTTGCGGAATCCGGTGCGAACGATCCGAAGATAGCCACCCTGACGATCGCCGAGGCGGGGGGCCACGGTGTCGAACAACCGGGTGACAGCGTCCCGGCTGGTGAGATATCCAGCGGCAAGGCGGCGCGCATTGACGTCGCCGCGCTTGCCGAGGGTGATCATCTTCTCCACCTCGGGACGAATGGCCTTGGCCTTCACCACGGTGGTCTCGATGCGCTCCTCGAGAATGAGCGAGGTCACCAGGTTGCGCAGCAGTGCGCGGCGATGACTCGTGTTACGTCCCAGCTTCCATCCTGCTTTGAGATGACGCATGATCTAATCCTTCAAAACTTTCTTCTGGCCGCCATTCGCGGCTCAAAACTCTTTGGGCTTCGGGTGATTGCTCGCATCGCGATCAATCACCCGATTACCCAATCACTCAATTACCCAATCTTCAGTGGGTTCCGTCACCGTAACCACCGAATCCCGAGCTGTAGCTGGGAGCAGCGGGCTGCGCGCCGGGGACGGCGTTGCCGTGCTCGTCGATCTTCATGCCCAGGCTCAATCCCATCGAAGCCAGGATCTCTTTGATTTCGTTCAGCGACTTGCGCCCGAAGTTCTTGGTCTTCAGCATCTCGGCCTCGGTCTTCTGGACAAGTTCGCCGATTGTCTGAATATTCGCGTTCTTCAGGCAGTTATAACTGCGAACCGAAAGCTCCAGCTCTTCGACGGAGCGGTTCAGGTTCTCGTTTTTGATCTGCGGACCACGGCTGCGATCTTCGCTCAAGGTCGCGGTGGCTTCGATCTCTTCCTCGAAGTTGATGAAGATGCTCATGTGATCCTTCACCAGCTTCGCCGCCAGACCAACCGCATCCGCGGGGCTGACCGAACCGTTGGTCCAGACTTCCAGCGTGAGCTTGTCGTAGTCGGTGATCTGACCCAGACGCGCCGCTTCCACCGTGTAGTTTACCTTGCGAACCGGAGAGTGTACGGAGTCAATCGGAATGAAGCCAAGCCCGAGATCCTCGTCGAAGTTCTTGTCGGCCGAGATATATCCGCGACCGCGCTTCAGGCGCATCTCCATGTCGAGTTTGCCGCCTTCGCTGACCGTTGCGATGTAGACATTCTTGTCCAGCACTTCAACATCGGCATCGGCCTCGATCATGCCGGAAGTCACTTCACCGGGCTGATCGGCACGCAGGTAGATCGCCTTTGGACCTTCGCCGTTCAGCTTGAACGGAACCTGCTTCAGGTTGAGGATGATGTCGGTCGCATCTTCCACCACACCCTGAATCGACTGGAACTCGTGCAGCACGCCTTCAATCTTTACCGCCGTAATGGCGGCTCCTTCGATGGAGGACAGCAGCACACGACGCAGCGCATTGCCGATCGTAGTTCCAAAGCCGCGCTCGAAGGGCTGCGCCCAGAAGCGGCCATACTTGTCGGTTTGGGTCTCGGTATCAACTGCGAGACGCTTGGGTTTTTGGAAACCTTTCCAAAGCATTTGTTTCTCTCCTTCCGTCCCTGTGGCTCTAGGCAACACCCCATCGGCCCATGAGGGGTTATGTTGCACAAGGCTGTTCGGGCCCGGATGGTGGGCCGAATTCATTTGGTAATTGGGTGTTTTGGTGATTGAGTCATTTGATTTTCAATCACCCAATGACTCAATTTCGCGATTACCCAATTTCTCGCACCGCAACCGATTTGCAATGAGAGTTGCAGTACAAGCGACCAAGACTTATTTCGAGTACAACTCGACGATCAGCTGTTCGTTGACCGGCAGGTTCAGGTCTTCGCGCTTGGGCAGAGCCGTCACACGTCCCTTTAAACCTTCGCGATCGACTTCCAGCCATGTCGGCGCTGGCTGATGGCTGTTGTATTCCACCGCCGCCTTGATCGTTTCAATATTCTTTGCCTCGTCCCGTACCACGACCTCGTCGCCAGCCTTCACTTCGTAGGAAGGAATTGTGACCTTGCGGCCATTCACGGCGATGTGCCCGTGACGCACCAACTGGCGCGCCTGGCGGCGGGCAACCGCGAATCCCATGCGGTACACGATGTTGTCGAGACGGCGTTCCAACTGCTGCAATAGCAGTTCGCCGGTTACGCCCTGTGAGCGCGATGCGTCTTCGTAGTAATTGCGGAACTGGTTTTCGCCAACGAAGTAGATGCGCTTCGCTTTCTGCTTTTCACGAAGCTGCAGGCCGTAGCCGACCACCTTCGTCTTTTTATCTTTGCCGTGCTGGCCAGGCGCATAATTGCGCTTTTCGATAGGGCACTTATCGCTGAAACACTTTGCGCCCTTCAGAAACAACTTCATGCCTTCGCGACGGCAAAGGCGGCATACAGCATCTTTGTATCTTGCCAAAGTTCTCTCCTTTGATACGAATCGGTTTACGGGAGTGGCATCCTCCGGTCGTCCCGATCACTTCTTGTCGTTCGTCGGTGGTTGTCGGTCGTTAGCCAAGCCACCTGTATGATGATCGTTAGCAAACGACTAACGACCAAAGACTATCGATTGACTAAACCCTACGCCGTTTCGGTGGGCGGCAGCCATTGTGCGGAATCGGCGTGACGTCCTTAATATTTCGCACTTCGATTCCAGCGGCGGCGAGCGCGCGGATAGCTGATTCGCGGCCCGATCCCGGACCGCTCACGCGAACTTCCACGCTGCGGACGCCGTGATCGCGCGCCATATTGGCAGCGTTCATCGCTGCCTGTTGCGCGGCAAACGGCGTACCCTTGCGCGATCCGCGGAAGCCCAGCGAACCCGAACTCTTCCAGGCGAGTGTATTGCCCTCGGAGTCAGTGATTGTGACCACGGTGTTATTGAACGATGCCTGGATGTGGACAACCCCAAACGGAACATTCTTGCGCTCACGACGCTTGAATGTCTTTTTCTTGCCTTTTTTCTCCGGCGCCGCAGCGCCAGCTTGTGCTTTTGCCATTCTCTTTAGCTCTCAGCTGTCAGCCATCGGCTCTCGGCCTGGCTGACTCGAAATTCGTTCTGCGTTGGCTAACGACTGACGACCAACGACAACAGACTATGTCTTTGCCGCTGCTTTCTTTTTGTTCGCGACAGTACCCTTGCGCGGTCCCTTGCGGGTGCGCGCATTGGTGTGCGTGCGCTGACCGCGAACCGGCAGGTTGCGGCGATGACGATATCCGCGATAGGACCCGATTTCGATCAGCCGCTTAATGTGCATCGAGATATCTTTGCGGAGATCGCCTTCGACATCGCCTTCGTTCTCGATTACCTGGCGGATCCGATTGACTTCGTCTTCGCCCAGATCTTGAACTTTCTTGTCGCCGTCCACATTGGCGGCGGCGAGAATGCGCTTCGAGCGCGAATTTCCGATACCGTAAATATAAGTCAGCGCAATCACTGTGTGCTTATTGCGCGGAAGATCAACACCTGCAATGCGTGCCATAAAGCTGTCCTTAGTCCTTCGTCATTTGTCGTTCGCACATTCTGCTTGCCGCTGGCAGCCTCTTGCTGACGGCCAACGACTACCGACTATCGACTTGCTATCCTTGTCTCTGTTTGTGTTTCGGATTCTCGCAAATCACGCGAACCACGCCGTTGCGGTGAATCACCTTGCACTTGTCGCAGATTTTCTTTACCGATGCTCGTACCTTCATAATTCCGTTTCCGATCTCAGTTGTGCGCTATTTATAACGATAAACAATTCGTCCGCGGGTTAGATCGTAAGGAGATAGCTCGACTGCCACTTTGTCTCCCGGCAAGATGCGGATGAAGTTTTTGCGCATCTTCCCCGAAACGTGCGCCAGAACCTGATGCTTGTTTTCCAGTTCGACCCGGAACATCGCATTCGGCAGGGGCTCGATTACCACTGCCATTACCTCTATTGCGTCTTCCTTACTCATGCATTCCTTAGAACTAAGTTTTCACCGGCCGGCTCATTGCGTCAGAATCACCGGGCCATCTTCCAGGACAGCGACGCAGTGTTCAAAATGTGCGCTCAAGCTGCCGTCCTCGGTGACTGCCGTCCACTTATCGGGCAGTAATCTGGCACCCGGCTTGCCGACGTTTACCATCGGCTCAATCGCGATGACCATGCCCTGGCGAAGCTTGGTGCCATGGCCACGCGTTCCGAAGTTCGGCACTTGCGGATCTTCGTGCAGCTTGGTTCCGATCCCGTGTCCAACAAACTCGCGAACGACGCTGAACCCAGCCGCTTCAACGAACTCCTGAACTGCCGCGCCGACATCACCTACCGAATTCCCGATCCGCGCCGCCTGAATTCCGCGATACAGCGAATCCCTGGTCACCTGCAGCAATTTCTTCGTCTGTTCCGGCTGCCCATCTCCAACCGGAACTGTGATCGCCGAATCGCCGTAGTAGCCGTCCAGAACCACACCACAGTCGATCGAGACGATATCTCCCTCTTTAAGCTTGCGCTTCTCCGAAGGGATTCCGTGCACAATCTCCTGGTTAATCGACGTGCACAGCACACACGGATAGTCGTAATACCCTTTGAACGCCGGCTTCGCGCCTGATTCTTTGATTCTGCGCTCGGCCGTGCGCTCGAGATCCATGGTCGTGATGCCGGGAGCAACTTGTTCTGCCAGCTCATCCAGCACTTGCCGGACGATATGCCCGGCCCGTCGCATCTTCTCGATCTCTGCCGGCGACTTACAAACGATCGCCATTCTCGAGTATTCCCATTACTGCCGCGGTTACCTCGTCGGTCGCCTGATCGCCATTCACTTCATGCAGACTGCCCTTGGCACGGTAATACTCCGTCAGGGGAAGCGTTTGCCGTTCATACGCCTTCAGGCGCTCGGAAATCACTTCTTCGCAATCGTCCCGGCGCGTGATCAGCTTCGAACCGTCGTTATCGCAAAGATCGGCTATCCGAGGTGGCTGAAAGTAAATGTTGTAGATCCGCCCGCAGGTGGGACAAGAACGACGCCCGGTGAGCCGCCGCAGTAACTGATTATAGCCGACAGTTATGCTGATCACAACCGGAGCCGCCCAAGCCTGTCCGTGCCTGACCGACCACTTCTTCAAATACTCGTCCAGCCATTTAGCCTGCGCCAACGTTCGCGGAAAACCGTCCAAAATGAAGCCGCGATCCGTGTCGCCGCCGGTTTCAATCCGCCTGGCCAGCATGTCCTCCACCATTTCATCGGGCACCAGTTGGCCCTTTTCCATGATGGATTTCGCCTGGATCCCTATTTGGGTACCCTTGCGGACGTTCTCACGCAACAGGTCCCCGGTCGAAATCTGGGGAATGCCGTACCTGGTCGAAACGAATTTCGACTGGGTACCTTTGCCGGCTCCCGGCGCTCCGAGCAGTATCAGGGCTCCGATCATCAGTGTTTGCGGATCGACTAACGTGGCTACAGCAGCCTCGGCTTGCATCGTCATTTTCCTGGCCCGGTATTACGGCACGATTTTGCGTGCAGTGTGGGTCAGTCGACTTTAGCCCGCCCGATGCTGCTCCCGACATTAACTGCGTCACACCACGTTGTGACGCCTACCCTCTACCCTGTGTACTTACCCGCTTGTGCAAAATTCTTCCCAATTCCTACCACGCCCGGCGCCCGCGAATGCGTCCGCTGCGCGGCGTAAATCCTTCGTAGTGGCGCATGATCAACTGCGCTTCCACCTGCTGCACCGTGTCCATGGCTACGCCAACCACGATCAGCAATGAGGTACCGCCAAAATAGAACGTCACCCCTAAACCATTAGTCACCCAGGTCGGCAGATGCTCGAAGAAATTACCACCGAGCCAGACCGGCAAATGGTTCAGGTGAATACCCGCAATCATCCATTCCGGTATGAGCGAGATTGCCACCAGGTACAGGCCGCCCACCAGGGTGATCCGGGTCAGAACTTCGTTGATGAAGTTAGCAGTCCGTTGCCCTGGGCGAATACCTGGAATAAAGCCTCCGTACTTGCGCATGTTGTCGGCAACGTCGTTCGGGTTGAAGACAATCGACACATAGAAGTACGCGAAAAAGATGATGCCGAACACATACAAAACCGTATAAAGCGGCTCGCCCCAGGACAGGTTCCGAATCAGTGGCCCGAAGAACCGATTGTCTTTCAGGAAGAAGCCGGCAGTCTGTGGCAAGGTCAGCAGTGAGGAAGCAAAGATCACCGGCATCACGCCACCGGAGTTCACACGCAGCGGAAGATGCGTGCTCTGCCCTCCCATGATCTTGCGGCCCACCACACGCTTCGCGTACTGCACGGGTATTCGCCGCTCACTTCGCTCTACATAGACGATAAACGCGACCACTGCAATCATCAGCGCGATCAGGATGATCATCGCCGGAGCGGTAAATGCTCCCCATGCATCAGTCCGAACCTTATCCACCAAGTCGGCAACTCCCCGCGGCAGGCCCACAACAATGCCGGCAAAGATCAGCAGCGACATGCCGTTTCCGATGCCGCGTTCGGTGATCTGCTCGCCGAGCCACATGACGAATCCGCTACCCGTCGTGAGAGTAAGCACGGTCATCAGGATAAAGCCCCAGCCGGGATCGGTGACAAATGGAGAACCCGCACTGGTCTGCTTCTCCAGCGTGATCGCGATTCCAAGCGACTGCATGACGCTTAGGATGATCGTCAGGTAACGCGTCCATTGCGTGATCTTCTTGCGCCCGAGTTCGCCTTCTTTCTGCAGTTTCGCCAAAGGTTCGTAAACGACGGTCAGCAACTGCAGAATGATGGAGGCGGTGATGTAGGGCATAATGCCCAAAGCAAAAATCGTGAGGCGGCGTAACATGCCGCCACTGAACAGATCCACGAAGCCCAGCATGGTTCCCTGGTTCTGCTGAAAGAACTGCTGCAGGAGATCGGCATTAATTCCGGGCGTGGGAATATGACCGCCGAGACGATACACGGCCAGCATGGCCAGCGTGAACAGAATGCGTTTCCGCAGGTCCGGAACTCGGAATATATTTGCCAGCTTTTCCAACATCGATTTGGGAAACCTCAAACCCTTCGGTTGAGGCCCGGAATACCCGGACCCGCCCCGCTATAAAACTTGTGCCGTGCCGCCCGCTTTCGCAATCTTTTCCTGCGCGGACTTCGAAAACTTATGTGCTTGTACCGTAATAGCAGCCGTCAGCTCGCCATTTCCGAGAACTTTGACCAGCGGATTCTTGCCGTTCACCAGTCCGGCCGCTTTCATCGTATCCACGGTGATGTTCTTCTCGCCCAACTTGCCCAGTTGTTCCACGTTCACGATGACATATTCCGTACGGAAGATGTTGGTGAAACCACGCTTAGGCAAGCGGCGATGCAACGGCATCTGTCCGCCTTCAAAACCGCGCATCAGGCGCGAACCGCTGCGCGAACCCTGTCCTTTGTGACCACGGGTGGAGGTCTTGCCCATTCCCGATCCCATACCGCGGCCGATACGCTTGCGGTTGGAGTTTGCCTTCTTTGGTGCTCTCAGTGTTGATAAATTCATTGCCATATCTAGTCTCTCGTACCAGCTGTCAGCCATTGGCTGTCAGCTCTCAGCTACTGCTGTCGTTGGCTTTTCCTGTTCGCAGCCGCTTTAGCTACCAGCTGCCTAGCTGCCAACTCGCCATAAATCACTATTCCGCGCTGCTGCCTACAACAACTACCAGGTGCGGCACCTTGGCGACCATGCCGCGGATTGAGGGCGAATCTTCGCGCTCGATGACCTGATTCAAGCGGGTGAAGCCCAGGCCTTTGATCACTTTTTTGTGTTTCACCGGAGCCTGAATTGCCGAACGCACCCACTTCAGTTTCAATGTATGTTTTGCCGCCATGATTACAGCTCCTCTACCGCTTTGCCGCGAGTGGCCGCCACTTCTTCGCGGTCGCGCAACTTGCCCAGCGCATCGAAGGTGGCCTTGATCACATTATGCGGGTTGGTGGTGCCGATCGACTTCGTCAGCACGTTCTGCACGCCAGCCGCGGTCATGACCGCGCGCACCGCACCGCCCGCGATCACCCCGGTTCCTTCCGGAGCCGGCTTCAGCAGGACTTTACCGGAACCAAAGCGCCCCAGCGTCAGGTGAGGAACCGTGGTGTGCGTGAGGTTCACCTTGATCAGGTTCTTCTTCGCGGCTTCAATTCCCTTGCGGATAGCCTGAGGAACTTCCTTGGCCTTGCCAGAACCATATCCAACCACGGCAGCCGAAGGATCGCCGACCACAACCAGCGCCGCGAACGACAGGTTCTTTCCGCCTTTTACAACCTTGGTGACCCGATTGATGGAAACCACCTGATCTTTCAAGTTGAAGTTTCCCGCATCGATCTTTTTCTTCAGTGTTGGCATTCGTTACTCTCGATTCCTGAACTTACTAGAACTGCAGTCCGGCTTCGCGTGCAGCATCGGCCAGTGCCTTCACGCGCCCGTGATACAGGTATCCGCCTCGGTCGAACACCACCTTGGTGATTCCCTTCTGCTTGGCTTTCTCGGCAATGCGCTTCCCGACTTCCTTTGCCGACGCGACGTTACCACCAGTAGTCTTGTTCGCCTTCTCGCCTTCAACGGTGCTGGCCGCTACCACGGTCACGCCCTTCTGATCATCGATAAGCTGAGCGTAAATGTGATTCACCGAGCGATAGATGCTGAGGCGCGGACGCTCCGGCGTGCCGGTGAGCTTTTTGCGAATGCGATCATGAATCCGCTGCCGAATCTCGTTTTTTGCTGTCTTTGTATACATTATCTTTTCCTATCCCGGGTTTCTGTACCGGGCAGAGCTTCTATCCGGACACGTCCGAATTACTTCGCTCCGGTCTTACCCACCTTCTTCTTCAATTTCTCGCCAAAGTAGCGCACGCCTTTGTTCTTGTACGGATCCGGTGGACGCAAGCTGCGCATTTCAGCGGCAACCTGTCCGACCTTCTGTCGATTGATTCCGCTGATCGTCAGTCGCGTCTGTTTCGCGTCGACAACTGCCTGGATATCGCTGGGCAGCGGATACTCGATAGGGTGCGAATAGCCAAGGCTGAACACGACTACATCTTTGCCCTTCATCTCGGCTTTATAGCCAATACCCACGATTTCCAATTCCTTCGACCAGCCGGCGGTTACGCCGTGCACGGCATTATTCAGCAGCGCGCGCGCCAATCCGTGGACGGCTGCACGCGAATCATCTTCGCGGGTCGCGACCAGGTGGCCATCCTTCTGCTCGAACTTCACGCCCTGGGGGACGGTTGTATCCATTTTCCCCTTCGGACCTTGTACGGTGACAACGTTGCCGTTGATCGCGATCTTCACGTCTTTAGGAACGGCAATCGGCTTTTTTCCAATTCTCGACATTTGTTCTTCTCTCGCTTAAATGGCGGGGAAACCCGCTTTCAGCTTTTTCGTCCATCAGTTCTTCAGTTGTTCAGTCTGTCAGCCACAACTGAGACTGATGGACTGAGAGACTGATCGGCTCGGTTACCAGACTTCGCAGAGGATCTCGCCGCCCACGCCTTCTTTGCGGGCCTGGCGTCCTGTCATGACACCCTTAGGCGTGGTCAGAATGTTGATCCCCAATCCACCGAGCACGCGAGGGATGTCGGTGCGTCCGACATATACGCGGCACCCCGGCTTCGAGACGCGATTCAGGTTGCTGATCGCCGCCTCGTTGTTATTGCCGTACTTGAGATATACGCGCAGCAGTTTATGGCCGTTCTCTTCAGTTGGCTTGAAGTTCGAGATATAGCCTTCTTCTTTCAGAATTCGGGCAATCTCGGCCTTCAGGCGCGAAGCCGGCACATCTACCTTCTGTTGTCTAGCCCCGATCGCGTTACGAACACGCGTCAGGAAATCTGCGACCGGATCGGTCATCTTCACCTTCTCCTTGCATCGCCCGTTCGCTCCCCACGCGGGAGAACCTGACGGCAACGCTCTTATCGGGAACCGGGTAATTTGCAATCTGGCAATCTGAACTCGATTACCCGCTGCCCGATTCCGCAGTTACTAATTACCAAGAGGACTTTGAAACCCCAGGAATCTCGCCCCGCAGCGCCAACAGGCGGAAGCAGAGACGGCAAATTCCAAACTTGCGCAGATATGCGCGAGGGCGTCCACAGATCTTGCAGCGGTTATGTTTCCGCGACGAGAACTTGGGCTTTTTCGCGTCCTTCACTCGTTTTGCTGTAGTTGCCATGAATTCCTTTTTGCCTTCTGTCATCCCGAGAGCGCCTGCTTTTGGCGACTCCCGGAATCAATCTCCCGCGCTCAGCGGTTTTTTTGTCATCCCGAGAGCGCCTGCTTTGGGCGACTCCCAGAATCAATCTCCCGCGCTCAGCGGTTTTTTTTTGTCATCCCGAGAGCGCCTGCTTTGGGCGACTCTCGAGGGACCAATGTCGCGCGCGCAGCGCGCTTCCTTAACTACGCCCGGAACGGCATACCCAGATGCGTCAGCAGCGCGCGGGCCTGATCGTCCGATTTTGCCGTCGTCACAATGGTGACGTTCATGCCCTTCAGCTTCTCGACCTTGGCATAGTCAATCTCCGGAAAGATCAGCTGATCGCGCAAGCCGAGCGTGTAATTGCCGCGTCCATCGAACGACTTCGTCGAGACTCCGCGGAAATCGCGCACCCGTGGGAGCGCAACATTGATCAGACGATCGAGAAACTCGTACATCCGATCTCCGCGCAGCGTCACCATCGCGCCGATCGGCATGCCCTCGCGAACCTTAAATGCCGCGATGGACTTCTTCGCCTTGGTCACGACCGGTTTCTGCCCGGTGATCTGGCCGAGTTCGTTCACGGCAGGATCAAGAACCTTGGCGTTCTGCGTCGCCTCTCCCACACCCATGTTAATGACGACCTTTTCAACCTTGGGCACTGCCATTGGATTCGCCCAGCCAAATTCCTTCATCAGGGCTGGAGCAATTTCTTTCTGATACTTGAAGCGCAGTCGCGCCGAGTTGGCATTGTTCGCCTTCGGGCGTCCACCCTTTCCCTGCTGCTCCGGTTCTGCCGCCGCTGCCTTCTGAGGCTTTTGCTGTTTCTGCTGCTTGTTATCTTTCTTGTCCGCCATTGCTCTGCTCTACCTTCTCCCACGGCGCTCGGAGTGGTTACCGTTTCGTGGGGTCATCAGTTTCGGACCGAGTCCGTTTACTTATCGAGCGTGTTACCGCACTTCTTGCAAACCCGCATCTTGCGGTCGCCGCGAACTTCGTAACCGACACGTGTCGGACGGTTGCAGCCGCTGCAAACCAGCATCACGTTAGAAACGGATACCGGGCTCTCCTGCTCGGCTATGCCGCCCTTGATATTTCGCTGCGGATTCGGCCGAACATGCTTCTTCACCATCGAAACGTGCTCGACCAGAACGCGTGCGCTCTTCGGAATGATGCGCAGCACGCGTCCCTGCTTGCCGGCGTCGCGACCGGAGATCACCTGCACGGTATCGTTGCGCCGGATATTGAATGTCTTATGCTTTGTCGTCGTTGCCGTTGCCATCGTTTTCTCTATTGAGTCATTGAGTTATCTGGCCATTGAGTCATTGACCATGTTCCTCAGCGCTCTCTAATTCATTGCGTTCGCATCAGCCACAGGCAATTCATCAATGACTCAATTGCTCAATGGCTCAATCACTCGATTACAAAACTTCCGGGGCGAGCGAAACAATCTTCAAGAACTTCTTTTCGCGAAGCTCGCGGGCGACGGGTCCGAAGACGCGTGTCCCAACCGGCTCGCCGACTTCGTTGATCAGCACTGCTGCATTCTGATCGAAACGGATATAGGTGCCGTCGCGGCGTCGGTGCTCTTTTCGCGTCCGTACGATTACTGCCTTCACCACTTTGCCCTTCTGCACCTGACCATCGGGAGCAGCTTCCTTCACGCTCGCGGTCACCACATCGCCAAGGCCGGCCACCAGCCCCGTATGTCCACCCAGCGGCAGAATCATCTGCAGCTTGCGGGCGCCGGAGTTATCGGCTACTTCGAGCATGGTTCGCATCATCACTGCCATGGTTCCATCTCCTCATGCGCACCGTTTGCGTGCGCATTCGCGGCCACTAGCTCGCGGCCTGATTCTCCTCACCAACTTCCGGAGCCAACGCGGACCGGCGGATGATCTCCACCAGCCGCCACCGCTTCAATTTCGACAGCGGACGCGTTTCTTCTAGCCGGACCACATCGCCGACCCGCGCCGAGTTGTTGTCGTCCTGCGCGTAGAACTTCTTCGTGCTCTTCACCACTCTTTGATAGAGCGGATGCGCCTTTTTGCGGTCGACCTTCACCACGATCGTCTTCTGCATCTTGGTCGAGACGACTTCGCCGACCACCAACTTGCGGACGGAAGCCTGCTTCAGTTGCGCCATTACTTCTTCTCCCCGCTGGCGGCGGACAACTCACGCTGCCGCGCAATTGTTTTGACCCGCGCAATGTCTTTGCGAAGTTCGCGGATTTTCTTCAAACTTTCGGACTGCCCCATGGAGAGCTGAAACTTCAACCGGAACAGCTGGTCGGCGAGTTCCCGTTCCTGTTGTTTCAGTTCGATGTCTGTGGTGTTTCTGAACTTGTCTGCTTCTTTTGGCATATCTCTTCTTCTTTCGCCCTTGTGTGGCGCGGACACCCTTGTCCGCGCGACGGGCTACAGCTCTTGTTACGCGTGTCCTTCGCGTGCGACGAAAGTTGTCTTCAACGGAAGCTTGTGCGACGCCAGGCGCATTGCTTCTTTTGCGTCTGTCACTGTCACACCTTCCATCTCAAACAGGATCTTGCCCGGCCGAACAACCGCCACCCAATGATCGGGTGCGCCCTTGCCTTTTCCCATACGAGTTTCAGCCGGCTTTTTGGTCACCGGCTTATCCGGGAAAAGACGGATCCAGATCTTGCCGCCGCGCTTCACGAAGCGCGTCATCGCGATACGGCTGGCTTCGATCTGACGGTCGGTAATGTAACCGGGCTCCAGCACTTTCAACCCGAAATCTCCAAACGACAGCGACGATCCCCGCCACGCCTTGCCCGCGCGACGTCCGCGCTGTTGTTTGCGATACTTCACTTTCTTTGGCATCAACATAACTTGGCTCTCAGCTATCAGCTCTCGGCAATTAGCCCGGCTGTTTTCAATCTTTCGTGTTCGCCATCTCTTTCGTCAGCCAGTGCCCCTTACGGACAGACGATGGCTGACGGCCGATAGCGTACTTAAAACGCGCCCGTGGCTGCCTTCTGCGGCTCGCGCTTGCGGCTGGGCAGAATCTCCCCCCGGTAAATCCACGTCTTCACGCCGATGACACCGTATGTAGTTTTCGCTTCCGCGAATCCGTAATCGATATCGGCACGAAGCGTGTGCAGCGGAAGACGCCCTTGCAGGTACCACTCGGAGCGGGCGATTTCATTGCCGTTCAGACGGCCGCTCACGCGAACCTTAATTCCCTTGCAGCCGAAGCGCAGCGCCGAATCCACCGACTTGCGCATCGCGCGACGGAATCCCACACGCTTTTCCAACTGCAGCGCAATCGACTCGGCCACAAGTTGGGCGTCAAGCTCAGGCTTGTGCACTTCCTGGATGTCGACGTAGACTTCGCGGTTCGTGCGCTTCTGCAACTCGCCCTTGAGCTTGTCGATTTCCGCGCCCTTGCGGCCGATGATGATGCCCGGCCGCGCGGTGCGGATAATGATGCGGAGCTTGTTGCCCGGACGCTCGATCTCGATCGAGCTGACACCCGCCGACTTGAGCTTGTCTTTCAGCTCTTCCTTCAGCTTCACATCTTCCAGCAACAGCTTGTCGTAATCGCGCTCCACGAACCAGCGCGACTTCCAAGGCTTGTTCACGCCGATCCGGAATCCGTATGGATGGACTTTTTGTCCCATCGTTCCTCTCATCGCTGCCTTTCAGCAGCCTCAAACAAAATCTGGTTACTTCTTCTTGGCGACTTTCTTAGCGGGCGCTTTTTTCTTCGCCGCTTTCTTTGCCGGAGCCTTCTTGCGCGCCGGAGCCGCGGCCTTCTCTTCTTCCTCGCCGACTACGGTAGCCACCGCTTCCTTACCGGAGGTCTTCTCAGCTAGCGTGATCGCCAGATGAGCAATGCGCCGTTGATATCGGTACGCTCGACCCATCGGCGCTGGACGGATACGCTTCATGCGCGGACCGTCGTTGGCAATGGCATCTTTCACGTACAGCCGGTCCAGATCGACGTCGAGACCTTTTTCCGTACTCAGATAATTCGCGTTCTCGACTGCCGATTGCAGCAGCTTCTGGATGTTGGGTGCAATGCCCTTCTTCGTAAACGCCAGCGTGTTCATTGCTTCTTCCACGCGACGTCCCTTGATCAGGTCCAGCACCAGTCGCGCTTTCTGCGGCGAGACTCGTACGTACCGTGCTTCGGCTCTGAATTCCATCGTCTCTTCTCTCAACCCTTCGTGACTAGCGCGCCGGCGGCGGAGCAGCCGGTTTTGCAGCGGTTTCCGTCGCCGCCTTCACCGAGTGTCCCTTGAACTGACGGGTGAAGCTGAACTCGCCCAGCTTGTGTCCCACCATGTTCTCGGTGACGTACACCGGGATAAACTTCTTGCCATTGTGTACGGCGATGGTGTGACCCACCATTTCCGGCACAACTGTCGAACGCCGCGACCAGGTACGAAGGACTTTCTTTTCATTGCGCTCGTTCATCGCGTTGATCTTGGCGATCACATGCGTGTCGATGAACGGCCCTTTTTTGGTTGAACGTGCCATATTCGAAAACTCTCTTCTTCATCCCGGGCTTGCTTTGGCAACTCCGCAGGACCAAATTCTCTTTCCCAGCTTCTGTCATCCCGGGGGCGCCTTCTTCTGGCGACTCCCGAGGGACCAAGGTCGCGCGCGAAGCGCGCTTCCTCTACTTGCTCTTGCGGCCGACAATAAACTTGTCGGTCCGCTTGTTGTTACGCGTCTTGTACCCACGCGTCGGCTGACCCCACGGGGTCACCGGATGACGTCCACCGCTGGTCTTGCCTTCACCGCCGCCATGTGGATGATCCACAGGATTCATCACCACGCCGCGGTTATGCGGACGCTTGCCCAGCCAGCGCGTGCGCCCAGCCTTGCCGATCGAAATGTTTTCATGATCGAGATTGCCAACCTGTCCGATCGTCGCCATGCAATCCACCAGCACGCGACGAGTCTCGCCGGAAGGCAGCTTGAGGAGCGCGTAGTCTTCTTCCTTCGCAACCAACTGCGCCTGAGCACCGGCCGAACGGGCCATCTGCGCGCCTTTGCCGGGACGCAGTTCGATCGCGTGCACCGTGGTACCAGCAGGGATGTTGCGCAGCGGAAGAGCATTGCCAACCAGAATGTCCGCGTCCACGCCGCTGACGATTTTCTGTCCGACCCTTAAGCCGGCTGGCTGCAGAATGTACCGCTTCTCGCCATCGGCATAGCTCACCAGGGCGATATTCGCGGAGCGGTTCGGATCGTATTCCACCGAAACCACGGTCGCTGGAATACCCGCCTTGTCACGCTTGAAATCGATGACGCGGTACTTCTTCTTGTGTCCACCGCCGCGCCACCAGGAGGTGATGTCGCCGCTGTTGCGGCGTCCACCCGTGCGCTGTTTGGATTCAACCAGCGGCTTATGCGGACGATCGGTTGTCAGATCTTCGTTGACCAGCGTCGTCTGGAACCGCAGCGTCGATGTAACCGGTCTGTATGTCTTAATTGCCATAATTCGCTCTCGGCTATCAGCCTCGGCTTTACCGTGGCCGTCTTATCTCCTGTCGCTGCCATTACCGGCCCTTAGCCGGTAACCGACACCGACAGCGCCTTACAAATTCTGCGCGTACTCCGGCATCTTTTCGCCGGTCTTCAAGCGCACATACGCCTTCTTCCAATCCGGACGGAAACCGACAAACTTGCCGCGGCGGCGCTCTTTGCCGGGGAAGTTCGCGGTGCGGACCGAGTCGACCTTCACTTTGAAAATCGCCTGCACAGCCTGCTTAATTTCCGTCTTGGTGGCGCTTGGCGCTACCTGGAATACCAGCGTGCCTTCGCGCTCCTTCACGGCCAAACCCTTTTCGGTGATGACCGGCTTACGAATGATCTGGTAAGGCGATTTCATTACGCCACCTCCGCCTGACGCTTCGGCGCCGACGCCTTCAGCGAGCCCTGTAGTTTTTCCAGCGCCGGGCGGGAGAAGATCGCTACGTCGTAGCGGAGCAGGTGCCAGGGATGCACTTCGTGCCCCTTTACCAGTTCCACACCCTTAAGGTTGCGCGAACTCAGAATCAGGTTCTTGTTTTCGGCTGCGCCATCTACCAGCAGGGCCGTGGACGCAACTTTCAGCGTGTTGAGCGATTCGCGGAATGCCTTCGCCTTGGGCTCTTTCACGTCGAAACTCTCGATCACGGTCAGCTTGCCATCGGCCCACTTTGCCGCAAGCGCCGAACGCAACGCTCCCAGCAGCTTTTTCTTTGGAAAAGCGTAGTCGTACGAGCGTGGTTGCGGTCCGTGAACCGTACCGCCGTGCCGCCATAGTGGACTGCGAATTGAACCCACGCGGGCGCGGCCTGTACCCTTCTGCTTCCAGAGTTTCTTTCCCGAACCAGAGACCAGCTTCTTGTTCTTGGTCGCATGAGTTCCGGCGCGCTGGGCTGCCTGGTAGTGCTTGACGGCTTCCCACAGCAGGTCTTCGTTGACCGCGCCGAAGACTTCTTCGGCGAGGTCCATCGAGCCCACTTTCTTGCCGCTCAGATCTAATACATCAATCGTTGCCATAGTGATCTCACTGTTGTCATCCCGAGAGCGCCTGCTTTTGGCGAATCTCGAGGGATCAATGTCGCGCGCGAAGCGCGCATCATTACTTCTTCTTCGTGGCTCGCTTCGAGGCCTTCAACGGGTCGACCGTGGTCGAACCTGCGAATCCACGCCGTTCTCTTGGCGGTTTCTTCGCCTTGGTAATCAGTACGTAGCCGCCGTTTGGTCCCGGCACCGCGCCGTTCAAAACCAGAAGATTCTCGTCCTTGTCGACGCCGAGCACGCGAAGGTTACGCACGGTTACGTTATCGGTTCCCATGTGGCCCGACATGCGCATTCCCTTGAACACGCGCGACGGAAAAGCCGAAGAGCCGATCGAACCGGGAATCTGGAACATCGATCCGTGTGATTTGGCGCCGCCCGCAAAATGATGGCGGCGGACCACGCCAGCGAATCCGCGGCCCTTGCTTACGCCCTGGATATCCACGAACTTCTCGCCATCGAAGATATCAACCAGCACACGGTCGCCGACCTTGGTGCCATCACCGTCATTCGCCTGTGCCGCCACTTCGACTCCGACTTCGCGGAGAACGCGAACCGGAGGCAGATTGTTCTTCGTCAGATGTCCGAGTTCAGCCTTGTTCAGCTTCGATTCCTTGATCATCTCGACAAGCCCGATCTGTGCGGCATCGTATCCGTCTTTCGCAGATGTCTTACGCTGGGTGATGACGCACGGCCCTGCCTGGATCACGGTTGCGGGACGTACTTCACCATTCGAATCGAACAGCTGCGTCATCCCGACTTTTTTTCCAATAATTCCGATAACTGCCATTTTCTTTTCTCTCCCTCATCATGCCCGCGAGCCCTGCTCGCCGACGGCACTGTAGGTTTCACATCCTGTCATCCAGAGGTCAGCTCCTTTTGCTGACCGAAGGATCCGGGGGGGGAGCGAGCGGCGCCGTCGAGCCTCTTTTGCTCGACGCTAACGCGCCGACGCGACCTTTCCTATTTGCCAAACGCCTTAATCTCTACGTCCACGCCGGCCGGCAGGTCGAGCTTCATCAGCGCGTCCACCGTCTGCTGCGTCGGTTCGAGAATATCGAGCAACCGCTTGTGCGTTCGGATCTCAAACTGCTCGCGGGATTTCTTATCCACGTGAGGCGAACGCAGCACAGTGTATTTGTTCTTCATCGTGGGCAATGGAATCGGACCCGCGATCTGTGCGCCGGTGCGCCGCGCCGTATCAACGATTTCTCCGGTCGACTGATCAAGCACTTTGTAGTCGTAAGCCTTCAACCGGATGCGAATTCTTTCTTTTCCTATCATTCGTTTTGTCTCAAAGAACCTGCGGGTTACTGCATCCCGACCGTTTTATTTTTGTTTACGAGGCGCGGGCGCCCTCGCCCGCGCGATTTCTGCAGCGCATTTCGCGCTCACAGCGCGGACAAGAATGCCCGCGCCACGCAAGCAACTAATCCAGAATCTCCGAAATCGTGCCGGC
>Ga0070738_10002841_pt1 | contig 24763 bp, 21 predicted proteins | sample Coa_R2_2_FD_66446 | JGI IMG/M metagenome (GOLD analysis project Ga0070738, IMG submission 66446) | Surface soil microbial communities from Centralia Pennsylvania, which are recovering from an underground coalmine fire - Coalmine... | ecosystem: Environmental > Terrestrial > Soil > Unclassified ...
AGCAGCAGCCGAGGGGACGCAATGCTGCACTGTGCGCCATCCGCCTTCGCAGTAATGCGACCGATCATGGTCGAGTCCACCGGCTATCGTCCTGTATGACCGGGTCAATGCTGTCCAAGCGGCCCAGTTTGGCGCCTCGAAAAGATCTCTTGGAACTGGAGTGCAGCGCCTTGACGCGATCAGGCGCTGCACCGCAACCGGCACCACGCGCAGGAGAAGCACCTTCCACCTGGGCGCCCATCTAGCACAAAGCCTGCTGGCCACTCATGCTGCCATATTCTCCGTGGTTGACTGCCATTGCCGTGCTGATCCAGGCATGCACGTCGGGCCATGCATTGCTCCAGAAGAATGAAAGGAACCATTCTCCTATTCAACAGGTTGACAGGTGAACAACTCGCTGCTACTATCTTCTTAACGCTTCTTAACGGGGTAGAGCAAGGAGGCAAGGTCGATGCGCGACCGGCTGCGGCGCGAGACGCTGGCTGAGCAGGTGGCGCGGGCCCTTCTCGACATCATCGAGGAACGGGGCCTGGGCCCGGGCACCGCGCTCCCTTCCGAGTCCAGGCTCACGGAGGAGTTCGGCGTCAGCCGGCACGTCGTGCGCGAGGCGCTGCGCTCCCTGGAGGCACGGGGCATTATCACCGTGGCCAACGGCAAAGGGGCCACTGTCAGGCCGTTCAGCGACGAGATCATCCGCGAGTATTTCCGCACCGCCGTGCGCTTCCAGCAACAGCGCTTGATGGAGCTGCTGGAGGTGCGCCGGGGCATCGAGATCCAGAGCGCCTTCCTGGCCGCCCGGCGGCGCACCGACGACGACCTGGCCCAATTGGCCGAGGCGCTGGCGGCCATGCGCCGGCACCTCTACGACGCCGCCGCCTACGTGAACGAGGATGCCCACCTGCACCTGCTCATCGCGCGCGCCAGCCACAATACGCTGCTCTATCACCTCATTGGCTCGATACGCGAGCCGTTGCAAGACACGATTCGGGCCGGCTATAGCCGCAGCAACGCCGCCGAGATAGAGTCGTTGCCATCGATTCATACCGCCATTGTCTCCGCCATCGAGCGCGGGGACGCCCGGGCGGCCACGCGGGCCATGGAGCACCACTTCGATGGCGCCATGGCCGGCATCTTGGAGGAGATCTCCGAGCGCCTTCCAGTCGTCGCCGGCGATGGCATCCAGACTCAAAGCCGCCACGAGCGGGTCTCCCGCCCCGAGCCACGGGTTGCGGCAAGCGGCGGAAGATCAGACGACGGCAGCAGCCGCCTACCACTCGACGCAGAAAGGGAAAACTGAGCCATGTCCAGCGGCCCGCGCCAACCCGTCCTGTCAGCAGAGGATCACGCCTTCTTCATCGAACACGGCTACCTGATCCTCAAGAACGCGGTGCCCCCCGAGGTCATCGCCCGCGCCGTGGCCACGCTGGAGCAAGGCTCCTTCGAGGGTGAGCCGGGCGCCGCCAACTACCGCCCGGTGCGGGGCGCCGACGTCGATGCCTGCGTCACCGACGCCATCCTCGACGCCATCGCCGAGATCTTCGGCCCGGACTATCCCTTCGAGCGCCGCCGCGGCGCCTCGGATATGCCGCGCCCTTACGAGCCGGACAAGCCCTGGTGGCACCAGACCGTCCACGTGGACGACGACTTTCCCTCGCTGATGCCCGGCACCTGGGCGGTGAGCTTCTTCATCTTCCTCACGCCGCTCATCTCGCACGGCGGCGCCTTTCTGTACGCGCCGGATTCACCGCGTCGCTTGCGGGCCCTGCTGGCCGACAACCCGGAATGGCTGCTCTTCTACGAGGCGCGCCCCGAGGCGGCCGGCGAGGCCCTGGAGTACCTGGCCGAGCCGGGCGACGTGCTGTTCTTCCACCACCTGATGGCGCACGCCGGTTCGCGCAACGTGAGCGACCCGCGGACCCGTCACGCGCTCCTGGCGCGCTGGCACCCCCGGCGGCGCATCGTGCCCGGCTTCAAGCCTTTCGAGGAGATGACCACCATCGAGAAGGCCAACTCCGCCCGCTATCTGCACGCCCTGTCCGGCGCCTCTGAGCCGCTGCCCGGCCTGCCCGCCGAGGCGGCCGCCGGCTCGTTGCGCGACGGGCTCGGGCGGCCGGGCGGGATAGCCGCCTATGCCTCCATGCGCTATGAGGGGCAGACCCACGTCTTCTACGCCTCGGGCGGCGCGGACGGCGTGATCCGGCACGTCCGAGGCCGCGATTGGGCGGCCTGGGACGAGGATACGCCTGTAGGTGGCATCGACGGGCGAGTAGATGCGCTGTCGCTGTTCCGGCAGGGACCCCGCATCCTGCTTTTCGCTGGAACGACCGGTTCTGCTCCCCGCACTACGATCCTGAACAGCCCCGACCTGCGCACCTGGACGCCTATGGCGACACTGGACGGGATGCTCGGCGCTTCAGGCCACGCCACCTCCGACTATGGGAGCAAGAAGGCCCGCGGCAACGTCGTGGTGTCCGTACCCCAGCATAACCAGAGTGTAGTGCAGGCGCACTGGGGCGCGGACTGGGAACAGGTTAGCGACTGGACCAATGCGTTGCAGATCGGCGTGGCGCCGGAGGGGGCCACCATCGTCGACGCGTTCGTCAGGCCCGTCCTCGGTGAGGTGGACTTTGTGCTGATGGCCGATGTGCAGCACGGCGGCGTTTGCCGGCCCTTCTACGCGCGCTCCAGAGACAGTTTGGACTATACCGATCCGCTGCTGCCCCTGCCTTATACTGCCCCGTCGCCGCCGCGGCACGTTCGGGTCTACATGCGGGCGCGTTACTACTGGCTAGTGACCTACACGCGCCACCAGGGCGGGGAGGAGCGCCTTTTCTGGGGGCGTATCGACTGGGAGCGGGATGAGCCCATCCTGGAGGAGATTACCACCGTCCCGGCACTCCAAGAAGCCCTCGCCGTCGTCGGGATGGTGTAAACGGGGAAGGGAGGTAAGCGCCAGACAGCCATACCGTGCGTGTCCCCGAAATCAGGTGTACCCGATGATCACGCTACCAAAGGCAGTAGTGATACAGAATAAGGACGGCACTCATCGAGGGGTGCCATGAGGAGTACATCGCCATGTTCATAGATCGGCGCTTTCGTCCGTTGCGGTTCCTGCTGTGCGCATCCGCGATCGTGGCCGTCCTCGTCGCGACCGCCCCCGTTCGAGCGGCGCACCCGCGCGCCATTTACCCACCGCTGCGCGTGCAGACGGGCATCGGCAGCAGCTTCACCGACAACTTCAATCTGTGCAGCCCCAATCTCTATGCCAATCAGGGCGGCGCCGCCTACGGCACCGTCTATGAGACGCTGTACATCATCGATTACGAGCAGTACAAAGAGCATCCCATGCTGGCCACCTCCTACAAGTGGAGCAAGGATCTGAAGACACTGACCTTCACCATTCGCTCAGGCGTCAAGTGGTCTGACGGACAACCTTTCACAGCCAAGGATGTCTACTTCACGCTGTGGACCTTGCCCAAAACGACGAAGCTGGCCACCTGCGATCCCCTGGGGCTGAACAGCACACATCTGGTCGATAGCGTGACCATGCCGGCGGCCAACCAGGTGGCCATTCACTTCAAAACGGTCGACAGCACGCGCTTTTTCGGGCTGGTCAACGGCAGTTGGATAGCCCCCGAGCATCAGTACCGGGCGCACCTCGCCAATATGGCAACCTGGCAGGACCCGAAGCCGGTGGGCACGGGACCGCTCACCGAGTTGCAAAACTTCACGCCGCAGAGCTTCGACCTGGGCAAGAATCCCTACTACTGGCAGCCGGGCAAGCCGGCCATCGACGTCCTGCGCATGCAGAGCTACACCAGCCAGGACGCGGCCAACCTGGCGCTGGAAGCGGGACAGTCCGACTGGAGCAACGCCACCATCCCCAACGTCAGCAAGCTCTACGATGCGCGCAATCCCCAGTACTACCATCACTTCTACGGCGGCAGCCTGTGCGACAATGCCGTGGCGCTGCTGGACACCAAATATCCCTACAGCCTGGTAGCCTTCCGCAAGGCGCTGAGCATGGCCATCAACCGCAAGGCGCTCAGCGTGAATGCCAACTACGGGTTCGAGCCGCCCGCCAACGCCCAGGGCACCGACCCGTGGCCGACCTGGACGGATAAGAGCATCCCACAGACGCTGGTGCAGTATAACCCGCAAGCGGCGCGCTCCATGCTCAAGAGTGCCGGATTTACCTGGCAGGGCAACAAGCTCATCGACCCCAGGGGCAAGCCGGTGACCATGAGCCTGATCCCTACCTTCTATCCGGCGGAGGGCAGCATCCTGGCCCAGAACTTCAAGGACATTGGCATCGACGTGACCCTCCAGAACCTTCAGTACGGTACCTTCTACGATAAGATGCTCAAGGGCCAGTTCGACGCCGTGGACGAGTGGTGCAACGGCGGACAGACACCCTATTGGTGGTACCAGCCCATGCTCGACGTCCTGAACTACGCACCCGTGGGCCAGAATACGGCTAATTGGGACTTCCAGCGCTGGCACGATCCCACCATGGATGCGCTCTTCGCGGCCTATCGCCACACTATCGATAGCGGGAAGCAGCATCAGATCATCAATCAGATGCAGAAGATCTTCGTCGGCAATCTGCCGGTCATCCCTACGGTGATGGAGATCGTCACCTCGAACTTCAACACCCAGAATTACACCGGGTTCCCGGACGCATCCAACAACTACGCCTACTCCGACCCATTCGGTTATCCCACGGACACCGAGTTGATCTTGCTCAACCTCCGCCGTACCCATTAGACGAGTTCGGAGGGGCTGCGGACGCGGCCCCTTCCAGGCTGGAGATGGACCATGCGCTACGTTGCGCGCCGGCTTGTGTTCTATCTGGCGGCCCTGTGGGCCTCGATCACGCTCAATTTTGTCATCCCGCGCCTGATTCCCGGCAACCCCGCCGAGGCAATCTTCGCCTCCCATGCCCAGCAGATGCGCGGTAACAGCCAGGCACTCCATGCCCTGGAGACGACCCTGGGCCTCTCCAACGACCCGCTGCCGCTGCAATACTGGCACTATTTGGTAAACCTGGCCCACGGCGACCTCGGTACCTCCTTCAGCTATTTCCCCAGCCAGGTCACGTCGATCATCGCCAACGGCCTGCCCTGGACCATCTTCCTGGTCGGCATCTCCTCCATCATCGCGTTCGCGGTCGGCGTGGGCCTAGGCACGCTGGTGGCGTGGCGTCGCGGCGGTTTCCTGGATACGGTCCTGCCTCCTATCACCCTGCTGATGGGCAGCTTCCCGTTCTTCTTTTTTGCCCTCCTGCTCCTCTACATGCTGGCCTTCCAGCTCAAGCTGTTTCCGCTCAACGGCGCCTATACCAGCGGCACGATGCCCAACCTCTCCTGGACCTTCATCGGCGATGTGCTGGCGCATGCCATATTGCCGGCCGCGGCCATCGTCATCGTGTCCATCGGCGGCTGGATCCTGGGCATGCGCAACACCATGATCAACGTCCTCTCCGAAGATTACGTCGCCATGGCCGAGGCCAAAGGGCTGAGCGACCGCCGGGTGATGCTCATGTACGCCGCGCGCAACGCACTGCTGCCACAGATCACCGGCTTCGCATTGTCGCTGGGCTACCTGGTGGGCGGGCAGATCCTGATCGAGTACGTCTTCAGTTATCCAGGTGTGGGATACTTGCTGGCGACGGCGATCGGCACGCAGGACTATCCCCTGATTCAGGCCTTGCTGCTGATCATCACGCTGTGCGTGCTGCTGGCCAATCTGGCCGCCGATCTGCTCTACGGCCGGCTCGATCCGCGCGTACGGGCCGCCTAGCGAGGAGAGATGACGTGGAACTGGAGAACACGACAGGCTCGGTCCCCCAGGTGGGCAGGTCCGCGGGTCCCGTTCCGGCGTCGCGACCGGTTCGGCGGCCGCGTTCATGGGGCTGGGCCGGCCAGGTGCTGTCCAATCGCAAGGCGCTGTTCGGCGTCACTATGCTGGCCCTGCTGATCCTCATCGCCATCATCGCCCCGCTGATCGCGCCCGGCGATCCCCTGGCCCCCGACTACAACAGCCCGCCATGGCCGCGCCGTCGGCGGCTCATCCCTTCGGCACCGACCAGCAGAGCCGCGACATCTTCCGGCAGATGGTCGAGGGGACGCGCCCGACCCTGTTCATCGGCTTCAGTGTGGCGCTCGTCGGCACCCTACTCGGCCTCATCGGCATGGTCGGCGGGTATGCCGGCGGTTGGTTCGATGAGGTGATCAGCCTGGTGACCAACATCTTCCTGGTCATCCCGGCCTTCCCCCTGGTCATTGTGATCTCCTCCTGGATCCAGGTCAAGAACGACATCCCCATGATCCTGGTGATCGGCCTGACCAGTTGGGCCTTCGGGGCACGCGTGCTGCGCAGCCAGACCCTCAGCCTACGGCAGCGCGATTACGTGCAGGCGGCCATCGTCAGCGGCGAGTCGCACTGGCGGATCATTCTCGACGAGATCCTACCCAACATGACCAGCCTGGTGGTCAGCGGCTTCATCGGCCTTGTGATCACGGCGATGGGCAGCGCGGCCGGCCTGTTCTTCCTGGGGCTGGGCAACATCTCCGGCGAGGCCAACTGGTTCACCATCCTGTACTGGGCCCAGAACGCCTCGGCCCTGCAACAGGGTGCCTGGTGGGACTTTGTCATCCCCGGCCTTGCCATCGCGCTGGTCGCGGTGGCCTGCGCGCTGATAAACTACGGCATCGATGAAGTCAGCAACCCGCGCCTGGGCGCCGGCAGGATCAAAGTGGCGCGACGCGCGACAGCAGCCCTGGATACGGAAAGGGAGGCAGCCCTATCATGACTAACCAGCGGACGGCCACCCTGGACACCGCGGCCCCGAGCGACACCGCCGATAACACGCTGCTGGAGGTGCGCGACCTGACCATCGACTATCTGACCCCGCGCGGGCCGGCCCGCGCCGTCGACAACGTCTCCTTCTCCATCGCGCGCGGCGAGGTCTTCGGCCTGGCCGGCGAGTCCGGCTGCGGCAAGACGACCATTGCCCACGCCGTGATGCGTCTGATCAAGCCGCCCGGCCAGATCACCGGCGGCCAGATGCTCTTTCGGGGGTGCGACATCCTGGCCATGCCCGCGGCGGAGCTGCAGGACTTCCGCTGGCGCCGCGTCTCGATCGTCTTCCAGAGCGCCATGAACGCCCTCAACCCCGTGATCAGTTTGGGCGCGCAGCTCAGCGACGCCCTGCTGGCCCATCAGCGGATGAGCAAGCAGCAGGCCTGGGAGCGGGCGGCCGAGCTGTTCACGCTGGTCGGCATCGAGAGCCGGCGCCTCAAGAGCTTCCCGCACGAGCTCTCCGGCGGCATGCGCCAGCGCGCCGTCATCGCCATGGCCCTGGCCCTCAACCCCGAACTGATCATCATGGACGAGCCGACCACGGCGCTCGACGTGGTGGTGCAGCGCGACATCCTGCAGCAAATCGAGGACCTGCAGGCCCAGTTCGGCTTCTCCATCCTCTTCATCACCCACGATCTCTCGCTGCTGGTGGAGTTCGGCACGCGCCTGGCCATCATGTACGCCGGCCGCATCGTCGAGCTGGCCCCGGCCGACGAGATGTTCGCGCAGCCGTTGCACCCCTACACCGTGGGCCTGATGAACTCGTTCCCCTCCATCAGCGGCGAGAAAAAGGCACTGCAGGGCATCCCGGGGACGCCGCCCGATCTGGTCGTGCCCCCTCCCGGCTGCCGCTTCGCGCCGCGCTGTGCCCATGTCATGCCCGCGTGCAGGAGCCTCTACCCGCCGCTGCGCGAGGTTTCGCCGGGCCACTGGGCGGCCTGCCACCTGTACGACGAGGGAGGGCCGGCACGTGCAAGCGCCAGATGACCTGGTCATGGACGTCCGGGGCCTGACCAAGCTGTTCCCCCTCGGCGGCAGCGGCCCCTTCGGCCTGGGCGGCGAGCGCCGCAACGTACACGCCGTCGAGGACGTCACGTTCACCTTGCGGCGTGCGCAGATCCTGGCGCTGGTCGGCGAGAGCGGCAGCGGCAAGAGCACCATCGCCCGGCTGCTGGCCCGGCTCTATCCCGCCACCGCGGGCCACGCCCTCTTCCACGGGCAGGACATCCTGACGCTGCGCGGCAGGCGGGCCGTGCTGGCCTATCGCAGCAAGGTGCAGATGGTCTTCCAGGACCCCTTCGGCTCGCTCAACCCGGTCAAGACCGTCGCCCACCACCTCAACCGGCCGCTGGCCATCCACCATCAGGCCGGCGGCACGGCCCGGCGGGAACGCATCGAGGAACTGCTCACCACGGTCGGGCTGACGCCTCCTTCCGAGGTGGCGGCCAAGTATCCGCACCAACTCTCCGGCGGCCAGCGCCAGCGCGTGGCCTTCGCGCGCGCCCTGGCGGTCGCCCCCGAGGTGATCCTGGCCGACGAGCCGATCAGCATGCTCGACGTCTCCATCCGCATGGGCATTCTGAATCTGATGGCGCGCCTGCGCGAGGAGCGGGGGCTATCGTATCTCTATATCACGCACGACCTGGCCAGCGCGCGCTATCTGGCCGACGAGACGCTGGTACTCTACGCCGGCCACCTGATGGAAGCGGCGCCCAGCGAGGAGGTCATCGGCCAGCCGTTGCACCCGTACACGCAACTGTTGCTCTCGGCGGTGCCGGACCCGGGTCGCCGACTGGCCAAGCAGCGGGTGGAGGCGCGGGGGGAGATCCCGACGGTGATCAACCCCAAACCGGGCTGCCGCTTCGCCAACCGCTGCCCGCGCGTGATGCCGGTGTGCAAGGAGCAGACGCCGGCGCTGATCGAGGTGCGGCCGGGGCATCGTGTGCGCTGCCACCTCTATCCGGCGGCGACAAGTTGATGGCATGAGCGCGGATGGAGTGCGGGTGTAAGACCATGGCGGAGCAGCTTGTGGGTAAGGTCGCCGTTATCACCGGCGGTGCGCAGGGCATCGGCGCGGCAACCGCCGCGCTGGTCGCCCGGCGCGGCGCCCACGTGGTGATCGCCGACGTGGCTGCCGAGCAGGGCGAACGCCTGGCGGCCGACATCGTCGGCGTGGGCGGAGAGGCTGAGTTCGTGTACACCGATGTGACCGACGAGGAGCAGTGCCGGCGTCTCGTGACAACAGCTTTACGCAAGACCGGGCGCCTCGATATCCTCGTCACCTGCGCGGGCGTCTTCCGGGGCGGCCAGGTACCGCTGGAGGCCCTCGAGGAAGACGTGTTTCGCGGTGTGATCGACATCAACCTGATGGGCACCTTTCTGGCGGTCAAGCACGCCGTTCCGGCCATGCAGGAGGCCGGCAAAGGCGTGATCCTGTGCATCGCTTCCGGCGCGGGCGTCACGAGCTCCAGCGGCTCCTATGCCTACGGTGCCAGTAAGGGAGGCGTGCATGGGCTGCTCCTGACCCTGCAGGAGCGCCTGGAGCCGCGCGGCATCCGCGTCCATACGATCTGCCCCGGCGAGATCGCCACGCCGCTCAAGCTCAGTGCCATCGCCCAGGCGGCGGAATTGGCTGGCCGCCCGCCCGACGAGGCCATCGCGGAGGCCCAGGAGCGCCTGGGCGAACCGGAGGGCGTGGCCAGAGTCCTGGCCTTCCTGGCCTCCGACGAGGCTGCCTACGTGCGCGGCGCTATCTTCACACGCTAAAGGGCCGCCCATGTGAGGCCTGGAGAGCGTCACGCGACATTCATATAGCATAGTATTGGACCGACGAGACAGAGGGGACGAATGTCAGAGCAGCACCCGCGCCATCTTGCCATCAGCGACCTTGAACGCATCGCGCGCTTTCGCCGGGCCGGCTACGGCGGCAGCGTCTCGGACGCCCTCTACGGGCTCAGCGTCACGGACACCATCTTCTCGAGCCGCTTCACGCCGCTGCGCCCCGGCCTGCAACTGGTCGGGCGCGCGCTGCCCATCAAGCTGCACTCCCTGGTCGAGGAACCCATCACGGCCGAAACGCAGCAGGATCTGGCCGCGCGCTGGGAGGCCGAGGGCGGCCATCCGCAGAAACGCATGATGCGCACCGTGGAAGAGATGGAGGACGGCACCGTGCTGTGCTTCGACTGCGGCGGCGACATGCAGCCCGCCCACTTTGGCGAGATGAGCTGCCAACTGGCCTACGCCCACGGCTGCCGCGGCATGTTGCTGGCCGGCAACTGCCGTGATACGCAATACGTGCTCAAGATGCCGGACTTCCCGATCTTCAGCTTCGGCACGCGCCCCAACGCCTTCGGCGGCTGGAGCATCACAGAGGTCAACCGACCCATCTACCTGCCTGGCCATCTGACCCACTACGTCAAGGTCATGCCGGGCGACTTCATCTTCGGCGACAACGACGGCGTGCAGCTCATCCCCGAAGACCTTGTCGACGAGGTGCTGCTGCGGGTCGAGGAGACGTTCGAGAAAGAGAACGCCGAGCGCGAGCAGATCGCCGCGGGCATGTCTGTCGACGAGGTCTATCGGGTCTACGGAGTGTTGTGATGAAGATAACAGGGACGAGCGTCTTCGTGCTGGGCGACCCCGCCCCGACCGGACCGGTGGACGAGCGCATCGAAGGGCTGGCCTTCGTGCGCATCGAGACCGACGAGGGCCTCAGCGGCCTCTCGGAGATCTTCTCGGTGGCGCCGGGCGTGGCCAGAACCGTCCTCGACGGACCCGACTCCTTCTTCGGCCGCCTGCTGGTCGGCGAGAGCCCGGTCACGCCGGAACGGGTGCGCACCCGCCTGTACAACAGCATGCTGCACGGCAACCGGCGCGGTTGGGCGGTGATCTGCATGGGCGCGGTCGAGGTCGCGCTGTGGGACATTTACGGCAAGATGCTCGGCCAGCCTGTCTACCAGTTGCTCGGCGGCGCCGAGCGGGCACGCCACCAACTATCCAGCGACGCGCAACGGCACGAGGTCATCCCCTATTGCACGGTGGTCTCGGAGAAGTGGGACGACGAGCAGGTCTGGGACCGCGAGACGGTCATCGCCGGCGAGCTGGAGAAGGTGGTGGCGCTGCGCGACCTGGGTTACCGTGCCTTCAAGATCGAGCCGCTACGCTCCGAGCGCGAGACCATCGTGGAGTTGACCCGCCGGGCCAGGGAGGCCATCGGGCCGGAGCGCCTCCTGTGCGTCGACGTCGGCTACCTGTGGAACGATGTGGGAACGGCGCTCGACGTGGCCGAGCGCCTGGCGGAGTACGACGTCTTCTTCCTGGAGACGCCGTTCCCGGTGGACTCCCTGGACGCCTACCGGCGGCTGGCCGAGCAGACGCCGCTGCGCATCGCCGTGGGCGAGCACACGGTCACACGCTGGGAGTTCCTGCACCTGATGGACCAGGGTGGAGTAAACGTGGTGCAACCGTACATGACCACGGTGGGCGGTCTCTCGGAGGCCAGGCGTGTGGTGGACCTGGCCCAGCCGCGCGGCGTGCTGGTCTGCCCGGGCAACTGGTCGACGGGGGTGCTGGGGGCGGCCACGGTGCACCTGGCCGCCTATTCGCCGATCACGCCGGTCTTCGAGTTCGTGGCGGCCGAGGTCTACTGGTCGCCGCTGCGCCGGGCCATCAAGGAGGTCAGCCTGCCCGTGATCAACGGGGCAATCGCGCTGCCGACCGCCCCCGGCATCGGCATCGAGCTGCCGGATGACCTGATCGCCCATTTCAGGGTGGGCTGAGGCGCGCTCCACCAGGATAATGCGCCCGACCCCTGCCCGTTGCAAGCGGCAGGTGGCGCAAGGCCCCATGATGCTGCCAATCACGCGCCCCCTCGGGCTGATGCGCGGTGCAGACGGCCGCGGCCAAGCCTTGATATACTCTGGATGGTGCATCCCCATGGATGAGGTCAACCTGGCCCGGCTCGACGGCGTCCGGATCGCCGTCTCCGTCCCCAACTCTAGCGGTGGCGGCGCGGAGACGCCCGCTGTCCTGCTCAATGATACGGCGCATCTCCTGGACGGGCATCCTTTGCAGGATTTCAGCGAGAGCCGTACGTACGACACATGCGCCGGACGCCATAAGCCGGATAGGCCCGACTGGTATGCCATCGCCTTTCCCTATCCGGTGACGTTCAATTGCCTCGAGATGACGATGGCCTTCCCGCACCCATCCGGGGGCTGGTGGACCTCACTCACCGTCGAGGTGCGCGACGACGCCGGTGCCGACTGGTCCCCCGTACAGGGCCTCACCTGCACGCCGCCCTATCGGTTCGCGGACACCCACGAGGGGCGTCGGCCCTTCGAAACCCACGTCCTCACCTTCGAGCCGGTGACCGCGCGCGCCGTCCGCATCAGCGGGCGGCCCGGCGGCCCGGAGCGCTTCACCTCCCTGGCGCGCCTCGCCGTCTACCGGCGCGATCTGTCGCGCTGGAACCCGGCCACGGTGCCAGCGCCTGCCGTCCCCTACGTGTTCAAGTTGATCCCCGCCCATCTCATCTGGGATCTCTCGCAGCACATGACCGACCTGGCCGGGCTGCGCATTCGTTTCCCGCTCCTGGCCTACTATCTCGATCGCGAACGGCAGCGGCGATTTCGCGAGCAGATCGCGCGCAACTACGCCAGGGAGCCCGAGCTGTGGTTCCTGATCGGCGAGGCGGAGGGATGGCGAGTGGAACGCGACGAGACAGGGCCTGTCTGCGATGGCTCCCGCTTCGTCTCCAGGGATCCCTACGTACACACGCACTTCCATCAGACCCTGGCCCGCGCGGTGGCGCCCATCGTCGTGGCCGGCCAGATCCTAGGGGAGATGTACACCTACGACGCGGTCCTGAAAGGCCCCATCGATTGGCCCTGGCACCGGCGCTACGCGGCGGCGCACGCCATCCCCTGGGATATCTATCGCGCGGCGGTACGGCGCTCGACCCGCATGACCACGCGCCAGCTCGAAGGTGCGGCCGGTTTGATGGGGCTGCTGGCCAACGCCATCGCCAACCGGGCCTACCGGCTCGAACGGGAGCAAGCCCCGGACCTGTCGGCGCAGAAGCGACAGCTCGTGCGCACAGCCATCGCCTACATGGAGGAGCATCTCGATCTGCCAGTCAGCGTGGCCGACGTGGCCCGAGAGATCGGCGTAAGCGCTTCCTACCTGTGCCGGCTGTTCGCCGAGCAGCTCGGCCGCACCCCCAGGGATTTCCTGATCAACCTGCGCATCGAGCGCGGTAAAGAGTACCTCATCCACACCAATATGTCGGTCACCGAGGTGTGCGTGGCCCTCGGCTACGACGTCAGCTACTTCGCCAAGCTGTTCCGGCGACACACCGGCCTCACGCCGGTGGAGTATGCGCGCCACCATCGCGCGCTGTAAGCGGGCCGGCGCAAAGAGATCGCTCGTCCGCAGTCCCGGCTCACCTCCTCGCACAGCAAAACGGGTTAGCGCCTCCCAGCCCTCGGACGGCATGCCGGCCCCTCCTCGGGTAGACCGATGGAGGCGGTGGTTCGGAAACATCGCGTCAAATAATGTCGAGTGGTTGGCGCGATAGAGACGATATGCCGGCCGAATCGCATTGTACAGTAGGAGCAACACGTGAACCGTGCCACGGGTCGCAACTGCCACGTGGGAAGGAGGTGAGATGGTAATCCGGAGCAGCCATGGTCCGGCGCCATGTGGCATGCACTGATCCTCGCTCGATCGTACGTCATGTTGCTATAGATGTGGCCCTGCGCGGCAGTTCTCCAGGCGGCACTTCGGACTGGACACGACAGCCGGCGCACGCGGACAGGAGGATGCTTGTATGGATACACAGAAGGTCAACAGGCGGACAGTATTGGGGCGGGCGGCGGTGGGGGCCGCCGCCCTGGCGGCCGGGGGACTCTCCGGCCCCTTGACCGCACGTGCGGCGCGCCCGTCCGCTGGCCCCGTAACCGTGACCATCTGGGGCTGGTGGGATATCCGCATGAAGATCTATCGGGACGCCGCGGTGGACTTCATGAAGGAGAATCCCGATATCAAGGTCAAGGTCGTGACCTTCGCCGGCGGCGCGACCATGCAACAGAAGATCTACTCCTCGCTGGCGGCCGGCACTGGCCCGACCATGCTCAAGATGAGCCCGGACTACTTCAGCATGCGCGACCGCGGCCTGCTGGTGCCGTACCCGACCGATATCTTCCCCGATAGCTGGTTCCGCGAGCACTATCCCGGCTTCGACCTGGCCATCTACGGGCGGTACGTGCTGCCGCAAGGCTCCATGCCGTCGATCCTGGCCTACAACAAGCGCATGCTCCACGAGGCGGGCATCATGTCCCCGCCCCGCACCTGGGATGAGTTGATCGCGGCCGCCAAGAAGCTGACCAAGCGGGACGCCAAGGGTAAGATCCTGCTCTCCGGCTTCGTCCCCGGCACCGACCAGTTCGCGCAGATGGACCTGCTCTACCAACTCGGCGGCCGCATCGCCCAACACCAGGCTGGCCAGTCCAAGGCGACTTTCGTCACCCCACAGATGACGCAGGTGTACCAGTTCCTGACCGATCTGGTGCTCAAGCACAGGATTTGGTCGCCCACGTTCCTCGCCTCTGAGCAGGCGCTGGGCACCGGCAAGGCCGCCATGACCCTGTGCGAGTCCTACCAAATCGGCGACTGGCAGAACTACTACTCGCCCAAGTTCGTCCGCGATCTGGCCTTCGCCGCGCCGCCGACGCCCTCCGGCCGGCCCAATCCCTCCTACGGCCACAAGAAGCTGGTGATGGACCTATCGGTGATGACCGGCCGGCCGAGCGACGAGACGGCGGCCGCGTTCCGCTTCGCGGAGTACATCCAGAAGAAGCGCCTGGATATCCAGTACCGCCACGTGGCCCTCAACACCATGGCGCCGCTGCGCAAGGAGTTGCAGACCTATCCGCAGGTCGTCTCCTCGCCCTCGCTACGCTTCATGGCCGGGCTGCCGCCCCACGAGACCGATCCCATCCAGGAGCTCGACTCCGTGATTCAGATCCTGAACGACGTCCTGACACAGATCCTGGTGAGCAAGCAGTCGATCCCCAACGCTCTTCAATACGGCCAGACCCAGGTGCAGGGCCTCATCGACAAAGGGCTGGCCAAATACCTGCGGTAGGGGACGATCACGGCCACCGATCCGGTGCCGTTCCCGGGGGAATGCCGGCATCTCGCGGGCAAGCGGGGCCGGCTGGGCACGCCTGCTAGCCGGCCGCCCGGGGGCCAGGGCAGCAGATCCCCTGACCGTGCGCCGGGACGGACATGCTACCCTGGACGGTGGGTCCGGAGGCGGCGCCACGTGGACGGGTAGAGGCCGGATAGTAGAGAGGAGAGATGATGCTGGGATCTGCTGCCCCCGCGAGACGGCGGGGCCGCGGCACGAGCCTGCGTCGCGCCGAGATGCGCTTCGTCATCGCCGGCCTGGTCCCGGCATTCCTGTTCTATGCCATCTTGCGCTTCTATCCGCTGGGCTACGCCTTCTACATGAGCCTGCACGACTGGCAACTCTTCAACCCCCTGCGGCCGTTCGTGGGGCTGCAGAACTACGCGGCCATCCTGTCCGATCCGCTCTTCAGGCGGGTCCTTGCCAACACCCTGTACTTCGCCGTTGGCACGAGCGTCATCCTGACGGTCCTGCCCTTGCTGCTATCGCTGGTGCTCAACCCTATCGGGCGCGGCAGCACGCTGTTTCAGTTGCTCTACTTCCTGCCGGCCGTGACCTCCACCATCGCCATTTCGACGATCTGGCTGTGGATCTACCAGCCGAGCTTCGGCATCCTCAATCAACTGCTCGGCCTGCTCAACCTGCCGCAAAGCCCCTGGCTCAACGCGCCCGACTCGGCGATGCCCGCCATTATCCTGATGAGCGTGTGGGGCGGCGTGGGCTTCAACCTGATCATTTTCCTCGCGGGCGTGCGGGGCATCCCGACCATGTACTACGAGGCCGCGGCCATCGACGGGGCCTCGGGGATACAGCAGTTCCGGCACATCACCGTACCCTTGCTCAGCCCGGTCATCACCTTCGTCCTGGTGACCGGCATGATCGGGGGCTTCAACGTCTTCCAGCAAGTCTATCTTATGACGCAGGGTGGCCCGCTGGACGCCACGCGCGTGCTCGCCCTGTACATCTATCAGACGGCGTTCCAGGACATGGCGATGGGGCGCGCGGCCAGCATGTCGTTCATCCTCTTCGCGATCGTGATCGTGTTCACCGTCGTGCAGTTGCGCTTGCGCCGCATCGACTGGGAGTTCTAGGCCCGAAGGCCGGCCCCTGTGGCCCGCGGCCTCCTGCCATGCCTACGCCGGAGCACTAATGGATCGACGGATTTCGACGGACACGATACTGGCGCCGGGTCTGCCGCGTCGCGGAGCGCGATCGATAGACGGGCTATGGCGCCTCATCCGGTGCGCCCATCTGGCGCATTACGTCATCCTGAGCCTGGGCGCCCTCCTGATGGTCGGCCCATTCCTGTGGATGCTGGGCACCTCGTTCAAGACGGCCACCGAGACGGTCAGCGTGCCTCCCACGCTCTGGCCGGCCCATCCTACGCTGGCCAACTACACCGACGTGTTCAACGAGCTCAACTTCGCGCAGCTCTACTGGAACACCGCGCGCGTTGCCATCGTCAAGACGGCCCTCATGGTCTACACGGGCGCGCTTGTCGGGTACATCTTCGCCAAGTTCCAGTTCCGTGGGCGCACCATCCTGTTCTACGCCATCCTCAGCACCATGATCATCCCGTTCGAGGTGTACATGATCCCCCTGTATGTGATGATGGTGCAGGCCAAGCTGGCCAATTCTTACCTGGCGCTCGTCCTACCGTCGATCTTCAGCGCCTACGCCATCTTCCTGTTCCGCCAGTTCATGTTCGGCATCCCCGGCGACCTGATCGACGCGGCCCGCGCCGATGGGGCCGGCGAGTTCTACATCTTCCACCGCATCATCCTGCCCCTGTCCAAGCCGGCCCTGGCCACCATGACCACCTTCTATTTCATGTGGGAGTGGAACGACTTCCTGTGGCCGCTCATTGTGATCTCCGACAGCGACAAGTATCTGCTCTCCGTGGGCCTGGCCACCCTGGTGGGCGAGCACACCAGCGACTACGGCGTGATTATGGCCGGTTCGACCGTCGCCATCATCCCGGTTGTGTTGCTGTTCGTCGTCCTGCAGCGGCAGATCATCCGCGGCATCACGCTCACGGGTTTCAAGTAGGGCGCGGGTCCATCCGTCCGGTTTGGTGAAATAAAGTCGAGTGGTTGGCGCGCAACACTCGGGCGCGAGGGGGCGGCTTTGGGTAGAGTGGAAGTGCCGGCCGCCGCGTAAGCCTGGCGGCAAAGCAGACGGGCGCCCTGCCGGGCGAAGGCAGGCGTGCGGGAGGCGCCGGATGGCGGCGCCACGACGCGACGTTTCAGGAGGGAAACATGACTCTGCACGTTGGCGAGCAATCGACAGGCATTCGATTCGACGCGGCGCGCATACCCGGCCGACACACCATCAGCTACCGCATCCGGGACGCCTACGCCGGCTTCCCCGCGCGCACGGTGGAGGTCCTGGCGACACCGGAAGAGCTGGAGACGCTGGACCGCGAGGGGTATCTGGTGCGCGAGCGGCTCTTGCCGATGGAGGAGGTTGAGCGCCTGCGCGCGGCCCTGGATGAGACGGTGGCCCGGGAGCGGGACCTGGAGCCGGGCGGAAGCGGCTTCGGCGGCATCTTCATCCGCCACCTGCTGGACAAGCATCCCGCCTTCCTGGAGTTCCTGCGCTTCGCGCCCGTGCTCTCGGTGGCGCGGGCCATGTTCGGTCCGCAGATATTTTTGCGCGGGTTCACCGGCCGCGTCTGCTACCCGGACGATCCGAATCAGGAGGTTGAGTGGCACTTCCACCAGAACCTGATCCCCGACCCGCTGCCGCGCTGGTTCTCGCGCCCGCAGACGATGGACGCCCTGCTCTACCTGGATGACCTGACCGAGCTCAACGGGCCGCTGTGCGTGCTGCCCGGCTCGCACCGGCGCATCGCGGAAGACCTCTCGACGGGGCGTTTCGATGATATCCCCGGCCAAGTCGTGCTGCAGGTGCCGGCGGGCAGCGTGGTCATGTTCCACGGATCGCTCTGGCACCGGGCCCTGCCGACGCGGCCCGGGGGCACTATGCGGCGCCTGCTGATCATGGGCATCGGGCCGACCTGGATGAAGGGCAGCATCTACGGCGAGAAGCCGGAGAACGGCCTGACCCGCCCCCTGTTGCGGGACGGCGACCCGGAGAAGCGCGAGCTGCTCGGTGCGGCCGGCTTCAATTGATCGCGGCAATCGCGTTAGGCCGCGGCAAAAGAAAACAGCAGTCATCGACTTGGGCCGCGACGATGGCGCGGATCGAGCACGTCGCGGATGCCATCGCCGACGAGGTTGAGCGCGACGACGAGCAGGCAGATGGCGATGCCGGGGAAGAGGGCAAACCACACATCGTCGGCGATGTGGCTGCGCGCGGCGCCCAGGATGGCCCCCCATTCGGGGATCGGCGGCTGCGCGCCGAGGCCCAGGAAGGTCAGCGCTGCCTCGTTGAGGATGGCGTTGGCGAAGCCCAGCGAAATCAGCACCAACAGTGGCCCCAGGGCGTTCGGCAGGATAGCGCGAAAGATGATGTAGCTACCCGGCGACCCAAGCGCGCGCGATGCCTCGACGTACCCAGACTCCCGCTCGGCTACCATCGCAGCGCGGGCGATGCGGCTGAATTCGGGCACAGCGATGAGCGTCAGAGCCACCACGGCGCTCTGCAGGGACGGTCCCAACGTCGCGGCGATGGCAATGGCCATCAGCGTGGACGGGAAGGAGAACAACGCGTCGCCCACGCGGCCCACCACATTGTCTAGGAGACCGCCGACGTAGCCCGCGGCCAGGCCAAGCGGGATACCCAACAGGGTGGCCAGGGCCACCGCCGTGCCGCTAATACCCAGCGAGTAGCGGGCACCATAGATCACCCGACTGAGTTGGTCGCGTCCCAGGTCGTCGGTGCCGAACGGATGCTGCCAGCTCGGCCCTTGCAGCACCGACGCGTAGTTCGGCAAGGTAGGATCGTACGGGCTGATGATCGGGGCCAGCGTCGCCGCGAGGACGAAGACGGCGACGACGACGAGGCCGGCGGTGAAAGCGGGCCAGTGTCGCAGGGCGGCGCCCATCTGCTGCCGGCGCCGGTAGGCCCGCGGGCTCTCGCTCACCGACACGCCGGCATCCGTGGGGACGACGGCCTGGATTCCGTCGCGTTCCGGCACGTTCATCACGATCCTGTCTCCCCTCCCAGGCGGATACGCGGGTCCAGCACACTATATAGCGCGTCGACAAGCAGGTTGAGGACGACGAAACCGCCGGCGACCAGCAACACGACGCCCTGGACGACGGGATAGTCGCGGCTGCGGAAGGCGGTCAGCGCAAGCTGTCCCATGCCCGGCAATGAAAAGACCTGCTCGATGACCACCGCTCCGCCCAGCAAGTAGGCCAGTTGGAGTCCCAACTGGGTCACAAAGGGGATCAGTGAGTTGCGCACGACATGACGGAGAATGACCTGCCGGGCGCTGAGGCCCTTGGCCCGCGCCACGGCGACGTGCTCCTCGCCAAGCGTGCGGATCACGCCGGCGCGCAGGTAGCGCGTCAGGGGGGCGGCCACGTACACGCCGAGGGTGAGGGCCGGCAGGGCCATGCTGCGCAGGTTTTGCCACGGCCCCGCGCTGAGATCGTTGTAGCCGAACGTGGGGAAGATAGGAAGTTGGACGGCCAGCAACCAGATCAGTAGCAGCCCCAGCCAGAAGCCCGGAACGGCCTGGCCCGCGAAGGCGAGGCCGCGAGCCAGCAGATCAACCCAGGTGTGCTGGCGCACGCCGGCGAGGATACCGGTGGGGATGGCGATGACCAACGCGATGAGCATGGAGAGCAGTGTCAGCTCTAGCGTCACGGGGAAGGCCTCGGCGATGACGCTCATAACGCTCCTGCTGAATAGGATAGAGGTGCCCAGGTCCAGGTGCACGGCGTGCCACAGCCACAGCCCGTAGCGCACGTAGATGGGTTGATCCAGCCCGAACTCGTGCCGCAACGCCGCCGCTTCCTGGGGTGTGCCCTGGGTGCCCAGGATGACGGTTACCGGGTCGCCCGGGATGAAATACACCACCAGGAAGACGACCGTCGAGATAAGGGCGATGGTGATAACCGCCTGCCCCGACCGCCGTAACAGAAAGCCGAGCATGTCTTCCCCTCAAGGGCAAGCGGGAGAGGGAACCCCACCCGCTTGCCGCCGCTTACTTGCGCAGGTACGTGTACCGGAAGTTGCGATACTGCTCGGCGTTCTCGATGAAGCCGCCCACGCGCTTGGTGCTGGCCGATACAATATCCCTCTTGCCCAGGATCATACCGTAGAGATTCTGATTCCAGATGGTCTGGTATTCGTCGTAGAGGGGCTTGCGCTTGGCCCGATCGAGCGTGGCTGCCGCCGCGGCCAGCAGTTGCGTCACGCGAGGGTTGTGGTAGCGGCTGATGATCCCGTCGGGGGCAAACTGGAACTTATCGGCTAGCGTAAAGGCCGGGTCCGAGGCAGCGCGCGAGCTGAAGTCGAAGGAGACGTCGTAGTTGAAGGTCTTCTCAATCGTGTCCACCCATACCGGTGCCTCCTGTGTCAGGATGTCCATGGTGCCGCCGATGTGGTTGACCACCGACTGGAGCATCTGCGCCCCCTGCAGCCATTCCGGGAAGCCCGCGACCAGGGAGAAGGTGAGGTGGAAGCCCTTGCCGTTCGGATAGCCCGCCTTGGCCAGAAGCTCCTTGGCGCGGGTCAGGTCGTAGGGGAAACGCGAGATATCGCCTTCTTTGGCATAGTAGGCCCAATTAGATTTGGCGAAGGGGCTGCAGTTGGGGTATCCGTAGCCGTTGAGGAAGACTTTGTAGAAGGTCGGACGGTCGATCATGTACGACAGCGCTTGCCGCGCATACAGGTTGCTGAGCGGCTTGCGATGGCTATTGATGTAGAAGATATCGCCGAAGCTCTGCACCGCGTTGCGCAGGATAACCAGGTTGGGATTGTGCTGCACCGTCGGCGCGTCGTTCAAGGGCAACTGGATCAGCAGATCGGTCTGGCCACTCTCGAGGGCGGCCAGGCGGCTGGCCTCCTCGGGGATGAGCTGGAACACGATCTCGTCGAGGTACGGCACGCCGCGCTCCCAGTAGTTGTCGAAGCGTTGCAGGCGAGTGAAGGCGCCGGGCTTGAACTCGGCGAAGCGGAACGGCCCGGTGCCAATCGGCTTGCTGTTGAAGGTCTCCTGGGTGGCGTGCTTGGAGTAGATGCAGATGCGGGCGAGCCCTTCGGCCAGCGGCGCCCATGGCCGTCTCATCTTGAGGCGGACCTTGGTCGGGCTGAGCACGCTCACCGCGTCGACCTGGCCCAGGCCCGCGGCCAGGTAGCCGTTCAGCTTGAGCACGCGATCGAGGCTGAACTTGACGTCCTCGGCATCGAAGGGCGTGCCGTCGTGGAACGTGACGCCCGTGCGCAGGGTGAGGTCGAAGGTGGTCGGATCGGTGTACCCCCACGCGGTGGCGAGACGTGGCTTGAGCGAGATCGGCAGGTGCTCGAGATCGGCGTAGATCAGGGTGTCGAAGATGTTCTCACGCATGCTGCGCCAGGTGAGCAGCTCGGAGGTGTGCGCATCGACAATCTTGATCTCCTCGCTGACCGATGCGACCAGCTTGCCACCCATGGGCACGCCGGGCGCGGCAGCGAGAGCGCGGTTGCCGCGCAGGAGGACAGGAGGGTACGTGGCGGCCGTCGTGGCCGCTGCAACCTTGAGGAACGTGGACCGGCTCAGGGTACGATGGTCGTGATTGTCCATTGTACAGTTGCCTTTCTTAACCTTCAAGCGATCGGGAGTGGTGCGAGATGATGCCAACTACCGGCCCCAACGGCGAACGGCACGGCGCCGGCGACCGGATATATGCTTGACGGCTACCTCCTTTCCAGGGCGGCGCTGCGCCCGATTCATGGCCCTCCTACTCCTCTGGATGCACAGTCAAATCGTGCCGGACACCGCGATCGGCGGCCTGGAAATCCCGCCCCAAATGGATCAGCGCTTCCACCTCGCACTCGAAGAAGGCCCGGCCCTTCTCGGCGCTGGCCAGGCTTGGCGCGCCCGCGACGCCGCTGCGCGAGTTCGGGCTGTAGTAGTCCACGAAGTGAACCGGGCTGTCGCCGAAGAGGTCCGACCACGCTTGCGGCACGGGGCGTCGCTCGTACTCGTCCACGATCTCATCGCGCTTGACCAACTCCGGCCGCAGATGCAGGTAGAGCGAGGTTTCGAACTCGCAGGCGTGGGCCATGCCGCCGGGGTACTCGGATTCGCGCAAGCGCTCGACCTCGGGCCGGGCCAGCGCCCAGTGCGAGAGCGCCGCCGCCGCTGCTTCGCTGCGCAGGCTCAGCTTGCGCGCCACAAGGTTCAGCAACATCGCGTTGCTGCCGTGGCCGTTGACGTAGATGAGGCGGCGAAAGCCCTGCTGGGCCATGCTGAAGCCCACGTCGTAGCAGTAGTCCATGAAGTGCTCCATCGCCACGGAAACGGTGCCCGGGAAATCCATGTTGTGTTCGTTGTAGCCGTAGTGGATCGGGGGCATGGACAGCAGCAGCTCGGGGGCGCGCCGCGCCGCCTCCGTACACAGGGACTCGACGGCCAGGTTATCGGTGTCGATGGGCAGATGGTAGCCGTGCTGCTCGATCGCCGCGACCGGTATCAGCACGACGCGGCGCTGCAGCACTGCCTCGTTGACTTCCTTCCAAGTCATCTGGGCATAGAGGTACTTGTCGGTCATAGGCCTTTCACTCACACGTCACACGAAGCCATCGGGGCTTTCCGCTCACACTAACAGGAGCCCGCCATCCACGACCAGGGTGTGGCCCTGGATGTAGCTGGCACCCGGGCCGGCCAGGAAGACCGCCGCGGCCGCCACCTCGTCGGGCTCGCCGCGGCGCGCGATGGGAATGTCGCCAAGGACGCGCGCCACGATCTCGCGGTTGGCCGGGGCGGCGTCGAAGATCTCGGTGCGCTCGGTGCGGATGGCCCCGGGCGCGATGGCATTGACGCGGACGTTGTACGGCGCCAACTCCACGGCCATGGCACGGGTGAGTAGCAGGAGGCCACCCTTGCTCGCGGCATAGTGCGCCACCTGCTTCTCCGGCCGGAAGCTGTTCACCGAGACGATGTTGACGATAGCCCCTTCGAGCCGGGCGACCATGTGGCGCGCGACAGCCTGGCTGCACCAGAACGCCCCGCTCAAGTTCACGTCAATCACGCGGCGCCAGCTTGCCTCGCCGATCTCCAGCAGCGGCTCGTAGAGCAGGGCGATGGCAGCGTTATTGACGAGGATATCGATGCGCCCGTAACGCGCGAGTGTGGCCTCGACCATCCGCTCTACCTGGGCGCGATCCGCGACATCCACGCCCAGCGCCCAGGCGGCGCCGCCGGCCGCCGCGATCTCCGCACAGGCGCCCGCCGCGCCGGACTCGTCCCGATCGGCGATCACAACCGAGGCGCCCTCGCGGGCGAAGCGCCGGGCGATGCCGCGCCCAATCCCCGCGGCGGCGCCGGTCACGATAGCGACGCGGCCGGCAAGCTGCCCTGTGCCCGCGGTGTCAGGATCATGACTGCCCATTCCCCCACTCCAATGCTACGCAGGTGGCGCAGTGCGAGCACGCGGCCGCCGTAGGGCGCCCGCGATGTGTGCTGCACGCGCCCAAAGACGTCGCGGATGGTGGCCACGGCATCGCCGGCCTGCACGTCCTGCTCCAGCGCGACCAGTGGCTCGAACAGGCCGTTGCCCGGGCTGAGCACCCAGTCGCCGTGCCATACCGGGGCGTCGAGAGCCGGTTCCGGCGCATCGCGTGCTGTGACGTAGCGCACCACGCGCTCCAGCGCCGCGTGATAGAGCGCCACGTCCTCTTCCAGGCAGCCACCAGTGCCACTCACCTCGGCGCCCACCGCTGTGATACCCAGACGCGCCGCGGTATAACTGAGCACACCCTCGTTGTGGGGCAGCGCCCACACATACGGAAAGCCCATCGCCGCGGCTACACGGTGCGAGCGCTCGTCTGGTCGTCCGTCCAGGCTGTAGAAGCCCGCGAGTCGTGCGAAGCGATAGCGCGACCCACCGCTGTGCAGGTCGATCAACAGATCCGCGCCGCGCAGCAGTGTCTCGACCAGCACCTGCGCGATGCGGTGCGACAGTGTGCCCGTGGCGTCACCGGGGAAGATGCGCGCGAGGTTGAGGCCATCGGCGGGGCTGGTACGCGTGCCGGCGGCGAAGGCCGGCGGGTTGGCCACCGGCACCAGGGCCACCGTGCCCTCGAGTTGCGAGGGATCGAGTGTCCCGGCCAGACGGTAGATGGCGCACATGCCCTCGTACTCATCGCCATGCACTCCCGCCACGACCAGGATGCGCGGCCGGGATCGGCGGCCCGAGATGACGATCACCGGTAGCCCGAGAGTGTAGCCGTCGGGCAAGGAGCAGACAGATACGGTCAGGTGCTCGACTCGGCAGGGTGCGATAGCGTCCCAGTTGATGCCCATTTATCTTTCATAACGAGCTGATCTTTGTCTATCGTGAGTCAGCAGACTATTACGGGTTCCGGTCGGTGCGCGATACCCCCAAACCCGACTATACGGGTCGCGCTAGCTCTTCTTGAGCAGTTTATCCAGTTGCGGCTGGAGCCGTAGCCGCACCGCCTTCATGGCCGCCGCCGGCGTTATCTTGCCGGTCAGGATGGCGTTGGAATAGCTACTGATGACGGTGTAGTATTGGTCGGTGATCGGCGAGGGTGGGTCGGTAACCAGGGTGATCTTCTTGGTAAGCA
>Ga0070738_10002844_pt1 | contig 24751 bp, 18 predicted proteins | sample Coa_R2_2_FD_66446 | JGI IMG/M metagenome (GOLD analysis project Ga0070738, IMG submission 66446) | Surface soil microbial communities from Centralia Pennsylvania, which are recovering from an underground coalmine fire - Coalmine... | ecosystem: Environmental > Terrestrial > Soil > Unclassified ...
ATTATGGAATTTGTAGAAATGTTGAAGACGGACGAGAAATTTTTGTATGTCCTGCTCACGCTCAGTCAGGAGCAGAACATCAAAACCGGTCGTTTCAGCATGATCTACGCCGACGAGGTGGTGGTCAGCCATACCAATGAGCATGAGTACCAGGCGTTTGTGGGCAACAAGAAGTCGGAGGCATTGCAGGACCGCATCATTCTGGTCAGGGTGCCGTATAACCTGCGCGCGTCCGATGAGGTCAAGATTTACGAGAAGCTGCTCAAGCAGAGCGCGCTCAAGGATGTGCATATCGCGCCCTACACGCTGCGCATTGCCAGCATCTTCGCCGTCCTGACCCGTCTGGAGCCGTCCAAGAAGGCCGGAATGAGCCTGATGAAGAAGCTCAAGCTCTACGATGGCGAGGATATCGAAGACTTCAAGCAGAAGGATATCAAGGAACTGCAGGAGGAGGCGCAGCGCGAGGGCATGGACGGCATCTCGCCGCGCTACGTCATCAACCGCCTCTCCAACGCGCTCGTCAGGCAGAACGTGACCTGCATCAACCCGATCGATGCCCTGCGCGCGCTGCGCGACGGCCTCGACCAGCACACCAGCATCACCCGCGAGGAGCGCGAACGCTACCTCAACTTCATCAGCGAGGCGCGCAAAGAATACGACGAGCTGGCGAAGAAAGAGGTGCAGCGCGCCTTCGTCTACTCCTACGAGGAATCGGCGCGCACCCTGCTCAACAACTACCTGGATAATGTCGAAGCCTACTGCAACAAGACCAAACTGCGCGACCCCATCACCGAGGAGGAAGTGGAGCCTGACGAGCAGTTGATGCGCTCTATCGAAGAGCAGATCGGCGTGACCGAGAACTCCAAGCGTTCCTTCCGCGAAGAGATTCTGATCCGCATCTCCTCGCTGGCGCGCAAGGGTCTGACCTTCGACTATACCAGCCACGAGCGTTTGAAGGAAGCTATCGAAAAGAAACTCTTTGCCGACCTGCGCGATGTCGTCAAGATCACCACTTCCGCACGCACGCCCGACAAGGAGCAACTGCGCAAGATCAACGAGGTGGTAAATCGCCTGATGACCGAGCATGGCTACTGCCACGTTTGCGCCAACGAAATCTTGCGCTACACCGGCAGCCTGCTCAACCGTTAAGAGCCAGGGCGCGGTGATGAAGCTTTCTATAGTGTGACAGGGTTCATCACCGCGCCTCGCCTTTTAGCGTGATTGATAGAATAAGGAGGGCGCTGATGTCTGTCTCACAGCATGATTGGTCGCTGCACCGCAAAGGGCAAATCGACCAGGAACGGCATAAAGAGAAGATTCGCGAAGCCATCAAAAAGAATCTACAGGAAATTGTCAGCGAAGAGGGCATCATTTTATCCGATGGCAAGAAGATGGTGCGCGTCCCCATTCGCTCCCTCGACGAATACCGCTTCCGCTTCGACCCTGGCCGCCAGCAGCATGCCGGGCAGGGCAATGGCAAGAGCAAGGTTGGCGATGTCGTAGCCCAGGAGCCGCGACCGGGCAAGGGCAAGAAGGGCGAGGCCGGTAAAGAGGCCGGCTACGATTACTACGAGGCCGAGATCTCTATGGAAGAACTCGCGGCCATGATCTTTGAAGATTTAGCCCTGCCCAATCTCGAACAGAAACGCCAGCAGGAACTGCAGACCGACGCCGTGCGCTTCACCGACGTGCGCAAAAAAGGCCCCATGACCAACCTGGACAAGAAGCGCACCATCATCGAAAATATGAAGCGCAACGCCGCCAAAGGCAACCCGAAATTCCAGGACCTCAAAACCGAAGATCTGCGCTTCAAAGTCTGGGAACCCACCATCCGCTATCAGTCCAATGCCGTTGTACTGGCTATGATGGACGTGTCGGGCAGTATGGGCGAATTTGAAAAATACATCGCACGGAGTTTCTACTTCTGGATGGTACGCTTTCTGCGCACCAAGTACAACAACGTGCAGATCGTCTTTATCAGCCACCATACGGAGGCGAAGGAGGTCACGGAGGAAGAGTTCTTCCACAAGGGCGAGAGCGGCGGCACGCAGGTCTCCTCGGCCTATGAACTGGCCTTGCAGATTATTCAGGAACGCTACAACCCCAGCGACTGGAACATCTACCCCTTCCACTTCTCTGATGGCGACAACCTGCCCTGGGACAACGACCGCTGCGTGCAACTCGTTAACAAGCTGATGGAGTTGTGCAACATCTTCGGCTATGGCGAAATTCGCGAGGGCCATTACCGCTCCCCCAGCACACTCATGTCGGCCTACAACAAAATCAACGATAAGAAATTTATCGCCGTCACCATTTCTGACAAGAAGGAGGTCTATCCCGCGCTGAGAAAATTCTTCTCGACACGTGGTGATGCCGTCCCTACAAGATAAATGGAGCGTACACCTATGGCAGATAGTGAACTGGAACGGTTGCGAGACGCGATTGATCGTGCGTGGGAAGACGCCCTGGCCTTTGGCCTTGACCCGTTTCCCACCCACTTCGAACTTGTACCCGCGAGCATCATGTACGAATTTGCCTCTTACGGCCTGCCGGGGCGTTTCAGCCACTGGACGCACGGCAAAGCCTACTACCGGCAAAAGATGCATTATGACTTCGGGTTGAGCAAAATCTACGAGATGGTGGTCAACACCAATCCGAGCTATGCCTTCCTGATGGAAATGAACGACCTCTTGCAAAATACCTTCGTGGCGGCGCACGTCTTCGGCCATACTGACTTTTTCAAGAACAATGCCTACTTCCAGCATACCTCGCGCCGCATGATCGACAAGGTCAGCATCCACGCCGAGCGTATCGCTAAATACGAATTCGATCATGGCAAAGACGTGGTCGAACGCTTCCTGGATGCCGTCCTCTCCATTCAGGAGCATGTTGACTACAACCTTTTCCTGCAAAGCGATGAAGTGAAGAAAGAGGAGAAGCTCGCCGAAACGACCAGCGAATACGATGACCTCTGGAATCTGGATAAGCGCGCGCAGAAAGCGGAGGAGGAGCGTGACCGTCGTCCCGGTAAGCCGCCGAAATTCCCGGAGAAGCCGGAAAAAGACATCCTGCTCTTTCTGCTCCGCCATGCCCCCCACCTCCAGCCCTGGCAGCGCGACATCATCGAAATAGTGCGCACCGAAATGCTCTACTTTGTGCCGCAAATGCAAACGAAGACTATGAACGAGGGATGGGCCTGCCTTAAACGAGACAGTCTCGTACTCACCGAGCGCGGTTTCCTGCGTTACGACGCTCTGCATGATCTGTTAGCACAGGGTGAATCCATCATGGTGGACAGCGGCGAGGGCGTACAGGACACTATCACCGACCGCCATATCCGGCGCAATGCTCCCACGATTCGCCTGCGCACCCGGCGTGGTCTCATGCTTGAGGGCGCGGAGGAGCATAAGTTGAGCATCGGGTCAGATCAATGGATCGCGCTCAAAGACGTGAAGGTTGGGCAGCGCATCCCCTTGAGCGTGGGCGATAATGTCTGGCCGGAGCAACTGGTGCCGGTGAGCGTGCCGACGCGGAAGGTAAAGCCTGCTGTAGTCGATGTGGCACAGACAGCAGGCGTAGGCGTCCATACGGTCCATCGCTCTATGAGTGGTAAGACCGAATTTGCCAGAGACCGTATAGCGGCTGCTATCGAAAGCACCGGCTATACGTTTGGACACGAAGGCAAGCCGCAGTACAGTCATCGTCTGCCGCTCGTTGCTCCCACTCACGTCACCGAAGAGTTTGCCGAGTTTCTTGGCTATCTCGTCGGCGATGGCACCATTCACATCTCAAAGAACGCCATTGGTTACACAACCGGCGATCGCGAACTGGCAGACCGCTATGCCGCGCTGGTGACCCGGCTGTTTGCCATCGAGCCAGCCGTATTCCGGGACGATAAAACTGCTAACGGCAAGGGCGGGCGCTGGCGCGTCGTCTTCTATTCCGCCAATGTGCTTGACCTGATCTCATCGCTCGGCATTGATCTTAAGGCGAAGGCGCGGGAGAAGTGCTTCCCTGATGTCATCCTGCGCTCTCCAAAGCCCGTCATGAGCGCCTTCCTGCGCGCCTACTTTGACTGTGATGGCTGTGCCTCGCCCACTGATGGCGTGATCCTCTCCACCTTCAGTGAGGATATTGCGCAGACGTTGCAGATCATCCTGCTCAACTATGGCATTCTGACGCGCCGCTATGGGCCGAATGTGCGTATCAAGGGCAATTCGGCTCGCATCTTCGCTCAGGAGATCGGCTTCGGGCTGGCACGCAAGCGTGACCTGCTGCAACGCTACCTCGATAGCCACCGCTGGTTTGTGCGCGAAGACCCGACAGATGAGGTGGTAAGCATTGAGCATGACGTAGCCGATGTCTATGATATCACAGTTGACCGCTCGCATCGCTACGTTGCCAGCGGCATGCTGCACCACAACAGCACCTGGCACGCCCGCATCATGCGACGACTCAGCGAAGAGGGCGTCATCAACGACTCCGAATTCATGGAATTCGCGCAATTGCATTCCAGCGTCCTTTCGCCTTCGCGTACTTCGCTCAACCCCTACTACCTGGGCTACAAGATATTCGAGGATATCGAGCGGCGCTGGGATAACCCCACAAAAGAGGAGCAGGAGCGGCTGGGTCGCAAGCCGGGCATGGGCAAACAGAAGATCTTCGAGGTGCGCGAACTCGACAACGATGTCTCCTTCCTGCGCAACTACCTGACCGAAGACCTGATCAAAGACCTCGACCTCTATCTCTACAAGAAAGAGGGCGATGAGTGGGTGATTGTCGAGAAAAACTGGGAAAAGGTGCGTGATGGCATCGTCGCCAGCATGACCAACTTTGGCTATCCCTACCTGGTGATCGACAACGGCGACTATCGCGGCAACCGCGAACTCTACATCAAGCACCTCCACGAAGGCCAGGACCTCGATCTCATCTATGCCGAGAAGACGCTCCAGCATGTTTACACCATCTGGGGCCGCCCTGTCCACCTCGAAACCACCTACGAAGGCAAGCGCATCCTGCTCACCTACGATGGCGAACGCAACTCTAAGAGTTCGCTGGAAAAATAGAGAGAAGGAGTGTGGCTCTGCTCTGTACAGAGTCACACTCCTTCTCTTTATTCCTGAATTACTATTGACGCCTGTTTCCTTTCGTTGTATACTTCTGCTTAAATTGAAATGGGGGAGAGTACGGTGTCGACCATTCCTGTATACACCATCGGCTACGGCAATCGTTCCATAGAGGACTTCATCGCCCTGCTGCAACGCTATGAAATCCAGTACCTCGCCGATATCCGCTCCCAACCCTACTCTCGTTTCAACCCCGACTACTCGCAAAAAGCCTTGCAGCAGCACCTCAAGCGGCATAGTATCGGCTACATCTTTATGGGCGATCAACTGGGCGGCCAGCCAAAAGAGCGTTCTTTGCACAGAGAAAGCCCCACAGAAAAAAGCCAGGTTGATTATGAGAAACTGGCTCAATCAGAGGCATATAAAAAAGGGATTGAGCGTATTCAGTATGCCTTGCGACAACAATGGCGCATTGTGCTGATGTGCAGCGAACTGAAACCGACAATGTGCCATCGGGGAAAGCTGGTGGGCAAGACATTGAGCAAACTGGGTTTTGAGGTAATACATATTGACGAGAAGGGGAATCAGAAAACGCAGCTTCAACTCAATCGGATTTTAGATGGCGCAGCCAGTGAGGATAATCCCACGCTGTTTGAGGAGTGGGGTGTTTCCAATGATGAAGCCGGTCATTCGCGCAAAAAATATACTGTTGGGGAAGAGGGATCGTAAATGCCACTGAAAATAGTAACAATCGGCGCCTATGGCTTTGATAAAGATAGCTTTTTTCAGGCACTGCTGGATGCCGGGGTCGATACCTTCTGCGATATTCGCCGTCGGCGCGGCGTGCGCGGCCCGGCCTACGCCTTCGCCAACAGCCAGAACCTGCAGCGTCGGCTGGCTGAGCTTGGTATGCGCTATATCTATATAAAGGAACTGGCGCCGGGCAAGGAAATACGAGAGAAGCAGAATCTGGAAGACAGGAGACTTCATATAGCCAAGAGAAAACGAACAACATTAGGGCAGGACTTTATCCAGGCATATGAGCAGGAGTGCTTAACGCAATACGAGACGCGGCAGTTTCTCGCAAAAATCGGCGAGGCTGCGCAGGTGGTGGCCCTTTTCTGCGTTGAACGCGAGCCGGAAGCGTGCCATCGTTCGTTAGCCGCGCAGCGCCTGGCAGGTGACCTGGGATTGAGCGTGGAGCATATCACGCCGGAACATGTGCTGGTTGCCGGATGAAATAGATGGAGGAGATAGGCTATGGCTAAAGTGCTGATTGTTGCAAAGACGCATATGGCGACCGGAGCCTGTATTGGTGGCTTTGATTGTGATGCCAGCAAAAGTATTCGCCTGATCCCTCCTGGTCGCCTGCACCATACGGCTGATACGCCCTTTGATGTAGGGCAGACCTGGGAGATCGAGTATACCCCGTCCCCGGAAATCACTCCGCCGCACGTAGAAGACGTGATTGTGACAAAAGAGCAATATCTTTCGCGGGTTGCCGATGTCGGCAGTATGTTACGGGAGCGGGTGAAGCCCTGGCAGGGCGCGCCCACACAACTCTTCGACGGCCTGCTCAGTTTCAGAAACGGCAGGGGCTATATTTCTCGTTCCAGAGGCATTTCCAGTAGCAGTGTTGGCTTCTGGATTGCCGATAAGCCGCTTAAACGAGTGCATGACCGCAACAAGGTCTATTACAGCTATGGCCAGTCCGCGCAGGAGGCTTATCTTTTGCCATATGTCGGGTATGCCGAGACCGTCGCCTACATCCCGGCAGGCGCGCTCATGCGCGTCTCCCTTGCTCGCTGGTGGACGCCCGAAGGCATGCACGAGCCGCGTTGCTATTTACAGCTTTCCGGCTGGTACCTCTAATCTATCGTATGCTCACCGCCCGGATCTCTCCAGCCCTTCCCGTGTGCGCAGCAGCAGGCCCATGACCTTTCTTTCGGCGGCGCGATCAGTTCCCAGCAGCCGGTTGCAGTGCATGTGAATATAGCTGCTATAGAGCGCATCCAGAGAGACGGTCACTGCTCCTTGCTCCGCCAGCCCTCTCAGCCGGGCGGCTATGGGAGTCAATGCTTCTTGCTGCTTCTCAAATGCTTGTACGAGTTGTTTGCCTCCCGGTTCATCTGAGAGATACTGCGCATTGCCGAGCAGCGAGCGTAGCAGGACTTTCTGCTGGCGATACGCCTGCCCGACCTCAACCTCGTTGCGTGAGGTTACGTACTGGCGCAGCCATTGCAGGCGCGCCATTTCATCCAGCCCCAGATGGGCGAGCAACCGATCGACGCTCAACACGGCCAGCGCCACCCTGTCCAGTTGCAGTGTGCGTTCTTGCAGGAGAAAGAGCAATTCACTCACCGTGCTGCTATCAACGGCAAAGAGCGACTCCGCCAGCCTCATACCTGCTGGGCCGCCATAGCGTTCGATCTCGCGTTCATATGTATCGAGGGCAAAGCGCATGCAATAGCCCTCATCCATCAGCTTCGTTGCCCAGGCGCACAATTTCGGCAGCAATTGCCCCGTGATGCGTTCCGGCTCGCCCCGGAAACGCAGCCGGATATGCAGGTCAGGGTCATGATAGCGCACAAAAAACCATTCTTCGGCCCATCCCGCCGCCAGCGCCTCCTGCGCGAAAGTGCGTACAGGACAGGCAAGCAAATCTTCCTCGAACGTCTCCGGGCAATAGAGTTTAAGGAACAGCCACTCGCTGCCCGGCGCTTTCATGCGCTCCCGCTCTAATGATTCGCCGTCCCGCGCCGCAGGCCATCCATTCCCCTCTATGCCAGCAGGCCATCCATTCCCCCCCAGGCCACCCGCCCGCCGCAGGCCACGAGTCAGCCGCAGGCCACGAGTCAGCCGCAGGCCACGAGTCAGCCGCAGGCCACGAGTCAGCCGCAGGCCACGAGTCAGCCGCAGGCCACGAGTCAGCCGCAGGCCACCCGCAAGGGGTGGCCCTACTATACACGATGGGATCCGTGTGGCTCCGAGGGCTGTCGTATATAGTAGGGCCACCCCTTGCGGGTGGCCTGTGGCTGGCGGGTGGCCTGGGACGGGCGGGTGGCCTGCGGCTGGCTCGTGGCCTGAGACGGAGCCGAGTGCGTCACTGTTACCCTTCAATACCAGCGATACCACGAACTCGCTCATGTAGTGGCCTGACGGGCCGGGCAGCCATGCTTGATCGGGGGCAGGCAATGCCTCTTGCAGCGTGAGAGCGTCGCCTTCTTGCAGGCGGCGCACGTCGGTACGCAGTTCCTCTATTTGATCCGCTTGTTCCAGATCGAGTAAAAGACGGTTATCGCCGGAAGTGAGGTAGACGTAGCGCGGCACGTGCCAGCTCTCTCGCCAATGGGCCAGGGCTTCTTGAAAAGCTGGAAGGGAACTGACCGGCAGGTATTGGGCGCGTGTGAGGACATCGATGCGCCACTGAGCGGGGCGCAGGACGATCTTGCCAGTCTGCACGCGCGGGAGAAACGGGAAGCTGGCGGCTGGCCCCCAGTCAAATGGACTCAACTGTGGAACGCCGTCGCGGTTGACCTCCGCCAGAAAGCGGCAGATATCCGTTGCCTGTATATTGTTGAGCATGTGTCCGGCGCAAACGAGAATGTCGGCATCCTTGCGCGGCCAGCGCACATAGAAACGGTTATTGCGTATGCCCACCACCAGTTCGTCGAGCGGGATCACCTGCCCGCTCTCCACGCCTGGGCTGACCCCCGGTACGATCTCAAAGCGCCGGGTAGGCGGACGAATTGCCACATTGGCGGATCGCAACCTGTGCGGGAGATAGACGAGTTCGGCCCAGAGTTTATTCGGCTCGTGCTGCTCCTCTTCCTGCGCAGCCTGCTCCAATGCTTCTCGCGCCTCAGAGCCGAGCAGATTGGCAAATCGTCCCAGATTGCGCCCGGCAGCCTGCGCGCCCAGGTTTGGTCCAACGATGATCTGGAATACTCCCGCGTCAACCGCCTCTCGCGATTCGGCAGCAATAAACACGTTCAGGTCGAGTGAAGGCGGCGCTGTCTCTATTGAGGGGGTACAGGTTTGCAGCGCGGCCAATGTCTTCTCATCGAGTTCGAACACCAGATTCCGTTCGTGCAGCGCATTGGTGGCAAGGGAGAGCAGCGTTTGAGTTCGCCGCGCGTTTTGAGATTGGCCTGGAGCAGTATTTCCTTGCATCTGCCGGTTAAGGGAACCGAGACCAAACTGTGGATCAATCAATTCCAGAAGCGGCACCTCGCGCTGCGCGCCGTACCGCTCAAGAAATGCCTGCCGGTACGTTGCCAGATAGGATGGGCCGGAGGGCATGGGTGTCAGCCTGAGCAATAATTCAGCCGCTCGCGCCGCCTCATGGCCTATCATCTGGTTGATCTCTCTGCCCTGCAGCGAAAGGGCCAGATCGACCTGCAATGGCGTTTCGGTCTCTGCCGCGTGCATCATTCTCGCCTGCTTCACCAGTTGCCGGTAAGCAGCCACACCATCAAATGCCGTTTCGCTCTCTTCCTCCTGCTTGCCGTTTGCCAGAACTGCCACCATTTGCCTGTCATAATCCGCCATTGCCTTTAACAGCGCCTCTAACTGCTGTGCTTCCTGCTGTGCCGTCGGAATGCGAGCCAGGCGTTGTGCGACGTAGCGGACGGGTTGATCTATAGTCAGGGGTGGTCGCAGGTCGGTCAGCAAGAGCGTCTGCTCCCAGAGTTGGGTGAGGAGATTTTCGACTTTTTCGGGTGTTGCCCCCGGCGTTGTTGCCAGCAACTGCTGCGCTAGCTCTGTATATGGAACTGCGTGGCGAGCGAGTGCGAGTGCTTTCCGCACAACGTTTGTGGCCCGTATCGAAACCGCCGGTATCGCACCCGCTTTGTCCATGTGGAGCGGCGTTTGCTGTGCCATAAAGACGCGGTTGCCGCGTATGAAGGCGGTCGGGTTGGTATACAGGCAAAGCTGCTGGCGAATGTCCGGGCGTGATTCGAGCGCATACACAAAGGTGAGCAGCCATCCCATATCCGGGCGCGTGCGCGTGCGCGGCGGCTCTGCCGATAGAGAGAGGTCAGTCTGTTCGCCCCAATGCGTCAGCGCGACCCCGGCGAAGAGTCCGTAAGGAGTGGGGCGCGTCGACATGCGGATGAGGAAGCGCAGCAGCTTTGCTTTGCGCTGGCGTGCATCTTTGCTGCCCACTGAGGATCGTTCCAACTCATCCAGTAGCGCGCTACTACCGACCGCCAGCGCGTTGCGCACCTGCGGATTTTCTGCATCTAATCCATTATGCAGCGACAGGTACGTTTCGATGGGCAAGAGCGGCGCGCGCACCATGATATAATCGAGTGGCCGGTAGAGCGGCTGCCCGGTTGAGGCAGGCTTTGCAGCCTGATGTGTGCGTATCCCTTTCGTTTTCTGCATCATGTTCGGGCCTCCCTCAAGATAAGAGGAACAGGCGATCCCAGACCGGCTCTACATTGCAGCTTGCGGCCAGCAGAACCAGTACAACGCCTGGCGCACCATCGAGCAAGCACGGCTGGTCAACGCGCTTATTGCCCGGCTCAAGGCTATAGTAGCCGAGCAAGCTATCAGGATCGTAGAGAGCAAGTAGTTGTGCGGTTAATGTCTGCGCGGCCTCGCTAAATTGAGGTAATCCTGTATCGTGGGCAAAGCGCAGGGTGATGTGCAGGAGACCGGCGGTGCCATGACAGAAGGTGGGCGAGTCGATGCGCCGCACCGGCACTGGGCGGCGATAGACCGCTTCCATTGCCGCAATCGCCACTTCCCGGTATTCGTCGCGGTGCAGGGCCTCACCCGCGAACCAGAGGGCGCGAGCAATGCCAGGACTGCCATAGCACCACGCGGTACGGCTCGGCTCAAACGGCGCGGCTAGCTTATCAGACACATGTGCCGGTACCGTCCCATCCGCTGCTATAGCTATTGCTGTGGGCCAGTTGATGCCCCACCGGTCATCAAGTCGATGCTGCAAAAGCCAGTCTGCGCTGCCTGCGATGGCCTCTTCCATACCATCTACGCTCACACTGGCTATCTGAGCGAGAGAGAGCAGGCCGAGGGGGCCGGGAACGCCATGCGCCAGCCCGCAATTCAGATTGCCATAGGGATACAATTGCCTTGTAGCCTCGTCCCATATAAGATGGGCAGGTGTGTACCAGCGCGGCAAGGCAGTGCTGGTGTCTTCCGCCATTAGCCTGATGAGGCTGTGAAGTATGGCCTCCAGAGCGTCGCGTGCCTCACCCACATCCTTGCGCCGCAACAGATATGCCCCGATTCCACTCAGACCGGAGATCAGATCAAACTCGCTCACCGAAACTTCACGAGTTTGCTTTGATAGATGAGAGGCGAGGGCAATGATCTGAGGAAAGAGCGTCTCCTCGCAAGCTGCCAGGAGTTTGCGATATCGTTTCCCGCCTTGAGAGAGGTACTCGACGGCAAAGGCCAGGCCGCTAAGGCCGGAGAACAACCCGACAGGCAGGTTGGAGCGTTGCTCTGCTGCCCGTGCCGCAATCTCAAGGTAACGATGACCGGTTACATCCCAGCCTTCTCCCGGAAAACAGGCATCCAGGTACCCACAGAGGAGCGCGAGACCTGCATCGCCCTGTGCAAGTGCATAGGGTTGCCAGGAGACAGAGCGCGGAAAGGCTGTTTGTTTCCGCGCAGCCGCTATTGCGGCCACGATGTTGCCACGTTCGCGCAGGCGAGCCGCGACTTCTCGCGCCATTTCCGTTGCTCTGGCTCTTTGCTCTGTTGCGAGTTGTGGCTGCCAGGAACATGTCTGTGTGTCGAGCATGTCCTTAAGCGCACATACAGGTATCGCAGGCCGTGTGACCGCAGGTCATACAGGTAGGGTCGCAGGTATCGCCGCAGGAGTTGCCACAGGTATCGCAGGTCTGCCCGCAGGTACCGACACAGGTATCACACTGCGTCACGCAGCTATCATCCGTCTGAAACACCGGTTCGCCGCGCCGCGCAAAGGTGAGTCGCACATCCAGATCAAATTCGTCATCTTGCATCATCGTAATCTCCTGAAAGGTCAAATATATGCCACAAAAAAGATGTACCCTCTTTAGACACGCTTAAGAGGGTACATCGTGGACTCACATATGTCATTGTGAGCGCAGCGAAGAATCCAGGGCAGCTAAATTGTGGTAGTGGCTTGCCTCGGATTCTTCGCTGCGCTCACAATGACATGGGTCTATCGTAAGGAATCACCAGTAGCGTTCTTCCTGCCAGGGGTCGGCGTGGTTGTGGTAGCCGCGCTGCTCCCAGAAGCCGGGATGGTCGCGCTCCATAAATTCCAGCCCATCCAGCCATTTCGCGCTTTTATAGGCGTACAGCTTCGGAACGATCAGGCGCACCGGGCCGCCGTGATCGGGTTCCAGATCTTTGCCGTCATGCTTGATGGCGATCAGCACATCATCGTCATTGAGGTCGGCGAAGGGCATGTTGGTGGTGTAGCCGGTCCACGAGTGGGCCATGACATACTGCGCCTGGGGTAAGGGCTTTGCGCGCTGTAAAATTTCGCGAATATGCACGCCTTCCCACGTGTTATCGTAGCGACTCCACGTGGTCACGCAGTGGAAATCAGCCGTCAGCACGGTACGCGGCAGCGCGAGAAACTCTTCCCAGTTCAGTTCAAACGGATGCTCCACAAGGCCGGAGATTTTCAATTTCCAGTTTGCCGGTAACTGCTTTGGTGTGGATTCATAGCTCAGCACCGGCCACTTTTTCGTCAGGTACTGCCCCGGCGGCAAACGATCCTGCCCATCGGCACGCTTCTCAACCTCGGTCGCGGACTTCTTGCCGAATAATTGCATAAGTGACTCCTTTAATAATCTCAATCGACAGGGAAATACGAGCGACTCACTTTCCCTTTTCCAGAATATACGATATTGTTACTCTTCACGATCAAAACCCGGATGTGTCATGCGGAGTGGCAGCGAAGCACCTGGGGCCGCTGATCGATCAGAAGAATGTGCGAATGCTTCCCCTTCGCTCTGCTCAGAGCTAACGGCTTATGTTGCTCAGCATAACACGTTAGTGTTTCAGGGAACGGCCCGTTCTGTAGAGGAGAACAATGGCACAGTACGGGTTATTCCAGAAGGCGCGGATTTTCAAAACGTGGCAGGAATCGGTAGCCGAAGCATTGACCTTCTCAAATTATTATATTATAATATTATATATTTCCGAAGGGGGTTTCTGATGAATGTCGATCGCGATGCGGATATGACAGCGTCCTTCTCTGAGAGCGGGCGAGAGATGATGGTGGTGAACCGCGATGCGCCGGTTCCGCTGCACCGACAGGTGCGCAACTACCTGCTTGGTTGTATTGAGCGGGGGGAGTTGCAGCCCGGTCAGCAACTCTTACAGGAGCGCGAGTATGCGGCGCGTTTTGGCATCAGCCTGGCGCCTGTGCGGCAGGCTATACTGGACCTTGTCAAAGAGGGCTATCTCTATCGCGTTCCCGGTCGGGGGACGTTCGTGCGCGAGCAGAAGGTGGAGGAGAAGATCAGTATCCTTTCCAGCTTTTCGGAGAGTATGCGAGCCAAAGGTCTGCATGCCGACCTGCGCGTCATCGAGCAGAAGATTGACACTGTTCCGGCGTTCCTGCGCGCCGTACTCGACGTGAAAGATCAGCCATTGTTCTTACTCCAACGTGTCGCCCTGCTCGAAGGCAAGCCTGTTGCCCTGCTTTTGTCCTGCATCCCGGTACGGCTGGTGCCAGGGTTGGAGAGGCTTGACCTCAACGGGCGTTCGCTTTATCACACGCTGGAAGAGCGGTATGGCATAGTGCTGGCGCGGGCCGAAAGTACGATTGAGGTCGTGCGCGCTCGCGGCAGCCAGTCAGGCGCGCTTGGCATTGTGCCGGGAACGCCATTGTTACAGGTGGAGGGGAAAACTTATGACGTAACAGGCAAGTTTGTGGAATTCTCACAGGTACTCTATCGAGCCGACCGTTTCCGTTTCACCATTGAAAGTTTCCGGCGGGATGATCGTGTCCTGCACCTGATCGGCGCGCCGGGTACAGAGGAGGGCAAAAGTCATGAGTAAGGCTTCTCCGGCTATTGTCAATCAAGGTAAGCTATTTCTGCGTAATGCAACCGGGCTGGTACGCGAGGTATCGGTACTGGATGCGTTCATTATGAACACCTTTGGCATGAATATTGCCGTTGGTGCCGTCTTTCTCTTCTTGCAGGCTCCTGCCGATTTTCCCCAGGGCAACATGCTGCTCGCGGTCATCATCGGCACGCTGCTAATGGCCTTTACCCTGTTGTGGGTCTATTCAACCTTCGCCGCCGCTATGCCGCGCTCCGGCGGCGATTACGTCTTTGTCAGCCGGGCCTTGCATCCCTTCCTCGGCTGGCTGCTCGGCTGGAGTCAGGGCATGTGGCTCATCTTCTTCTGGATCGGCTTCAACGCCTGGTTTGCCCTGACCTTTGCCGTACCGGTTGCCCTCTCCACCATCGGCGCGGCCACCGGGCAGAGCGGCTGGATTGAGGTGAGCAACAACCTGCTGGCCTCGTTCCCCATCCTGGGCATCACGACGCAATGGTGGGTACTCATCATCGGTTTGCTCATCAACGTCGGCTTCGCCGTGCTGCTCATCCTGGGTGGGCAGAGCTTCTGGCGCTGGCAAAAGGTGTTTTTCTTTTTTGCCGGCGGCAGCATCATTCTGGCCTTCATGCTCCTGCTCTTTGACGGCGGCAATATCCAGAACGCCTGGAACGCCTTTGCCGCGCAGCACAGGGGCTTGACGTTCAACCAGGTCATTCCGACGGCAGTGAAGAACGGCTACACCTTGCCTCACGGCTTCAGCCTGACTGATACGCTGCTTATGCTGCCCTGGGTGTTTTTCGTCGTCGGCTACGCTCAGGGGTCGGCGCAGATTGGCGGCGAGGTCAAACGGGCGGCGCGCTCGCAGTACCTGGCGATGGTGGGCGGCGTGCTGATCAACGGCCTGATGCTGGCCCTGCTGGTGCTGGCCTTCACGGGGGCTGTAGGCGTCAACTGGATTGGCAGCGTGGGCTATCTCGCCAGTAACAATCCGAGCCTGCTCAACCTGCCCGGCAACCTCTCGCCGAGCTTCAACTTCATTGTGAGTCTGCTCACCGGCAATGTGCTGGTACCCCTTTTCATCGGCATTGGCTTCATCTTCTGGGCCTTGATGGGTACCCCGCTCTCAGAACTGCAGGCCACGCGCTACATGCTGGCGTGGGCGGTTGACCGTATGATACCGGAGCCGCTGGGCGATGTCAGCGAACGTTTCCACTCACCCGTCAAAGCCATCATCTTCTGCACCGTGACGGGAACGCTGGCCCTGATCGCTCTCGTCACCATTCCACAGGCGAGCCTGCTTGGCGCGCTGCTGGCGCAAATCGCCGCCTTCATTCTCGTCTCGATCGCGGGCATCGTCTTCCCCTTCCGCCTGCGCCACGTCTGGGAAGCGGCTGGCGGCCACAGAATCTTCGGCATTCCCACCGTGACGCTGGCCGGCATCGGCGGCGTGATCGTGCTGGGCGCTCTCATGCTGCTGTTCATCTTCAACAGCACCATCAACTCGACCTTTGGTGTGACGGCGAGATTGTCGCTCTCCTTCATGATCGGCGTTGTCGTTGTGGGCATCATCTGGTACGTTGTTGCCTATCTGATTAATCGCAATCAGGGCGTTGATCTAAGCCTGTCGTACCGTGAGATTCCCCCGGAGTAGTATCTATGGCTATGGAAATAAATGGGCCGTGTGGAGAAGGCGAGTCACGGGCAATACCCGTGACTCGTCCGCGAGTGATCGTTGTCGGGAATTTGACCATCGATGATGTAGTGCTGCCGGATGGCGGGACGCAGATGGCGAGCGTGGGTGGCAATAGCATCTACGCGACGCTGGGCGCGCGCCTCTGGCAGCCTTCCGTTGGCATGGTGACACGGCGAGGAGAAGATTTTCCACGCGAACACAGCGACGCGCTGCACGCGCTCGGCGTGGCAACTGCCGGTATCGTGGACATTCCCGGCCCCACCGTGCGCAACTGGGTGATCTATGAGACCAGCGGTGAGCGACGCTGGCTCTATCGCACGCCGCGAGAGCGATCACGCGAGGTGGCAGTGCAGCCCGCCGATCTCCCTGTTGCCTGGCTGGAGGGCGAACCGGCGCCGGTCGTGCATGTAACGGCCATGCCCCTGGACGCGGCAGAGGCTATCGTGGAGACCGTGCGTCGTATTGCTCCCCGCGCCATCATCACGCTCGATACGCACGAAGATTATGTCGTTGACTACCGGCAGCGCCTGCGCGCTCTGGCGGCGAAGGTAGATGCCTTTCTGCCAAGCCGCTCCGAACTGGCAGACCTTGTGGGTTACGATGACCCGCTCCGTGCGCTTGGCAGTCTGATCGAGCTTCCCACACCCATCATTGTCATCAAGATGGGTGAGCAAGGGGCGCTGGTCTGGCAAAAGGCCACAGAGACGCTGCACGAGGTAGCGATTGTACCCGGCCCGGTGCTGGACGTGACGGGCGCGGGCGATGCCTTCTGCGGCGGTTTTGCCGCCGGTCTCTCGCTGGGCGATGACGCGCTGAAGGCGGCGCAACGCGGCGTTATTTCGGCATCCTATGCCGTTGCCAGCTTCGGCTCCATGTCTCTGGCACATGTTGAACCTGTCGTAGCGCAAAGTCGTTTTCTTACCAGCCCGCCAGGCGTGCGTTCGCTGCCGATACCGGTGCAGGCTGCGCAGGTGCAGGTAGAGGGAGCGGATCGCGGCATCAGCAGCGCAACAGAGATCATGCGCCAGGAGATCGCGATGATTCCGCGCCTGCTGGCGGAACAACTCGAAGCATTAGCCGCACCGATTTCCACTCTTGCTCGCGCATTGCACGCAAGTGGCATCGAGCATCTCTATCTCTGTGGCTGCGGTGACTCCGCTTTTGCCGGGGCCGCTACCGCGCTGGCCTTTCAGAAACATGCCGGAATTGATGCCGAGGGTATACACGCCCTCGATCTGGCGCGTTACCGCGTGCGCTATCTGCCGCCGCACAGCGCGGTCGCCTGCATCTCCTTTTCCGGCAGGGTTGGCAGAACCATCGAGGCCGCTTTACAGGCCGGGCGCTTCGGCCAGCGCGTGCTTGTTCTCACCGGCAACCCTGATTCGCCGCTGGCGCGGGCGGCGACGGATATCATTCCGCTCTCCGTGCCAACGCCGGGCTACTCGCCGGGAACAAGCACCTATCTCGCCATTCTCGTCGCCCTGCTCAATCTTGCGCTGGCCTGGGGCGAAGCTCGCGGGCGCGAAGTGTCCGAGGGCTGGAAGATGCTGAGAAATGCGCCCATGCTGGCCCGGCAGACGCTGGCGGCGACGGACGAGCCTGCACGAAAACTGGCAGAGCAATTTGCCGGTCAAAACTGGATCACGTTTCTTGGCGCCGGGCCGAATCTGGCAACGGCGCAATTCGGGGCAGCTAAACTCTTCGAGGGGCCGCAGAAGCTGGGCGTGGCGACGAATATTGAGGAATGGGCGCACGAAGAATATTTTGTGAGCGGCAGTGGGACACCCGTGCTGCTGGTTGCTCCTTCCGGGGCCTCGTTTGACCGCGCCACGGAAATTCTCTCTGAACTGAACTTCATTGGCGCGCAACCTGCGTTCATCAGCGATGTCAAACCCGCAAATAGTCCGTCCATGTTTCTGCCCCTCGCCCCCGGCCTGCCAGAGGAGTTTTCGCCTCTGCTGGCCGCACTGCCGCTCAGCCTCTTTGCCTTCTACCTGACCCGCGCCAGCGGCCTGGAACGCTTTGAGTTTCCCGACCCGGAGACGGCGCGAGAACACTACGAGACGATTCACCGCCTCACAGAGGGAGAGCCGGCATGAGCAACGATTCGCATGTCAATGAGGGCCTGCCGCCGGTGATGGGCAAGCCTGAGATTGCCGTCCTCGGCTCCGCACGCCTGGGCGAAGACGACCGCCGGTGGACGCTGGCGCACGAACTTGGCGGGCTGCTGGCCAGAGCCGGTTTTGTCGTGGTGACCGGCGGCTATGGCGGCCTGATGGCGGCGGTGAGCCGGGGCGCGCACGAGCAAGGTGGCTTTGCCATTGGCCTGCCGATGCAGCACTGGTCAACGGTAACGCCAAATACCTGGAATGCCGACCTGCGCTGGTCGCGCGACTATGGCACGCGCCTGAACCATATCCTGCGCTGTGCAGCCATCATTGCCCTGCCGGGCGGCGTTGGCACGCTCTCAGAACTGGCAGTTGCCTGGGCGGCGAGCCAGACCGAAAAACAGGCTCAGCCTCTGGTGCTGCTTGGCGAGTGCTGGCCCCCGCTCCTCGCCGCCATGCGCACGCACCTGGTAATCAGTAATAGTGACCTTGACCTGCTGCGCTTCGCCGCAACGCCGGAAGAGGCCGTGCGCGAGGTGCAGGCAGGTTTGCGAGATACAAAGCAGGGACAGGGGCCGCGAGGCTAAGCGTTATCCCCGGCTATCCATGAAAAACGATCTCGAACGTGTCATGCTGAGCGCAGCGAAGCATCTGAGGTAACCATTATGGACGTGTCATGCTGAGCGCAGCGAAGCATCTGAGGCGACCATGCAGAGCAAGCCGTTTCCTCAGATGCTTCGCTTCACTCAGCATGACACGTTCGAGGCATGACACGTTCGAGGGCATTCTAGTAGCTGCCTGGAAGACAGGAGGGTCTATTTTGAGCTTTAAATCTTTTTACGCTTCCGATATTCACGGCTCGGAGCTGCTGTGGCGTAAGTTCGTCAATGCCGCCAGCTTCTATGGCGTTGAGGTCTTGATTATGGGCGGCGATATCGCCGGGAAAGCCGTCGTTCCCATTGTGCGTCATGGCGACAGCTTTTACGCGCCAGCCGTTGCGGGAGAGCGTACCTTCAGAGAAGACGAATTGCCCGCCCTCGAACGCCGTGTGCGCGACCTCGGGCAGTACCCGTATCGCATGACCGAGGATGAATTCGCCGCCGTGCGAGACGATCAGCAGGCGATAGACGCGCTCTTTCTCAGGGTGATGGCGGCGACCCTGGAACGCTGGATGCGCCTGGCCGAGGAGCGATTGAGCGGCAAGGGTATACGCCTCTACGTCATGCTGGGCAACGATGATGAGCCGGAATTACGGGAAATCCTGGCGAAGTCGCCGCTGGTGATCGACCCCGAAGACCGCATTGTCGAACTGGGCGAGGGCTTTCAGATGCTCTCCTGCGGTTTCGCCAATCCCACCCCCTGGCGCTCGCCGCGAGAGATGTCGGAAGAGGAACTCCAGCGCCACCTGGAGCAGCAGATCAGCCAGTTAGAGCAGCCAGCCCGTTCTGTCTTCAACCTGCATGTTCCCCCCATCCAGACCGCCATCGATACCGCCCCACTCGTCGATGAGCAACTGCGGCCCGTTATCCAGGGCGGCACCCTGCTCACCGGCCCCGCCGGTTCGCAGGCTGTGCGCAACGTCATCGAACGCTACCAGCCTCTCATTGCCCTGCATGGCCATATTCATGAATCGCGTGGCCTCGTCAAGATCGGCAAAACCGTCTGCATCAACCCCGGCAGCGCCTATGGGGAAGGTATCCTGCACGGCGCTCTCTTTGAACTCGACAAGAAAAAGGGCCTGAAACGCTACCAGCTCACGTCAGGGTAGTTCTGTCTTCTTTGCCATCTACTGCCTTTGAAAATCCGCCCGAACACGTGTCATGCTTCGCGGCGGCGAAGCATGACACGTGTCCAGGATCAGACATCCCCGGATAATTTTTTGCTTGTCAAGACTTCCTGCGTACACTACAATAGAGCGAGAAAAGAGAGCGGGTATGGTGATGGTCAAAAACAGGAACAATACGCGCTCTGTGGAAGCCGGGGTCTGATTGCATTTAGTCGAAAGCGACCAGGCTTCAAAAGTTGGCATCGTTGCATTGATCCTTTAAAAATACATCTCAGGAGAGGCATCATGATTATCGTCTTGCTGGCGTTGATTGGAGCAATCATCGTCATGGCGATCCTGACTATCGGGCGGCTTGGTTTTGGCAGGCGGGAGAAGTTTGTGGCGCAAAAGTTTTTCAGGTGGTTTGCCTGGTACTTTGTCTTCAACTTCATCCTCTGTCTCGCCATCCTCTACTTTGCGGAGCCTGCCCTGACCGGTCCCTTCGGCGGCTGGCAATGGCTGCTCTGGCCGCTGGCAATCAGCAGTATCGCGAATCTCTTCGCCTTTGCGCGACCGGCTTTGCAGGCGTTAGAGGAAGCTTCCGCCGCGAGCCAGGGACGCTCACGCGGAAGCCGTCCTGATCTTTCGGTTTCTCCGCGGGCCTCGCGCGGGGCCATCGCGGCTGGCATCTTCGGTCTGATTTTCGTGGGTGTTATCGCCATCGTTGTCAGCGGCCTGATTGTCGTTTTCACGACCTGGTTTGATAGCAACGCGAAGGCGCTGGCCGCCATTCCCAATATCACGATGGAGAAATCTCCCACGCTGCCGCCGACCGACCCCGGCCATATCGTGCTGGTCAGTCAGAGCGTGGCATCTTATAAGGGGCAGCAGATACTCGGCTCCAACGGGCAGAACCTGGGTTCGGCCTACAGCATTGACCCTTCCAGCTATACGCTGCAATCGATCAACCATCACCTCTACTACGTGGCCCCGCTGATCTACAACAACATCTTTGTCAATTTGAGCAACTCTTCCACACCCGGCTTTGTCGTCGTCGATGCCGAGAATCCGCAGGCGGTGCCGCAGTTGTACACCAATCAGAATCTGCCCGGCTCCTCCCTTGCCTACCTGCCGGGGGCTATTCTGAATCAGGACCTGCTGCGCCACGTCTACCTGAGCGGCTTCACCTATGGTAACCTGGTTGATCCCACGCTGGAACTGAACGACCAGCTTCACCCCTACTGGACCATCTCCATCATGCAGCCGACGCGCGGCTATACCGGCAACGTGCTGAGCCAGGTGCTGCTCGTTGATGCCCACACCGGCGCGATCCAGGTCTACAGGCCGCAGGACGTTCCCTCCTGGGTAGATCGCGTGATGCCGGCCAGCACGGTGACACAGTACCTGACGTGGTGGGGCCTTTACCACGCCGCCCCCTGGTTCAACCCGTCCGGCGCGGGCCAGCAGAGTCCCGCCAGCGACCCGCAGTTGCTCTACAACAATGTCGATCAGCCGGTCTGGCTGGTACCCATGACTTCCGCGTCGTCAAACGATAATTCCAGCACAGGCGTCTTTCTCTTCGATACCCACAAAAATCGGGGAGTTTTCTATCCGCTCTCCGGGCTGGGCATCGGCAGTAACGTGCAGGATACCATCCAATCGACACGCGCCAATATTCGCGGCTATAATGTGGCGAGCATCCAGTTGTACCAGATTTACAACACACCCACCTGGGTAGCCATCTTTGTGCAGAGTACCAGCAGCGGCGACATCTTCCAGGATGTGGGCATCGTCGATGCGCGCAACCTGAACGGCAGCAATGTGCAATTTGAGCCGACGCTGGGGCAGGCGCTGCAGGACTACCAGCAATGGCTGACTGCGCAGGGAAATAACGCATCTGGCGCCCCCACCGGCGGGACGACACAGACCGTTACGGGTAAGGTGTTGCGCATCTCTTCCGTGCAGCAGAGTACCACCACCGTCTACTATATCCAGATTGCGGGCCAGAATGTGATCTTTACGGCCAATCTCACGCTCTCGCCCAAACTGCCACTTGTGCAGCCGGGCGATGTCGTCACCGGTACCTACCTGAACACCGGCGGCACCGTCGAAAACTTCACCACTTTCGATGACCTGAGCATCAAGCTGGGCGGTCCGACTCCCGGCACCTTGACGCCCACGCCTACCCCTGCGGTGACGCCAACAGCAACGGCAACACCCGGACCATAACTCCGTAGGTACCGATTTGAGCGCGCGCACCGCTAATTTACTGGCAAAACGTGGCTTGACAGGCCAGCCAGGGCCAATAAATTGGCGGTGCGCACGCTCAAATCGGCGTTTATGGGAGATGTCTACTTTCTCACAAAACCAGTTTTTCATGGTATATGATATGATTGAGCAGGCACATCAACAGGCGAAAGAGAGATGGGATATGGCGCATTATTTTACCCGTGAAGAGGCCGAAGCTCTCTTGCCGCAAATTTCGGTTATCCTGCGCAATATTCAGGAGAGCCGGAAGGCGCTGCAACGTGCTGAAGAGGAACTGGATGGGTTGCGCGTGCAGGCGATGGGCAACGGGCATCACCTGCACGCGCGCATGGCCAGGCTGCAAGAGCAGGTAGCCGGACAGGTACGCACCTTGCAGAGCCTGGCTGCCGAGCTAGATGAATTTGGCTGCGAACTGAAAGACCCCGATATGGGTCTGATCGACTTCCTCAGCCTGCGTGACGGCCAGGAAATCTACCTCTGCTGGTATCTGGGCGAGGAGCGTATCAACTACTGGCACTATCTCCATACCGGTTTTGCCGGTCGCCAGCCCCTGTAGAGGCAGGAGCGATATGCTAACCATTCAGGAGGTGCTGGCGCAGGGGGTGCAGCGTTTAACGAAAAGCGGTCGAGAAAGCGCGAGGCTGGAAGCGCAGGTGCTGCTGAGTCACGCGCTGGGCATCGAACGCCCGCTGCTTTATGCCTATCCTGAACGAGAGGTGACGGCAGAACAGGCCCAACACTACCTTTCTCTCATCGAGCGCCGCATGCAGGGCGAACCCGTTGCCTACCTCACCGGCCACAAAGAATTCTATGGCCTCGATTTCTTTGTCGATAACCGCGTGCTGATCCCACGTCCTGAGACCGAATTGCTGGTAGAGGCCGCGCTGGCCGCCGGGCGTGAGATGCTTGCGCGCGGATATGTTCCCATTATCGCCGATATCGGCACCGGCTCTGGCGCCATTCCCGTCACGCTGGCCGTGCAGGAGCCGCGCCTGCCCTATCTCTACGCGACCGACATCTCCGTGGACGCGCTCGCCGTTGCCCGGCTCAACGCCGAACGCCACCATGTCGAGTCGCGTATTCGCTTCCTGCAGGGCGACCTGCTCGCGCCCCTGCCCGAAGCCGTAGATATTATCACCGCCAATCTCCCCTATATCGGTACAGGGGAAATGAGCGGGCTGGCCCCTGATGTGCGCGCCTACGAACCCCACCTGGCCCTCTTCAGCGGCCCCAACGGCCTGGACTTGCTCAATCGTTTCTTTGCTGAAGTCCAACGCCCCGGCATCCTCAAAGAACACGCCGTCCTGCTGCTCGAAATCGGCTACCGGCAACGAGAAGCCCTGTCCCGCCTCGCCCGCGCCCTCTGGCCCCACGCCAGCATCACCTTCCAGAAAGACTACACGGGCTGGGATCGCCTGTTACAGATTGCCCTGTAAAGTACCATAACAAACGTCCTCTTGCATGCCAGAAAGAGGTCCCTTATCCATGTCATTCTGAGCGAAGCGAAGAATCTCAGGAGGAACTTCTCTGTCATTCTGAGCGAAGCGAAGAATCTCAGGAGGAACTTCTTTCACATCTCTGATAAAAATAGAATGACATGGATGGGTTGCGTTTTCTTGAAGGGAGGGCTATAATCGAGGGCAAAGGAGCGGACTCGACCGCCGGGTGAGGGGAAACCGCGCGTCCATTGTTATCGTAGAAGGGCAGGTTTATGATAGAGACGGGCATCATGCATATTCCATTCCTGTTGTTGCTCCCCCTGCTGCCCGATATCGCCACCCTGTTCATCGGGGCCGCGTGCGCTTTTCTCTTTTCCTACCTGCTTACCTTTGTTGTGCGCGCTGTCTGCCTCAAAAAGGGCTGGCTCGATCAACCAGCCGAGCGCAGGGTACACACGAAGGCGGTGCCTCGCCTGGGCGGCGTTGCCATGTTTCTGGCCTTCTTGCTGGCCTCACTGCTCTTTTACACGCCGGGCTACGGCCCCAATGATAAGTCTCAGTTGCTTTTTGGCCTGCACATCTCCTCAGAACTGGTCGATTACTGCCTGTTGATCGCTGCGGCTACGTTGATCGTCGCGGTGCATGCCTACGATGATGTCAAAGGACTCAATCCCTGGCTGAAATTGCTGGCGCAGACGCTGGCCGTCATTATTATTCTCGCTCCTGGCCGCACCATGTTTCATGGCATGTTGCTCTACACCTTCAACAATCCCTTCTACCATAGTGGCCTGCCCTGGTCGCAAGACCCGCAGTTCCATCTTTTCATCCAGAACACGGCCATGTCATGGATGGCGATTCCCGCCGTACTGTTCACCTGGTTCTGGATTGTGGGCATGATGAATACTGTGAACCTCATCGATGGCCTGGATGGGCTGGCGACGGGCGTGGTGATGATCAGCGGGCTGTTCATCACCATCATTAGCTGGCAGCTTGGGCAGGACAGTATCGCCGTCCTCTCCGCCATCTTCACGGGCGCCGTCCTCGGCTTCCTGCCGCACAACTGGAACCCGGCGCGCATCTTCATGGGCGATAGCGGCTCGCAGTTTCTGGGTCTGACGCTGGCCGTTCTCTCCATTGTTGGTGGGGCAAAGGTCGCGCTGGCCCTGATGGTCATCGGCCTGCCCATCCTCGATGTCGCTATCGTGATGATGAACCGCGTGCGGCGCGGGCAAAATCCCCTGCACTATGACCGCACGCACCTGCACTATCGCCTGCTGAAGACGGGCCTGAGCGTCAGGCAAATCTGCTATGTCTTCTATGCCCTCACCCTCATCTTCGGCGTGCTGGCCCTCAATCTCCATCTCATC
>Ga0070738_10002846_pt1 | contig 24749 bp, 25 predicted proteins | sample Coa_R2_2_FD_66446 | JGI IMG/M metagenome (GOLD analysis project Ga0070738, IMG submission 66446) | Surface soil microbial communities from Centralia Pennsylvania, which are recovering from an underground coalmine fire - Coalmine... | ecosystem: Environmental > Terrestrial > Soil > Unclassified ...
AAAGCGTGCCCGAAGCGCGCGAGAGCGTCAGATAGTCGAGGCCGACATCGAGAAGAAACGTCAGCCGGTCGCCGATCTCCTTCAAGATTCGCTTGGCGATCTCGCCGCGCTTCTCGTCGAGCTTGCCGGGCAGCTCGGCGAACCAGCGATGCGCATCGCGGACCGAAAGGTCGGTGACTTCGCCGATATGATTGTGATCGATCTTGACCGCCAGCGCCTCGGGCTTCAACCGATAGCCCTTGCAAGCGCTGCACGGGGTCGCCGTCATATAGCGCGAGATCTCTTCGCGCGCCCATTCGCTTTCGGTTTCGCGATAGCGACGCTCGAGATTGCTGATCACGCCCTCGAATGGCTTCTTCACCTCGTAAGAGCGAAGCCCGTCATTATAAGAAAAGCGGACCGGCTCTTCGCCAGATCCATAGAGGATGATCTCTTGCACGTTCTCGGGCAGCGACTCGAACGCCACGTCGAGCCGGAACTTATAATGTTTGGCGAGCGATTCGAGCGTCTGCAGATAATAGGGCGTTGTCGAGCGCGACCAAGGTGCGATCGCGCCCTTGCGCAGAGTGAGTTTCGTATCGGGAACCACGAGATCGGGATCGACCGTCTCTTCGCTCCCGAGCCCGCCGCAGGCCGGACATGCGCCGAAAGGATTATTGAAGGAAAAGAGCCGAGGCTCGATCTCCGGGATCGTGAAGCCCGAGACCGGACAGGCAAATTTCGAGGAGAAGACGATCTGTTTCGGCCTGCCGCTCTCCTTTTCGTCGGCGAATTCGATGATCGCGATGCCGTCGGCGAGCTCGAGCGCGGTCTCGAAACTTTCAGCCAGTCGCGCCGCCATGTCGGGACGCACGGCGATCCGATCGACCACGACTTCGATATCGTGCTTGATCTTCTTGTCGAGCGTCGGCGTCTCGGCGATCTCGCAGAATTCGCCGTCGATCTTGAGCCGCTGGAAACCGCGCTTCATGAAATCGGCGATTTCCTTGCGATATTCGCCCTTGCGCCCGCGCACGACGGGAGCGAGCAGATAGAGCCGCGTGCGCTCGGGGAGCGCCAGCACGCGATCGACCATCTGGCTCACCGTCTGGCTTTCGATCGGCAGACCGGTTGCGGGCGAATAGGGAATGCCGACCCGCGCCCAGAGGAGGCGCATATAGTCGTAGATCTCGGTAACCGTGCCGACGGTCGAGCGCGGGTTTTTCGATGTGGTCTTCTGTTCGATCGAAATAGCGGGAGACAGCCCGTCGATCTGATCGACGTCCGGCTTTTGCGTCATTTCGAGGAATTGCCGGGCATAGGCCGAGAGCGATTCGACATAGCGGCGCTGGCCCTCGGCATAGATCGTGTCGAAGGCGAGCGAAGATTTGCCCGAACCCGAAAGCCCGGTGAAGACGACGAGCTTGTCGCGCGGGATCACAAGATCGATGTTCTTGAGATTGTGCTCGCGCGCGCCGCGAATGGAGATGACCCGCAGATCCTTGGCGAACGGCAGGTCGAGTTCAGGCTCGGGTTTACGGGCTGATTTGCGTGACGTCTTCATCGATGTGCGTAGATTTGCCGCCGGGCACCGGCCGCCTCATACCAAGATAAGCCTTTCGGGCAAGAATTGCGAATTCCAAGGGGGCGCGCCTCCCGGCGGGCCGACCCGTCTGTGGGGCTTTGGTCCGCCCGGGATTGCCCCGGCCATCCTCGCCATGCAATCTGAGAGGCGGGTGGGATAATGAAAGAACAACAATGGTCGCTCCTGCCCCAGCCGTCTCCCTCCGCATGAGCAAGCCCTTCTACAGACACCTTTATGTCCAGGTTCTCGCCGGATTGGCGCTTGGCGTGCTCGTCGGCTGGCTTTTTCCGCACGTTGCGACGAGCGATTGGGTGAAGGCGCTGGGCGATGGTTTCGTCAAGCTCATCAAAATGGTGATCGCGCCGATCATTTTCCTCACGCTGAGCTCCGGCATTGCCCATATTTCGGATGCCCGGAAAGTCGGACGGATCGGCATCAAGGCGATCCTCTATTTCGAGATCGTCTCGACGTTTGCGCTCGCTATCGGACTCGTGACCGGCAATCTCCTGCGTCCCGGCGCGGGACTTGCCTCCGGCGCCAACCAGGCCGCGGTAGCAACCTATGCCAAGGCAGCCGGGGCCGAAAACCCCGTGCAATTCATTCTCGACATCATTCCCGACAGTGTCGTCGGCGCCTTCGCGCGCGGCGACATTCTGCAAGTCCTGCTTTTCGCGATTCTGTTCGGCTTCGCGCTCCTCGCGCTCGGCGAAAGAGTCAAGGCTTTGCGCGCGCTGATCGACGAGGCTACGCACGCGATTTTCGGCGTCATCAACATCGTGATGCGTGCCGCGCCGATGGCTGCTTTCGGCGCAATGGCCTATACGATCGGCGAATACGGACCGCAGGCGCTCGGCTCGCTCGCCGGCGCGATCGCCACCTTCTATCTGACTGCGGCGGTCTTCATCGTCTTCGTCCTCGGGACAATTGCGCGTCTGGCCGGCTTCAACATCTTCAAGTTTCTCTCCTATATCAAAGACGAGCTCTTGATCGTGCTCGGGACGAGTTCGTCCGAGAGCGCGCTGCCGCAGTTGATGCAGAAGCTCGAAAGGCTTGGGTGCTCGAAGTCGGTCGTCGGATTGGTCGTGCCGGCCGGCTATAGTTTCAATCTCGACGGAACGAACATCTATATGACGCTCGCCACCCTCTTCATTGCTCAGGCGCTCGGCTATCATCTTTCTCTCGGCCAACAGATGACGATTCTGATCGTCGCTATGCTGACCTCTAAGGGCGCGAGCGGCGTCACCGGCGCGGGCTTCATCACGCTTGCCGCGACGCTCTCCGCCATTTCCCCTGCCCTTGTGCCCGGCATGGCAATCCTCCTCGGCATCGACAAATTCATGAGCGAATGCCGCGCGCTCACCAATTTCGTCGGAAACGGCGTTGCGACCGTCGTCATCGCGCGCTCCGAAGGCGAGCTCGATCGCAAGAGGCTCGCGGCTACGCTCGATGCCGGGCCGATGGGGGAGAGCGCGAAAACCGCAGCGGATTAGAACGCGCTCTCCCGTTTGCGGGGAGAAGGCTACTTTTCTCCCCGTGTCTCGAGAAGCTCAATCCGCCGTCACGGCGAGGGCGATCGCATGCGCCGAAGTTCCGCTGACCTGGATGACGAATGGCGCCGCCGCGAGCTCGAATTTCACGCTCTTGGCGAGCCCGCTGCAATCCCTCGCGCCAGTGAAGGCCACGGACCTCAGCTCATGCCCGTCTTGCACGACGTCGGTCCAGGCAGCGTGGGAGAGCGTAATTCTATAGGTGCCAGCTTGCGGAGCCGGAGCACGCAGGAAGCCGGCATAAGAATCGGAATATCTCGGTGCCCGCGAGGGCGTCAGCGGCAAGTTCGCTTTCGCCAAAGGCACCAGACTGAGGAGCGCTGCAGCCGGCGTTTGCGCCAGCTCGCCGCCCGAGGCGATTTGCGACGGCTTGGCGAGTAAAGCGCGCTCTTGATCGAGCGGCCACTTGAACTTGTCGCAACCGCTGGGCTCTTGCGCAAACGCCGGCGCAGCGGCAAGCGCGAAGAATGCGAATATGAGAGGTGTCATTTTGCGAACCATACATTCCCCCTTGCATTGCGATTTGGAGCCTGCTAGAACAAATGTAGAACACTTAAGCACGCGCTTGTCAATTCGCTTGTGGACAAAAAACTTGATCGAGGCGCGGGCCTGGGCTTGCGAGTAAGGTTCGCCGGTCTCTTAAAGTGCAATCTCTTTGGTGATGGAGAAGTGCCATGTCGGGGAGCGTCAACAAGGTCATTCTGGTCGGCAATTTGGGCCGCGATCCCGAAGTGCGGCGCTTGAATTCCGGCGATTCCGTCGTGAGTTTCAGTGTCGCGACGACGGATTCCTGGCGCGACAAGGCGACGGGCGAGCGCAAGGAGCGCACCGAGTGGCACAATGTCGTGATCTACAACGAGAACCTCGGCAAGATCGCCGAGCAATATTGCAAGAAGGGCTCGAAGATCTATCTCGAGGGCCAATTGCAAACGCGCGAATATACGGATCGCGACGGCAATCAGCGGCGCACGACCGAGGTGGTGCTGCAGCGTTTCCGGGGCGAGCTCACTCTGCTCGACAGCCGCGGCGGTCCCCGCGGCGAAATAGGCGATGAGCGCGCTGGTGCGCTCGATGTTTCGAGCGGGGCGAATTTCGGCCGCTCCTCTCCGATGGAGCCGACGGAAAAGCGCGGTGGCCGCGTCGCCGATATGATCGATGACGATATTCCGTTCTAGGCGCCGGAATCGGCTCTATCCCGCCACGGGAACGAGGCCTTGCGATGCGGCCCACGAACATTCATGGCGCATCGGGTAAGCACCTGAGAGAGCGTGTGTTTTCGTCATGGCCTGCAACGCGGACCCCTGGCTTTTTGCGGCCCGATTGATTATATCTGGAAGTGCTCTAGAGCATCGCCTTTGCTCTAATTTCCGGATGATTTGCCTTGGCCGATAACGAAGAAAATAACGCCGGACCCGGCGGGTCCGACGTCCGCCCGATTTCGATTTCCGACGAGATGCGCCGCAGCTATCTCGATTACGCGATGAGCGTGATCGTAAGCCGCGCTTTGCCCGATGTGCGCGACGGCTTGAAGCCGGTGCACCGGCGCATTCTCTTCTCGATGTACGAGAACAATTATACGCCGGACCGCCCCTACAATAAATCGGCGCGCGTCACCGGCGATACGATGGGCAAATACCATCCGCACGGCAATCTCGCGATCTATGACGCGCTGGTGCGCATGGCGCAGCCCTTCTCAATGCGTCTTCCCCTCATCGATGGGCAGGGCAATTTCGGTTCGGTCGATGGCGATCCGCCCGCGGCGGAACGCTACACCGAAGCGCGCCTTGCGAGCGCCGCCATCCCGCTGCTTGACGATCTCGACGCGGAAACGGTCGATTTCCAGGCCAATTATGATGGCCGCGAACGCGAGCCGGTGGTTCTGCCGGCGAAATTCCCGAACCTCCTGGTCAATGGCGCAGGCGGAATTGCGGTCGGCATGGCGACCAATATTCCCCCGCACAACCTCGGCGAGGTCATCGATGCCGTGATCGCCCTCATCGATCAGCCCGACATCGGTGCGGAAGCGCTGATGTCGATCATTCCCGGGCCTGATTTTCCGACCGGCGGCACGATTCTCGGCCGCGCCGGAATTCGCGCCGCCTATCTCACGGGGCGCGGTTCGATCATTGTGCGGGCCAAATATGAGATCGAAGAGCTCCGCAAGGAGCGCGAGGCGATCATCGTCACCGAGATTCCCTATCAGGTGAACAAGTCGGCGCTGCTCGAGCGCATTGCCGAGCTCGTGCGCGATAAGAAGATCGAAGGCATTTCGGATCTGCGCGACGAATCCGATCGCCAAGGCATGCGGATCGTCATCGAGCTCAAGCGCGATGCCGTCGCCGACGTGGTGCTAAATCAGCTCTGGCGTTTCACGACGCTTCAGGCGACTTTCCCGGCCAATATGATCGCGCTCAACGGCGGCCGGCCCGAGACGCTGACGCTCAGGGATTTTCTCACCGCCTTCGTCGATTTCCGCGAGGAAGTCGTCACGCGGCGCACAAAGTTCAAGCTCGCCAAGGCGCGCGATGCCGCTCATCTCCAGGTCGGACTTGCGATCGCCGTCGCCAATATCGACGAGGTCGTGCGCCTCATTCGCTCTTCTCCCGATGCTGCGGCGGCGCGCGAAGCTTTGATGAGCCGCGAGTGGCCGGCACATGACATGGCACCGCTCGTCGCGCTGATTGCCGACCCGCGCCATGCGTTGAGCGAGACCGGCACATGCCGTCTCTCGGAGGCGCAGGCGCGCGGGATTCTCGATTTGCGCCTGCAAAGGCTCACCGCGCTCGGCCGCGAAGAGATCGCCGAAGCGCTCGAAAAGCTTGCGGCCGAGATCACCGATTATCTCGATATTCTACGCTCGCGCGCCCGCGTCTTCGGCATCATCAAAGACGAGCTTCTGGCGATCAAGCGGGCGCATGCAACGCCGCGACGTACGATGATCCTCGAAAGCGACTCGGATGCCGAGTTCGAGGACGAAGATCTCATCCAGCGCGAAGACATGGTCGTCACCGTCTCGCACGCCGGCTATATCAAGCGGGTGCCGCTCTCGACCTATCGCGCTCAAAGACGCGGCGGCAAAGGCCGCGCCGGCATGCAGACGCGCGATGAGGATTTCGTCGCCCGGCTCTTCGTCGCTTCGACCCACACGCCCGTTCTGTTCTTCTCTTCGCTCGGCCAAGTCTATAAGGAAAAGGTTTGGCGCATGCCCGCCGCCGCGCCGCAGTCGCGCGGAAAGGCGCTCGTCAACATCCTGCCGCTCGAACAAGGCGAGCGGATTACGACCATCATGCCGCTGCCCGAGGACGAAGCGCAGTGGGAGAAGCTCGACGTGATGTTCGCGACGACGAGCGGCACGGTGAGACGCAATAAGCTCTCCGATTTCACGCAGGTCAATCGCTCGGGCAAGCTCGCCATGCGGCTCGACGAGGGCGAAGAGATCGTCGACGTGCAAATCTGCACCGAGGCGGACGACGTGCTGCTTACGACCGCGAATGGACAATGTATTCGCTTCCCGGTCACCGATGTGCGCGTCTTCAAGGGGCGCGATTCGATGGGCGTGCGCGGCATTGCGCTCGGCGAAGGCGATCGTGTGATTTCGCTTGCTATCCTGCGCCATATCGAAGCCGAGAGCGGCGAGCGCATGGCCTATTTGAAGATGCGCCGCGCGGTCGCGGGCGAGGCGACGGCCGAAGCGCCCGCGGAAAGCGTCGAATCAAACGAAGAAGCAAATGGTGAGGAAACGACGCCCTTGACGCCCGAGCGCTATGCCGAAATGTCGGCAGCCGAGGAAATCATCCTGACGGTCTCCTCGAAAGGCTATGGCAAGCGCACGTCATCATACGAATATCGGATCACCGGACGCGGCGGCAAAGGCATTGTCGCCATGGCGGTCAATCAGCGCAATGGCCCGCTCGTCGCCTCCATGCCGGTCGAGGAGAGCGACGAGATCATGCTGGTGACGGACGGCGGAAGACTGATCCGCTGCCCGGTCGAGGATATCCGCGTCGCCGGCCGCAGCACCCAGGGCGTCATCGTCTTCAGCACGGCCGATGGCGAACGCGTCGTCGGCGTCGAGCGGATCAGCGAGGAAGAGGCCAGCGGCGAAGCGGCGATTTGAGCCCTCTCCCGCCTGTGCGAGAAAGGTTCACGCCATCATTGCCAGCAAAGCTTCGGCCGCGCGGCTTCGATAGCGCTCGCGATGATGGAGAACGTGGAACTCGCGCTCCGGCAGGCGGAAATCCGCCTGGTGGAGCAATCCGGCTTCGAGGCTCGGCGCGGCAACAGAGGCGGAAAGCGCAGTCGCCCCGAGCCCCGCTTCGACCGCCGCGCGCACGGCTTCATTCGATGGCAATTCGAGCTCGATCCTGAGATTGCGAGGATCGAGGCCGAAGCCCACGAGCGTGTCCTCGAAAGCCGATCGCGTGCCGGAGCCCGCCTCGCGCAGGACCCATTCGGTCTCCATCAAATCGGCGGGCGAAAGATCGGTCCGCTCGATCCAGGGATGATTCATGCCGACGACAAGCACGAGCTGATCGCGAGCCACGCGGCTTGACTCGAAATCGTCGTACTTCACTTCGCCTTCGACGAAGCCCAGTTCAGCCGCGCCTGTCTCGACTGCTTCGGCGACTTGCGCCGTATTGCCGATGGCGACGTCGATCCAGATCTGCGGATAAGCCCGGCGAAAGGCAACGATATGGCGCGGCAGCCAATAGCTCGCGATCGTCTGACTCGCCTGAACCTTCAGCGTGCCGCGCTGCAACCCGGCAAATTCGCTGAGCTTCAATTGAGCCGCTTCCGCCCGCGCCAGCACGGCACGCGCTTCCACCAGGAAGACGCGGCCCGCCTCGGTCAATTCTATCCGGCGTCCAACGCGGTTGAACAATTTCGTGTCGTGCTGCGCTTCCAGCGCCGCAATCGCATGGCTCGTCGCCGATTGGGCGAGATTGAGGACGCGCGAGGCCTGCGTGACATGCTGGCGCTCGGCGACCGCGACAAAAATCCGAAGCTGTTCCAGGGTCATGTCTGCCCCGTGTGCCCAGCAGTTCGATCTTCCAGTTCGATCAGACAGCGCTATAGCATCTATTGAGCCGATCGGACAGACGCATCCGGCCGCTCGTACCGGTTCTCGATGAACGGCGGATCGCGCGTTGTCGGTTCATCCCCAATCAGGACTGCTGAAGGGGGCTGGCCGGGACCGCTTGCCTCAGCCATTCGCGACCCGCGCACCGCGCGTGCGGCTTTGGCGAAGAGCGAGGATCCGATGCGTGCGCGAAAAAGCGAAGCGGGAGCTGCGATTGCATCGGGGCCTTGGCCGCTCTAGAGAGAGACGATGATCCGCAAGGCGCTCTATACCGGCTCGTTCGATCCGCTGACCAATGGTCACATCGATATCATCACGCGCGCGGCGCGTTTCTGCGACGAGGTCATTGTCGCAATCGGCGTGCATCCGGGCAAACAACCGTTGTTCTCGCCCGAAGAACGCGCCGAACTCGTACGAAAATCCTGTGAGGGCCTGGTCGCGGCGCAAAGCTGCAAACTTTCGGTCATCACCTTCTCAGGTCTTGCGGTGACGGCAGCGCGCGAGGCCGGCGCAAATCTGATCTTGCGCGGCCTGCGCGACGGCACGGACCTCGATTACGAATTGGAAATGGCGGGCATGAATGCCGTCATGGCGCCCGATGTCCAAACCGTCTTTCTTGCCGCTTCCCCTGGCCTTCGTCACATTGCCGCGACATTGGTTCGGCAAATCGCCCTGCTCGGTGGCGATGTTTCGAATTTCGTACCGGACGTCGTGGCGCGCGCCATCGCGGCCAAGACGCGCAGCCCGCAATGAGGACAAAATGAAGTTGAATCGACGCAATCTGCTTCTCGCCCTCGCCCTCAGTTCCTTCGCGGCCCCGCTCGCCGCCGCGCCCAATCTCAACGACATCATCTATCTCGACACGAAGGACGGACGCATCACGATCCTCCTGCGCCCCGATCTCGCGCCCAAGACGGTCGCGCAGATCAAGACCTTGACGAAGCGCGGTTTTTACAACGGCATTGTCTTCCATCGCGTGATCGAAGGCTTCATGGCGCAGACAGGCGATCCGACCGGCACGGGCACGGGCGGCTCCGATCTGCCCAATGTGCCGGCGGAATTCTCCAACGCGCCGTTCAAGCGGGGCGCCGTCGGCATGGCGCGCGCGCAGGACCCGAATTCAGGAAATTCGCAATTCTTCATCTGCCTCGCCGATTCCGATTTCCTCGACGGTCAATATACGCTGTTTGGCCAGGTGATCGCCGGAATGGATGTCGCCGACAAAATCAAAAAGGGCGACAAGGAGCAGAACGGAATGGTCACCGATCCCGACAAGATCGTGAAGATGCAGCTCGCCTCGGACGCGAAGCCCGCAAGGGCCGCGAAACAGAAATAGCTGAGAAGCATAAGCCGGCGGGGCGCGCAGCGCTTCTCCGAAAAGATCACGCTCTCGTGCTCACGTCGCCGGCAAGTCCGCGATAGGACGCTCCATGCGCCCTTAGATCGACGCCCTGCGCTTCGCGCAGGACACGACGGGCGCAGATCCCGGGGCCAGGGAATCTAAGCCTTCAGACTCTGGATCCCGGATCGGCGCTGCGCGCCGTCCGGGAAAGGCTACTCGACTTCTAAAGCTGCACGATATCATCGAGATCATACGTGCTGCCTTCCGGATTCTCGCCGATGCGCAACATCGTATCGCTGACGAACCTGTAAGGGGGCACCGGCAAATTATAGGGGGCCGGGACGCCTCTAAAGACGCGCCCGGCGAGATCATATTTCGAGCCGTGGCAAGGGCAGAAATAGCCGCCGAGCCAATCCCCCGTCGGCGTCGTCGCGCTGGGATTGGGAAAGAATTCCGGAATGCAACCGAGATGCGTGCAGATGCCGACGAGGACGCCATAGTCCGGTTTGATCGAACGATGCCAATTGGCGGCATAATCCGGCTGCTGATTGACGCGCGAGAAGGGGTCCGACAGAAGCGCGACGAGTTCCGGCGATTGCAATGTCTTGAGAAGGCTCGGCGTCCGCCTGATGATGAAGATCGGCCGCGAGCGCCAGCGCGCAATGATCATTTGACCCGGCTGAATTCCCTTCAGATCGATGTCGATCGGGCCGCCCGCAGCGATGGTCGAAGCATCGGGCGTGAGCTGGGCGAAAAGCGGCACCAGCGCCGCAATCGTCCCGACGACCCCGAAAGCGCCGGTCGCGAGAAACAGAAAGTCGCGCCTTCTTGGCTCCGCCTCGTGCGGCGTTCCCGGCAAAGGATCGGAAGCAAGAAGCGGATCGGGAGAAGGAACATGCGGCATGATTTCCACCCTGTCGTCGGCGCGAAAACGCTAACATATTAGGGCGCTCGCAGAAATCGGCCATCGGCTTGGCCGATGCAGAGAGGCCTCGGCCATCGGCCGAAAGAAATGTTTACCTGGGTCGGCGTTTCGACTATTGGGCCCTCGCAGAGTCTTGGGAGAAAACCATGGTCGCACCCGGCAATAAGCTCACGCTCGAAACGACGAAAGGTGAGGTCGTGATCGAGATGCGGCCCGATCTCGCGCCGGCTCACGTGTCCCATATCAAGAAGCTCGTGGGCGAGAAATTCTACGACGGTGTCGCCTTCCACCGGGTCATCGACGGATTCATGGCGCAAACCGGCTGTCCGCACGGCACCGGAACGGGTGGCTCGAAATATCCGGATCTCAAGGCCGAGTTCAATGCCGAACCGCACGTGCGCGGCACCGTTTCCATGGCGCGCGCGCAACATCCGGATTCAGCCAATTCGCAATTCTTCATCTGTTTCGACGATGCCCGCTTCCTCGATCGCAAATATACGGTTTGGGGGAAGGTGGTCTCCGGAATGGAAAACGTCGACAAGATCAAACGCGGCGAACCGGCGAAAGACCCCGACAGGATCGTCACGGCGACGGTGAGCTGAACGCCTCGTTTCTCAATGCCTCACGCTTGCGGGCTCGCTAGAGGAAGATGCGGTCGCTTTGAGCACGATCTTGTCCGAAAACCGGTAGCCACTTTTCGGGATCGTGCTTAAGGAACACGCAAATCCCGGCGTGAGGAACATGCGCGTCGACGTCTTCGATTTTCATCTGCCGCCGGAACGCATCGCACTGCGCCCGATCGTGCCGCGCGATGCAGCGCGCCTGCTCGTCGTGCGCCCACGGACGAAGGATTTCGAAGATCGGACAATCCGCGATCTACCGGATTTGCTGAATCCAGGCGACGTTCTCGTCGTCAATGACACCCGCGTGATCCCCGCGCGGCTCGAAGCCTATCGTCGGCGCGGCGAAAATCGCGCAAGGATCGAAATCCTGCTGCATAAGAGGCTCGACGCGACGCGCTGGCTCGCGTTTGCCAAGGGGGCGAAAAAATTGAAAAGAGGCGACAGACTTCTCTTTTCCGGCAAGAGCGCGGAGCTCGAAGCAGAAATCCTCGAAAAACATGCCGAGGGCGAAGTCTTGCTCGGATTTTTTGCGACAGGCGAAAAGCTCGACAGGGCGATCGAAGCCTTGGGACAGATGCCATTGCCCCCGTATATCGCCAGCAAACGCGCGCCAGATGCGTGCGACGCGCAAGACTACCAAACGCTATTTGCGCGTCGGCCGGGCGCGGTTGCGGCACCGACCGCCAGCTTTCATTTCACGCCCGAACTCGTGGGCGCACTCGGCGCCCGCGCGATCGAGGTCGCGCAGATCACGCTCCATGTAGGCGCCGGTACCTTTCTGCCGGTGAAAGCCGAGGATACGAGCGCCCACAAAATGCACGCGGAATGGGGCGAGATCAGCGAAGAGGTAGCTGCGCGGCTGAATGGGGCGCGCGCTGAGGGACGGCGCATCCTGGCCGTAGGCACGACGTCGCTGCGGCTTCTCGAATCGGCCGCGCGGCAAGACGGAACGATCGGAGCTTATAGCGGCGAGACAAATCTCTTCATCACACCCGGATATAAATTCAACGCGGTCGATCTTTTGCTCACCAATTTCCATCTGCCGCGCTCGACCTTGTTCATGCTCGTCTGCGCGTTTTGCGGGACCGAAGTGATGAAAGCCGCTTACGCCCATGCCATAGAGACGAACTATCGATTCTATTCCTACGGCGATGCGTGCCTGCTCTTCCCCGGAGGGTGACGTGTTCCAGTTCGAGATCGCCAAGCGGGACGGCGCGGCGCGCACCGGCGCCATCACGACGCCGCGCGGGAAAATCCGAACGCCCGCTTTCATGCCGGTCGGCACTGCCGCGACGGTTAAAGCCATGTATCCGGGCGACGTGCATGCGCTCGGCGCCGATATCGTGCTTTCCAATGTTTACCATCTCATGTTGCGGCCGGGCGCTGAGCGCATCGCCGAACTCGGCGGCTTGCACCGATTCATGGACTGGCCCTGGCCGATCTTGACCGATTCCGGCGGCTATCAAGTGATGTCGCTCGCTAAGCTGAGAAAGATCGATGAGAACGGCGTCACCTTCCAATCGCACATCGACGGCGCGCGCCATCGGCTTTCGCCGGAGCGCGCCATGGAGATCCAGCGGCTCCTCGGCTCCGACATCCAGATGCAGCTCGACGAGTGCGTGAGATTGCCCGCGCCGGACACCGAAGTCGAACGGGCAATGCTGCTGTCGCTGCGATGGGCGGAGCGCAGCAAGCGCGCCTTCGGCGCTGAGCCCGGCCACGCCCTCTTCGGCATCGTTCAGGGCGGCGCATCGCCTCATTTGCGCAAGGCGAGCGCGCGGGCCCTCGTCGACATGGATTTCGAAGGCTACGCTTTGGGCGGCCTCGCGGTCGGCGAGCCGCAAGCGGTCATGCTGGCGACGATCGAAGCTACCCTGCCCCATCTGCCGGAGGCGCGCCCGCGCTATCTCATGGGCGTCGGCACGCCGGATGATGTTCTCGAATCCGTGCGCCGCGGGATCGACATGTTCGATTGCGTTTTGCCGACGCGCGCCGGCCGTCATGGGCTCGTCTACAGCCGCTACGGCCGGATCAATCTGCGCAATGCGCGCCATGCCGCGGATCCGCGCCCTATCGATCCGGAATCTTCCTGCGAAGCGGCGCGTAATTTCTCCCGCGCCTACCTGCACCATCTCGTCAAGGCTGGCGAGATTCTCGCGATGATGGCGCTCACCGCGATCAATCTCGCCTATTACCAAGAGTTGATGGCGGGCATGCGCGCCGCGATCGAGCTTGGACGTTTTGACCTATTCTGCGTGGAGACAAAACGTGCTTGGGCAGAAGGCGAGATAGGTTAGTCATTACGACGTGCGACAGTGATGCAGCGATCGACGACTGAAAAAGGAAAAGGCGAGGCGGATGAGCGCCTCGCCTTCTCTCCCTCGTCCTAGACCTTCTTCGGGCTCGTTCCCTCTTGGGGGAAAGGGCGCCTGGCGACGCCGGCACGCGAAGAAGGCTTCCTCCCACGACTTGGACAGTGCACATCCCGGATTGGCCAGAGGCAGTGCCGGAGGCCTGTTTGGATGGCGGCGCGTTTTTAGCTTAGACGTGACGCAATGTCACGCGTCTTGAAGCATCCTGCCCTCAAAATCAGCATTCCGGAGGTATTTTTTCTTTCTGTCGCGCGGAAATCGATTAATCTACAGCTCCGCTAGACTAAACTGGAAGTTTCGGTTGGGCAGTGCAGAAGCGGCGCGGGAATTCGCGTATTTTTCGCCGCACCGGCAGCTCTCCTGCTAAGAAGTCTCGGAAGCGAGACGATCTATGACGCAATTCTCCCCGGCCGACGACCCACCCCCGAAAGGTGCGAGTATCGGCGCCCATATCCGTAATTGGTTCCTGGCGGGCCTAGTCGTCGCAGGCCCGCTCGCGGTCACGCTCTACCTCGTCTGGTGGTTCATCGATACGGTCGACGGCTGGGTCAAGAAGCTCCTTCCGACACGCTTCTGGCCCGACACCTACCTCCCCTTCCCGCTTCCGGGCCTTGGCGTCATCGTCGCCTTTCTCGGCCTCACCCTCCTCGGCTTTCTCGCCGCCAATCTCGCCGGTCGCAGCCTCATCGCGCTCGGCGAGGCTCTGCTCGGGCGCATGCCGATCATCCGCTCGATCTACAAGAGCGTGAAGCAGGTCTTCGAGACCTTGTTCTCGCAATCTGCAACGTCCTTCCGCAAGGTCGGCCTGATCGAATTTCCGGTCAAAGGCACATGGACGCTCGTCTTCATCTCGGTAACGCCGGCCGATGCCGTTGCCGCGAAACTGCCGCCGGTCGGCGAACCCTACGTCTCGGTCTTCCTGCCGTGCACGCCCAATCCGACGACCGGATTTTATTTTTTCATGCCGGCGAGCTCGGTGATCGAAGTCGCGCTGACGCCCGACGAGGCCGTCAAGCTCATCGTCTCCTGCGGCGTAATCCATCCCGAGAGCTTGGCTCCGCCCTTGGCGGAACCCACGGCGGATGTCACGATGCGCCAAGAAAATGCGGCCTAGAGCATGATCCGGAACAGTGGAAGCCGGTTTTTCGAAGTGATCATGCTCAATCAAAAGAGCATGATCCGGAAAAGTGGAAGCCGGTTTTCCGAAGTGATCATGCTCAATCAAAAGAGCATGATCCGGAAAGGTGGAAGCCGGTTTTCCGAAGTCCAATCGGAATGCCGAAGCGGGACGCCAGAAATGGCCGCCGGTTTTTCACTTGAATTCCGCTCTTTAGAGTCGATCACTTTCATGATTTCGGATCGATCCGATCCGGAACCAGCGTGATCCCGGGCGCAGCATGGCCGTCTATACGGAAGTCTCCGACGTCGAGCTCGAGGCGTTTCTCGCCGATTACGGTCTCGGCCGCTTGCTCTCTTACAAAGGCATTGCCGAAGGGGTTGAAAACTCCAACTTTCTCCTGCACGTCGAAGCGGGCCTTTTCATTCTGACGCTTTACGAGAAGCGTGTCGCCGCCTCCGACCTCCCCTTCTTTCTGACATTGATGGAACATCTCGCGGCGCGCGGCCTGCCCTGCCCGCAGCCCGTCAAGACGCAAAACGGCGTGACGCTCGGCAAGCTCGCCGGACGCCCGGCGGCGATCGTCACCTTTCTCGAAGGCGTCTCGAGCCGCAGGCCGAGCCCGCCGCAATGCGCTGCGCTCGGCCTGGCGCTCGGCCAATTGCATCGCGCCGGCGCCGATTTCGATCTGGTGCGGCCGAATGCGCTCTCGCTCGAATCCTGGCCCTCTCTCTTTGGAACGGCGAAGGAGCGTGCGCGTGAAGTGCAGGCGGGACTTGCCTCCTTTATTGCCGATGAGCTCGCCTTTCTCGCGATTGCCTGGCCGCGCGATCTGCCGCGCGGCACGATCCACGCCGATCTTTTCCCAGACAATGTTCTCTTTCTAGGCGACGAAGTCTCGGGGCTCATCGATTTCTATTTCGCCTGCACGGATTTCCTCGCCTATGACCTTGCGGTCTGTCTCAATTCCTGGTGTTTCGAGCCGGATCTCTCCTTCAATGTGACGAAGGGCATGGCGCTGATCGACTCCTATCAGCGCATGCGCAAGCTCACCAAAGCCGAAATCGAAGCGCTGCCGGTTCTGGCGCGCGGCTCGGCCCTGCGCTTTGCGCTCACGCGTCTCGTCGACTGGCTGAATGTACCGCCCGGCGCGCTGGTCAAGCCGAAAGACCCGCTCGACTACATCAAGCGCCTGCGATTTCACCAGCGCTGCAAGAGCGCGCGCGACTTGGGGCTCAGAGATCCGGGGCGCGAGCTTTGAGTGAACGCGTCGCGATCTGGACGGACGGGGCCTGTTCGGGCAATCCCGGCCCCGGCGGATGGGGCGCCGTTTTGACCTTTGGCGCGCATCGCAAGGAGCTTTCCGGCGGCGAGCCGATGACGACCAACAATCGCATGGAGCTCATGGCGGCAATCAAAGCGCTCGAAGCTTTGACGCGCGCCTGCGAGGCCGACGTCTATACCGATTCCGCTTATCTGCGCGGCGGCATCACCACATGGCTCAACACGTGGAAGAAGAACGGCTGGAAGACGGCGGAAAAGAAGCCGGTGAAGAACGCCGAGCTTTGGCAGAGACTCGAAGCCGCCGCGGTTGCTCACAAAGTGACGTGGCATTGGCTCAAGGGCCATGCCGGAGACCCGAACAACGAACGCGCCGACGAGCTCGCACGCCAAGGCATGCGGCCCTTTCTGAGAAAGACGTAGACGCAAAAAGAAGAAGCCGCCGGCTTCTGCCGACGGCTCCTCCGTCTTCAGTGTTATATGCGCTCACCAATAGGCGACCGGATATCCATAGCCGCAGGCATAACCATAAGGATAGCCATAGCCATAGCCGTAATAGCAGGGATATCCGTAATAGGGTGCAGCAGCCAGGTCGACAGCAAGGCCTAATCCGAGGCCTGCATCCCAAGCGGCCCAGCCCCATCCAGGCCCCCAGCCCCAGCCGCGGCGCCAACCCCAGCCGCCATGGCCCCAGCCGGCGCGCGCATAGCCGCCGCGCCAACCGCCGCCCCAGCCTCCATGCCAGCCGCCGCCGCGCCAGCCGGCGCCCGCGAAGCCGCTATGGAAGCCACCGTGGACGCCAGCGAAGCCTCCGTGGAATCCACCGCCGAAGCCTCCACCATGGAATCCGCCACCAAACCCGCCGCCGACACGCGCCGCGACGGGGCTCGCGGCTGCAGCACCCAACAAGGCCGTTGCAGCCGTAACGGCCAGCGCCTTTTTCAGGACGTTCTTCATTGCATCCACTCCTTCTGCGGCACCGCATCAAGCAAAGCGAGACGAGGCTTTGCTACGCCGCTTTCTCCTACGTGGCCAACTATGTGGCCGATAGTTAATAATGCGGGTCGTGGCTTGAAGTTCGCGTACATAGCTCGCGCCTTAAGGCCTCGCTGATTTGCCCGCTCCGAGCTGCATCGCTCGCGCGCGATTGGCTTCGAGCTCGTCTTGGCGCACTTGACGGGCGGGGGCGTGCGCCCAAATCAGCTCTCGCTCGCAGAAGCACAAGATGAGGTGCAGCGAGTATCGTCCCAATCCTTGTCGCGGCGGCCTCGAGCGGCAGTGCGGCACCACGAAAAGGTTCAAGCCATGCAGGTTCAAGAAGTGATGACAAAGGATCCTGTCTGTTGCAGCCCGGACACGAGTTTGGAAACCGCCGCCGCACTCATGGCGGATCAGAACTGCGGCGCAATTCCGGTCGTCGACGGCGATCATCAGCTTGTCGGCATCGTGACCGATCGCGACATTGCCTGCCGAGGCGTCGCAAAGGGATTGGACCCGAGCGCAAATGTCCGCTCGGTGATGTCGAATCCGATCGTGACCGTCACGCCGGAGATGGACCTCGACGAATGTTGCGGCATGCTCGCCGACAATCAAATCAGGCGAGCGCCCGTCGTGGACATCGACGGGGCTTGCTGCGGCATGATTGCGCAAGCCGACATCGCGCAATATGTGCCGGAATCGGAAGTCGGAGAGCTTGTCCGCGAAGTCTCGCAGCCCTCGGATCTGCCGTCGCGCATCTTGAGCTGAAACGCTTCGCTCAGGCGCCTTGGCCCCAATTCATCTCAAGGCCGCCGTCGATCGTGAAACTTTGGCCTGTGACATAGTCCGCATCGTCCGAAGCAAGATAGACGGCGAGCCGCGCCACTTCCCAAGGCTCGCCCGGCCTTCTCCAGGGAATGTGCGGCAATTCCTTGCGGCGCGTCGCAGGATCATCGGTTCGCTTCTGGGTCATCGGCGTGCGGATGAGACCAGGTGCAATCGCGTTCACATTGATCCGCATCGGCGCGAGTTCGAGCGACAGGCTCCTCGTCAAGGCGAGAAGGCCGCCCTTCGCCGCGCCATAGGCGGCGTGTTGCGGACTTGGAATGGCCTCGTGCACCGAAGTCATGTTGATGATCTTGCCCTTCCCGCCCGCGGCCCGTCTGCGACGGATGAATTCGCGCGCGCAGAAGAATGGGCCATAGAGATCGGCCTTGATGATGGAATCGAATTCCTCCGTGCGCAGATCGGCGACAGGCGCATCGCCCCCACCCACCCCGGCGTTATTCACCAGGATGTCGGGCGTTCCCAACTCGCGGTCCACCGTTTCGAAAAAGGATGCGACGCTCGTCTCATCGCGCACGCCGAGTTGATGGAGGCTCGCACGTTGTCCGGTCGACGCGACCCGCCTATGCGTCTCCTCCGCCCCGTCGCGATCGCTGTGATAGGTGATGGCGATCGAAGCGCCCTCGCGCGCAAATTCCTCCGCCATTGCTTGTCCCATACCTGAATCCGAGCCGGTGATAACGGCGATCTTGTCGGCAAGCTTCGGCATGTCGATAGCTCCGAATCCGCGAGGTTCCGCGCCAACGCGGCCCACAGGCCAAGGTTCCGATTGCGCGCGCCACCTCAGAATATCCTGGCAAGCGAAGCAACATCCAAACGGGTTTGGCAGCCGCTCGAGAAGAACCCTTCCCAAGTCCAGTTGAAAATTCGTCAATGAAATCCAGGGAATACGAGATCCAGGGAATACGATCATGATCAAGAGCCTAATCCTCGCGACGGCTTTGGCGACGGGTTTTGCTTCAGCCGCAAGTTCCTCGATGGCAGCCACGGGTTTTCGACCTAGCGGAACAAGCGACCGCGAAGGCGGAAATGGCATGAAGGCAATCGCACCGCATGCGCCCGAAGGTGTTGCGCCCGGGCATGTTCAAGGCGCGCTTCAGGCCTGTAACGCCGATAAGAGTGGGACCAGCGACCGCGAAGGCGGCAACGCCAGAATGTCGATGGACTCGAATGGGAACCCGAATGGCAAGATCAAGAGCTGTTAATGGCAGCTCTCTTTGCCCCGCATCAGCGGGGCTTTTATTTTCGGACCGTCGTCCTTCCGAATTCAAGCTCTTGAATTCAAGCTTTCCGATTCGAGACACCATAGAGAGAAGGCCGCCCTTCAAGGCGGCCTTCGTTTTACTGCGCCTTTTCGGCGCTCGAGCTATTCTTCGGACTTGAGTCCGGCGATTGGCCTTTCGCATAGGCGGTCTTGCTGTAATGATCGCCTTCTTTCGTTATTTTGGTCGTCCAGCCGGTCGTCCACTTTATGACGGCGGAATCGCCTTCTTGCGACCAGGTTCCGGTCATTCCTTCCGCACGCGTTGCTTTTGCGGTGCCATCCGGGGATAGCGTGATCTGGAACGGCTTGCCGGCGCTATCTTTCACGTTCCAGACACCTTCGAAGCCGGTCGCGGCGAAGCCGATGCTCGGCATCAATGCGAGCAACGAGGCCGCAATAGCCATTCGTACATTTCTCATGTGTGCCTCCTCAATCGCAACTTCCATGCTGTAGAACATGGGAAGTGCCGAGCGTTTGATAATCGGGGTCCTGCAGAATTAGTCCGACGAGCGGCTAAGCATGTGCTCGCGGGCGTCGCGAATTGCTCTTGCGCGCGGCTGATTCCGTCTCCGCTCCGCTGTCGGCGGTCTCTTGGAAATCACCCCGCAGCGCCCGCAATCTTTGGCGCTCGTCTTCGATTTCGTAAGTCGTGCGGAAACCTAAACGGCGCAAGACCGGCACAGGCGGGCACCAGCCTTGCAATGCATGTTGCAGCAGAAGGCCGGAAACGAGCGCCGGAACGATCAGCCAAAGCCTGCTGCGCAGGCTGAAGGCGAGGCCAAAGAGGCCAACGACGGCGGCATTGGATTGGATGGCGCGTTCAATGTCCCATTCTTCGTCGAGCTCTCGCAACCGGCATGGGATCAGGTCTCGATGCGCGCTGTAATATTCCACATTCCGGTTGATGGAGTGCCGGATGCGCTCGTTGACTTCTTCGGCGGTATTGATCGGAACTCTTTCGCGCGTGGTCGGCATGTGGGACCTACAACGCCACGGGAATGCGCTCCCTGCCCGGTTTGTTCCAGAGCGGAGCTCGCTTCCGATCAAGGCGCAAACAACAGCTCGCGCCTGAGACGAGCGTAGGCACTTTCAGCGACGGATCCCGAGCAAATTATTTGCCCGGCTCCAGCTTCCCTTTCGGCATCTTGCTGCGCCTATCGCCTGCGCTGCGCTCCAGCTGACGCTTGTGCGAATCGAGGAGAAACCGCTCGAGGCTTTCCACGGAGGCATAGCTCTTGCCGAGCTGCGTCCAGGACTTCTCCATATGGAGATAATGGGCCTTGAGGTTCGGATCTTTCTCGACCTTCGCAGCTTCGGCGCAATCAGCCGCGCGCTCGTAGCAAGCGCGAATATGGTCGTCCAGCTTCTGCAACATGACGCGCACCCCCTTTATAGGTAGGCCGCCTTCGGCGAGAATAGCATGACCTCATGGGTCCGTACCCGCTAAAATTCAGCGCGTGCCTGAGAGTTCACCCGAAATGCCCAGGCGAGCCAAATTCATCCCTCGCGCCCGCAATTCCGGAGGTGCGAGAGCGCATAACATAGTGCAGCGCTCTAGGTCCGTTGCGCCCGCGGTCCCTCGCCAGCGCCGCGGTCCCGAAGCGCGCCCAAACTATCCAACATAGCTTGCAAAGTTCATTGAACGTTCTCCCGCCCCTCACATGCGCGCATGCGCCAGCGAAAAGAGCCGATGTGGACCGGCGGTCGGCCTGCTCCCGGACTTGGAAAGCGGTTTGAAATGTCTTAGGTGTGGCTCGCGCCGGTCGTGGCGACGACGCCATGCGGACCCGCCACTCGCCCGAGTGGCTTGCGGCGCGAGCCGCGTGCGGCCCTTAAGCCGGTCGGCTTTGGGGGATAGTTCAATGGTAGAACAGCGGACTCTGACTCCGTTAATCTTGGTTCGAATCCAGGTCCCCCAGCCAAATCCCATTTCTGGCCGTTTTCGTCGTCTCTCCCGCCTCAACGCGCGAAGCGGTCAAGGCGGTTTCCGACAACAGATCAAAGGGTTGGCGGAAGGTGGCGACCACCTCGCCATCCTCCCAAGTGCAGTTCGATAGCAGGAAATTGAGCAGGCGGCGTTTTTCGCGCGGTTCCTGCTTCGCGAACAGCCTTTGGGCGTTTCGGGCGAGTTCGAGAAGCTGCACGCCCTCGTCCATGTAGGACTGCTCGGCCTGTTGATGGCGTTCGATGTCGCTCAGGCAACGGCTTTGCTCCTCGCGCCATTGCCGCGCCATCCGCCCAAAGAACTCGTCGCTGATCGTGCCGTCGAGCTTATCAACATACATGGCATCGATGCGAGCTTGCAAGCGCTTGTGCTCGGCCTTGAGCCGCTCGATGGCTTCCTCGTGCTCGCGGCGCTCATCGGCGTGGCTGGCGTGCAGCGCGTCGCGCACCCATTCGAGCACCTCGTCGTCGAACCTCAGACGGCCGAGCAAGTCGGTGAACTGCGCTTCGAGCACTTCCTCGCGCACATGCTTGCGACGGCAGGAGGCCGGATTGCCCGCGCATTTGTCGGCGTAGCCGGTGCAATGGTAATAGACGTAGCGTTCCTTCTTGATCTCGCCGACGATAGCGCAACCGCATTGCGCGCAGGCGATCAGACCCGAGAAGGCGAAATCGTGCCGCCCGCGCTTGGCCTTCCTGGCGAAGCGGCCGTCGAGCACGCCCTGCACCCGCTCCCATAGCTCCATAGGGATCAGCGCCTCGTGCCGGCCTTCGATCAGCTTGCCGTTCCATTCGAACCAGCCAGTATAGAGCCGGTTGCGAAGGATGGTGTGGATCGTGCTCATCGGCACCTTGGCGCCGCTCTTGGGATAGACGAGGCCTTCCGCGTGGGCCTTGCGCGCCGCTTCCTTGAGCGAAATGTCGCCGCGCGCATACCACTCGAACAGCTTGCCGATCATCGGTGCGGTCGTGGGATCGGTGGCGATGATCTTCTTGCCGTCCGGCCCGGTGACATTGCGATAGCCGAGCGGCGTCTTGGTCGGCCAGATACCCTGTTCGGCCTTTTCCTGCATGCCCTTGCGCGCTTCTTCGGACAGGTTGTCGATATAGTTCTTCGCCATCAGCACCTTGATGCCGTGCATGAACTTTTCCGAGGAGCGGGACTCGCGGGAAAGCACCACACCTTCCTTCGGGAAGTGCATTTCCACATCCAGCTCGTCCACCGTCACCCAATCCTTGAGGTTGCGATAGAGCCGATCGGTTTTCTCGACGAGCATCACGCGGACGGACGGATGCTCCCGGACATAGGCGACCATTTCGCCGAAGGCGGCGCGGCCGGTCTGCTTGGCCGTTTCCACATCCACATATTCCTGCGCGATCGCGAAGCCGTTCGTGGCGGCATATTCCTTGAGAAGCTTCAACTGCGCCGGGATCGAAAAGCCCTCCTTCTCCTGTTCTTTCGAGGAGACACGGGCATAGATCACCGCCTGGCGGCGGGATGGTTCGGCTGCGGGTGCAGGTTTCGAGGCTCGCTTCATTCGTTTAGGTTATACTAAACAAAATTGACCAGCAAGTATCAAACATAACTAGCGCACTGGCGAGCGCGATCATCGGCGCGTTCGCTCATCCAACCGAGGACAATACCCGCTCGGCCAACCGCTCATTGACGATGCGAAACTCGGGCTCGGCTACCTTTGCAAAAAGGAGCCTGTCGAGTCCGTCTTCGGTCCACATCCACGTATCCGGAGGGTTCATAAAGCGGGTCCACTGAAAAACTCTGCCCTTGTAGGGATGCGTCGCCGCAAACAGCGTGCGGTGATCCGCCCCCACTGCTCCGGGGTATCGGATGAAGGAGTCTCCGACCTTCATCGGACCCGTTGCCGAAACGACCAGTCTGGTTTGCGGAACATCGCGATAGCCCCATCCACGCATACGCTCCATTTCAGCGTCCGGGATACGTTTCTCGACGATTTCAACCTCCGTCCCGAAGACGCCAGGAATCGTTGAAGCCTCCAGCCACAAGGGCACCGATGCGCCTTGCGGGAACCTCAGACGGATCGTCTCGTCACCAGTACCGGGCACCGCCGTGCGGGCGTCGAAACCGCCCAGCGCGCAAAGCCCGGCGGCGGCACCGAAAGCCAGAAATGTCCGGCGGTCCAAAGCTGATTGGATCATGTCGAGGCCTCTGCAATTAAAGCCGAAATCTACCATTTCCGGTGCCGGAACACACGCGGAAACGCTCATTGCAGGTCAGATTATAATGTCCATAATCATTTGATATAAAAATGAAAATATCCTTCAGATAGCCTGAGAAATGCTCGCCTATCCGGCCGCGCCCCGAGGCGGGCATCCTTGACATTTCGGCCGTTCGGCGACATATAGGCGGCGTCTCACCTGCCATGCGTAGGAGGAGCATTCGAGGCCGCCCCGGTTCGCTTGGGCGGCTTCAGCCGTTTTAGGGGTTGGCGCGGCGGAACGCATCCCGTTCCTTCCTGAGCTGTGCAACCCGCCCGCTTTTTTCCGTGCAATAGGCCGTTCTCAATAGCCAATAGCCCTGGCGGTGGCCGAGAATCACAAGATATTCCTCGCGAAACCACAGCAGCGTGTTGACCTCGGTGCCGCGCGTGTTCTGCCAGATCTCGATCTCGGCATGGGCCGCCGCGTTCTCGATCACCCATCGCACCCAGCGGATGCGCTCGCAGCGGCGAAGATCGGGCAGGCGATCATCCTCGACGCGCCCTTCCTGCACCAGATGCCAGAATGACGCCCAACGGCCAGCCGCTTCCGGCAGCCGGCGGCAGTTCACCCGAAACCCGTTGAACACGATCCCACCCCGCGCAATCTCGGCGATGAAGATGCGGTGGAGTTCGGTTTGATAGGCGGGCCAATCGCCGCCGAAGGCAGCGAACGGCACAAGGTCCGGCGGATTCATCCAGCCGCCTCCTGCGCCCGCCAAACCAGAATGTTGAATTTGGTTGCGGCGAAGGTGGACGTTCGGACAAGCGCCTGTTGCCCGAGGCTGGCGCGAAATCGCGCGATGATCGCGGCCTTGGCCGCGCTGGTGGCAAGGTTACGATTGGCATAGGTCAGCGCGCCGATCAGAAGATCGGTGATCTGCAATAATTCGCTTTCGTGGCTGCGCACCTGCTGCACACGCTCGACCGTCTGGCGTTCGAAATCGAGCAGGCTGTTGGCGAGCACATCATGCAGCTTTCGGGTTTTCGACCCGCCTCGCGTATCCTTCACGTCGAGATAGATGCGATAGCGATGCGGCGCCGTGAAGATCGGGCGTAGCATCGTAAAATACATTTTGTAATACCATTCGTCGTGTGATTGTTCGAACCGTGCATGATCGAGCAGCCCCTTGTCAGGCACCACCAGCCCGCGAAAGCGCAGCCGCTCGTCGCCGAGGAATAGATCAACCATTGCCAGATAGAACGCCGCTTTCGCCGGCGAAATCTTGGTCCATTTCGCCTCGAAGTCCGGCGCAAGCCCGTGCTCGGCCTTGAGCGCCCGCACGGCCGCGGCGATGGCGCGCGCGTCGCCCAGCGGGCAAGAAACCGCACCCCATGCCATCACCGGGATGTGGTCACCCTCCAGATGGCAGCTTTCGTCGCAATAGACGTTGAAGGTGCGCGGCGCGGTCATTCCGCCGCCTCCAATTCGCGCACTGCGTCCGGCCCGAGCGCCTCGGCGCGGAGGGCTTCGAGCAGGCGGCGGCGGGTGTCGTCGGCGCTGGCGAGGCTTGCCTCCAGCCGGTCGCACAGCGTCATCAGCTCATCGACCTTGGCGACGATGCGGCGCTGCTCGGCGAGGGGTGGGAGGGGAAATGGTAGAACCGCGAAGTCCGAGTCGTTGATCGCGGG
>Ga0070738_10002847_pt1 | contig 24743 bp, 19 predicted proteins | sample Coa_R2_2_FD_66446 | JGI IMG/M metagenome (GOLD analysis project Ga0070738, IMG submission 66446) | Surface soil microbial communities from Centralia Pennsylvania, which are recovering from an underground coalmine fire - Coalmine... | ecosystem: Environmental > Terrestrial > Soil > Unclassified ...
CCTCCGCAAAATCCAATCCTGCTTCTGCCCCTCGAACAGCCGCCTTCATTCGAAGATGCTCCGGTGAGCGGCCGGGCGCTCGTTCACTGGGATAATGCTTGATTGCCTCACACTTTTTTGATATGTCATCATTCGTGAGCTCGATCCATACGTTAGGTGCAAAAGCCGGCATGTACCCTTGATCGGTCGATGAAGAGGTTTCGAAAAAAAGTACGGTTTTCCTACGGCGGAATGGCCGCGTTGCAATTTCGACTGCACGAGATACAGCTCGATGCGCTTGATGCACGTCCATTGGGGAATGTGTTAGAATAATATCGGCCTGTTCTACATGTGGTAATATTAGATCATGTAGCGCACGCATATTATTAATTGCTCCGGCCTCATCCAGGTATTCTTCCGCGAGCAACGGTCTGCCACCCATTATCGCGCAAGATTTTTGGAACGATGCACAGAGCGAATCCCAGCAGCCTTTTGCCTTCGGGTCTGTTCTGCGAAGCGGCAGAAGAATATCGATCGAATGCCCTTGCGTCGACCACTTTGCGATCGTACCACCACAACCCAGCACTTCATCATCCGGATGACCAACAACGACTAATATCCTCGAACCAAGAGAAGGGATCATAAATAATCACAATCAGTCAATACACATTAACCTATTTACGTTAACGGTGGGGAGTCACATTATACTCAGGCATGGCCGGGTAAAAATCCGTGACCATGCCGAAGACTGCTATTTGTAAAACGCAAAATTCAACATACGGTACACAAGTTTTGCGACCAAATATGTCGCATGATTTGCTTTAGCATCAGGGCTTAATTCGACCACATCGAATCCTACGATCTTTTTCCCTTGCCGATTGAGCTCACGAAATATTTCGATCGTCTCATTCCACTGAAATCCATCCGGCTCTGGGGTACCGGTGGACGGCATGATCGCTGGATCGAAATAGTCTACGTCGAACGAGATGTAGACTTCATCGGTCGGAAGGGCCGCTGCAACTGTCTTTTGCCAGTCTTTGCCGTGTTTACCCCTTCTTATTTCAGTAGCATAGAAGGTCTGAATCCCCTTCTCTCGTATGAACTCGTACTCCGCCTTTTCCTGGGCACGAATGCCTACTTGCACGACTCGTTGCATAGGGAATCCCGAATCGGCAACTCGGGCCATAAAGCAGGCATGACTATAAGGCGTGCCCGAATAGGCTTGACGAAGATCGGAGTGTGCATCGAAGTGCAGAACGGAGATCTTTGGATATTTCTCAAAATGGGCCAGGATGGGCGACGTTGAGATCGTGTGCTCGCCGCCCAATGTCACGACGAATTTGCCAGCCGCAAGGTGCGTGCTAATTGCTTTCTGCAGATAGTCGAGCATTGTTTTGCCAGTCCGCTTTCCGAATTCGAGTGGTGACAATGTTGCGATACCAACCTCAAAGCACAATTCGCGAAAGAACTCGTCATCTAAGAATTCGACGTAGTGCGAAGCGTCGATAACCCCTTGAGGTCCTTTGGCTGTGCCACCACCGTAGCTCACCGTTTTTTCGTACGGTGCAGAAAGTATTACGATCTTACTCGTTTCGTACGTGCTTACATTCTTTGGGATCGCTAGAAAATTTTTCGATTCTGGAAGTACTTTAATTGCCATTCTAATTACTTAGATAATATGGTATCGTGATGCCAGCGGCGATTGTCTGTTTTAGGATAATCGGTAGTAAAATGCAGGCCTCGGCTTTCTTTTCTGCGCATCGCAGATCGCACAATAAGAAGCGCTACTTCCGCAATGTTGCGTAGTTCGAGGAGAGGCACTGTTACTTTAGTACGGCGATAATATTCCTCGATCTCATTGCGTATAAGGCGAATGCGGCGATAGGCTCGTTCCAGGCGATGGTTGCTTCGTACGATACCGATATAGTCCCACATTAACTGTTGTATCTCTCGGCGATCGTGAGAGATATAGACCCACTCCTCGGCATTTTCAGTACCGGATTCATCCCATTCCTTTAGCCGTGGTTGTTCCTTCTGATTTTTCTCTTTTTCCAATCGTTGGGTTAAATGCAATGCTGCCCGATGTGAAAACACCAGGGATTCCAGGAGCGAGTTACTTGCAAGCCGATTAGCACCGTGAACTCCGGTCATCGATGCTTCACCACTGGTATAGAGTCGATCGATATTCGTTGTGCCGTCCAGGCCACTTACGATGCCGCCACAAGTATAATGAGCGGCTGGTACCACAGGGATCGGATCGGTGGTAATATCAAGCCCGAGCTCTTTACAGCGGGTATAAATACTTGGAAATTCTTCCTTGATCGCTTTGGGCTTTAGATGGGACACGTCTAAATAAACATAGTCACTTCCCAGCCGCTTCAGCTCGGCATCGATCGCGCGCGCAACGATATCCCGAGGTGCAAGCTCTTTACGCTCGGGATCATAGTGCTCCATAAAGCGCTCGCCATTCTGATTGAGCAATATTCCACCAGCGCCACGAACTGCTTCGCTAATAAGGAACGAGTGCGCTTCCGGAGTATAGAGTGATGTGGGATGGAATTGAATGAACTCCATATTGCCAATTCGAGCGCCGGCCCGATAGGCCATTGCGATCCCATCACCCGTGGCAATGGACGGGTTTGTAGTATGAAGATAGGCTTGCCCAGCGCCGCCCGTTGCAACCATCACGGCATCGCGCGCCCGAACGATCTTGACCTTTCCCGTTCGTTCATCGAGAACGTATGCACCATAGCATCGTATGGGGCCTTTTCTGAGCAAAGAAGTACGAGCGCCAACCCGTTGATGATCGGTAAGAAGCTCTACAGCGAAATGATTCTCAAGTATCGTTATGCGAGGGTGATTGTGTACTGCTTCCAGCAGAGCACGCTCCAGTTCACGGCCCGTATAATCGCGGGCATGAACGATGCGGTTCGTCGAGTGGCCGCCCTCCCGCCCCAAATCTAATTTGCCAGACTTTGTCCGCGTAAATCGAGCGCCTAGGCGGATGAGATCGTTAACGCGCGCCGGACCCTCCGAGACCAACACTCGTACTGCATCTTCGTGGCAGAGACCAGCTCCAGCGATCAGAGTATCGCGAAGATGAGCCTCAGGGGAATCCGATTCGCTTTCGACCGCTGCAATTCCGCCCTGCGCATAGTTGGTATTCGATTCCGAGCGCTCTTTTTTGGTAATAAGTAAAATTCGCGAGCGAGTTTGCTCGGCCACCGTGAGAGCGAAAAAAAGTCCGGCAGAGCCAGAACCAAGCACAAGAACGTCAGTATCCACTATTGATGAATTGAGAACAACGCCAAAATAAACGCAGGATGTAAACGCAAAGAAACAAAAAAGCCCTTCCGAAATCGAAAGGGCCTTGAAGATACTTCTTATAGAAGAAGCTTCTCTTAGTTTAAAAGTAAACAAGCAAGTGAATGTTCGAGCCGGTACCAAGTGATATCGTAGTCTCAGTTTGAGTCGGTCCGGTGGGACCTTCTGTCTGTGAAAATACCATACGCGTTTGGAAACCAGTGATCGATTGGAATCCCAGGGCGGCTTCACCGCCTACAGCAATGCCACGCCATGGAAAATAATCGAAACCGGCGATCACTTGCGCACTAAAAATACTTCCTGTTATAGTGGAAGTAGGAGTACCTAAACCATCATCCCAGGATACATGCCCGAACCCGACCTGACCACCCCAATAGGGCGAGACATTCCACGGCTGCGGACAGTGTTTTTCCAGACCAATGCCGATACCATAGATCGTGGTCATCGGCTTTGCGGACGCTGATTCCGGATTTTGCAAGCTACCGCTGGTGCTTGAAAAATTCAACATTCCACGTAATGCCAGACCATCTGAGAGATAGTATTTAGCGCCTACTCCAAAGGAGAATGGATTGCCCGGGCCAGCCAGCCCAAACGAGCCTAGTCCTTGAAGGGAAAGGATCGCCGCTGCACTTCCCTCTCTCGTAATGATCTTTGAATTCGAATCGGTCTGCGCCGCCGATGTTTTCACAAATGCGAAAACTAAAGCGATCGCCACGATCTGCGTAATACGTCTACTCACGTTAGGAGACATAAGACCTCCGATCATGAGTGATTAGAAATAAACAACGAAGTGTACGTTGCCGCCAGTGGCCAAAGCGATCGTTGTTACGGACTGGCTATTGTTCGTTGTGCTTCCCTGGGTTGTTGAACCACTCTGCGAGGTAAAACCAAGCGTCATTTCTCCGCCTAGCGCAAGGCCGTGTGTAAAGAACCAGTCAAAGCCAGCTAAAGCCTGTACTCCAAAAGTTGACTGACTCGTCTTCTGTTCAGCCGCTCCACTGCCACCATTGTCGGTCGAGGCATTGCCAAAGAATACCTGAGCACCGACATATGGCGAGGTCGAGTAAAGTGGGCGGAAGTGCTTCTCGATTCCAGCGCCAATGCCGAACGTCGTTGAGCTTGGCTTAACGCTCGAGCTATCCGGTAACGAAGAGCTACCGCTCGTGATGGATAAACCTGCAATCACCCGAAGCGCGAGATCATCGGACAAGAACCACTTTGCACCAACTCCGGACGACACGGGACCTAGCGTTGGTCCGCTAAAGCCGAACGTACCGAGGCCGGCAAGATTGAAGATGAAGGCAGCGCTTCCCTCTTTAGTAATGGGACGAATAATGTCTTTTTCTTCCTGGGCGAATGATGTGCCTGCGATGCCGAAAATGAAAGCAAACGCAAGCGCAACAACGGCGATATTTCTAGAACAACGGTTCATAAATCTGTACCTCCAAGTTTAGGTGAAAATGCACAACCTCGATCTTATTTCCGATGAAAGACCGAAGGCGAAGCTTCGCGTCGACGAACCAGCACTATTTCGATCTAAAGAGCGGAAGCAGCAAAGGCTATTCGGCGCGAACCTCAACTACAAATATAGACAACCAGACGGACGTAGGCAAGTAATATTGCCCAATTATTACGAAATTGTTAATAACTATATCTTGCCAGAAGAATATTAAAGTGCTACTTCAACAGGCTTAAATCCTTTGGGAGTAGACTCGATTCGTACTAAAGGATTACCGGGATCGTGTTCGAAGAACAGCATCCACTTACTTTCATACGCTTCCGGTAACAGCGCTCGCTTCTCTTCTAATGTGGTGAGTGGGAAGTTATCATAACCCATGATCCATGGCAGTGAGATGTGAGCCTTAGTTGGGAAAAGATCGGCACAAAAGAATAAATGATTGCCCGCGTCATCATAGATATGCGGCAACTGCTGAGCGCGTGTGTGGCCGTTAAAGATCCGCAGGTCGATCCTCGGCAATATATCGCCCGGACCATCGACTATTTCGAGCATCCCGTTAGCTGCAATAGGCTCCCAGTCATTTTTCAGATAACTGGCTCTATCTTTTTCTGTTGGATTGCGAGCCCATGCGAGATTCTCCTTCTGAATAAAGACCTTCGCATTTGGGAATGTTGGAATTAGCTGGTTCTTTTCATCCTGAGTCACGAGGCCCCCGCAGTGATCGAAATGCAGGTGAGTTTGAATAATATGTGTAATATCCTCGGGTTTAAGTCCACGCTCCGCCAGCGAGCTAAGCAAGGTAAACTTCGAGTGATCGAGTTTATAAATGGCCCGAGTTTTATCGTCGTACTTTTCCCCCATTCCGGTATCGACCAGAATGTTTTTGCCACCCCCTTGAAGCAGTAGCGCTCGCAGTGCCATATCGATCCGATTTTGATCGTCGGCGGGATTGGTCCGTGACCAAAGATTTTTGGGTACAACGCCAAACATTGCACCGCCATCGAGTGCGAAACGGCCCGTTTCGATCGGTGAAATAGTGTAAGGTCCGATGGTCATGGTTGTGTCTTAATTAGCGAGTGCACTTAAACAAAAAAGCCAGCAGAAAGAACTGCCGGCCTTTTCAACAAAATGTGTAAAAGCTTATCGCTTACGACCCGGATCAACTTCATCGAGCCAGGCAACTTTAGCTTCGAGTTGCTCTTGGGGTTCGACCCAATTGGGATCTGGTACACAGCAATCGACCGGGCATACCGCGGCACACTGGGGCTCATCATGGAAGGTAACGCATTCCGTACATTTATCGGGTACGATATAAAAATAATCAGACGAGAAAAATCCAACTGCGCCACTTGGTGCCGGGTCGGTAGGACCATACGCTTGACCGCCTAACGTCCAGTTCGCTCCTCCTTCATAGATGGCGTTATTGGGACATTCCGGCTCACATGCACCACAGTTGATGCATTCGGTCGTGATCATAATGGCCATTCGTTCTTCTCCTTACAGCGACAAGTGAAACTTAAAACTAACAATCGTTAGCACATGTTTTATCGGGCGTGTTAACAGCCGAATGTAAGCAAGAGTTTATTGAAAGGTAATTCAAACAGCGTATTTCTGCCCGAGGGAACGCGGAATCGCCAGTCCCCGTTAATGCCGCGCCGAATTCGAATCCTTATAATGGTGATTTGAATTCAAAATTAATAGGGCCTATAGCTCAGTTGGTTAGAGCGTCCGCCTGATAAGCGGGAGGTCAGTGGTTCAACTCCACTTAGGCCCACAGATGAAAGATGAACCGATTCGTCTTTCATCTTTTTTCTGGGGCCCTTAGCTCATCTGGTAGAGCGGTAGATTTGCATTCTACAGGTAAGGAGTTCGAGTCTCCTAGGGTCCACAAATTCTCTCTCCCGTCATTAGCCCCGTTTCATCGTCGGCATGAAAACTGCTGCGGCAAAGCCCAGCCATTGCTTTGCTTTATGTCATTACGCCGTTCTATTCCATTAATAGTTTGCCTGACATTTTGTAGTATCACCACCGCATCAGCGCAACGGTATGCCGCGAATGTCCTCTATTCAAATCAGCCGCTGCCAATCTATCTCGGTATCGATGTTGGGTCCGGACTTACGTTTTGGCAGCATGCCACTCCAACGTATTTTGCAACCACGTATCCTTACGCCGGAACACCGGACACCATCCATGTTCAATTCCCAAGTGGCGCGACTCCCCTCTTCGGATTTTTCGCTGGCATTTCCGCAGATTTCTGGCTGAGCGAAGATTGGGGGATCATCACAAAGATGAATTACAATGAGCGACGCGGAGAGTGGAATGCTACCGTTAATGAGCTAGCCGATACGAATGGTGTGTTCGTTAACGTGCCGGTCACGAGCGACCTCGTTTGGATGCTTCGATGTATTTCGCTGGAAGCATACGCGCGATACTCCTTTCATTCGTTACACGATCTTTACGTCGGAGCAGGATTAGCGCTGACAGATATCGCCAGCGATCACTACGATCTCACACAGACACTTGGAGGGCCACCACAATTTTCATTTATGGATTTCAGAAGTGGAAGTGGCACCGGTATCCGCTCCTATGGTATCGGTGGTTCGCTCTCGCCTGAACTTCATCGGTTCTTCGGAGAATTTAAGCTCTTAGCCGGATTCCCCTTTTATATCAGTGCCCGATGGCTTCTTGCCCCGGAAATAACGCTGGGTATACCATTTACTTCCATCTGGAATTCGACCGGCCAGGCCGACTATCAGGCTAACGGCATTTCGAATCCGACTTCCCCGCTGACGGTCACCGGTCTTATTGCACTCAAATACCAAATCCGATAAACTATGAAGTCTCGTCTCCTTCTTAGTTTGTGCCTGATCCTAACCGCTTGCGCTAGTTCGCATCAGGGACCGATCCTGCGCGAAGATCAGGTCAAGAATCATCCGGAAGTCCGCGTTCGGCATTTAGAAGGCGATCTCAATACTACCGAAGACGATTTTGCACTTATACAAGGACCCGAAGGATCATACACGTATCTTACGAGCAACCGTTCTGGCGGCGCCGGAAGACAGGATCTGTACTATGCCCGTGCGCCACTGACTGCTATACTCACCAATCAATATGGAAATTTTACGAGTGTTGATGGAATCAACACCAGTGAGAATGAAGGCTGTGCTACCTTTACGCCAGATGGACATACTATGATCTTTTCCGCCGGCGGTCGGTCCGATGGCTTAGGGTCGAGCGACCTTTATCAAGCTGAACTTATCAATGGCAAATGGCAGAACGTTCGGAATCTCACAGCACTCAACACCACGAGTTGGGAGTCGCAGCCCAGCTTATCATCCGATGGTCGAACGCTCTACTTTGTAAGCGATCGCCCGGGCGGTTATGGTGGCCAGGATATTTATGTTTCCACTCGTGTCGGCGATAACTGGACTACGCCGCAAAATCTCGGACCGATCATCAATAGCGCTGGCATGGAAGCCTCCCCCTTTATTGCTGCCGATGGCCGTACACTCTATTTCTCGAGCAACGGAAGGCCCGGTCTGGGTGGGTATGACGTGTATGTATCACATAATGTCGGCGGAGTCTGGAGCACGCCGGAAGATGCAGGCACTCCCATCAATAGCACCGGCGACGATCTTTTTTACACGGCCGAACTTGGTACCCAGCACGCGTTCGTAGCATCGAATCGAAGCGGCACACTGGGTGGCCTCGATGTCTTTTCTGTCGAACCTAATCCCTTCGCGCCTGGCGGAGTCACTATTGTCAAAGGAGTCGTGCGCGATGCTTTTACAAAGCAGCCATTGGCCGCAGATATTACGATCACCGATCTCAAAACGAATGAAGAAGTCGCCCGCTTCCGCTCGGCCGATAGTACCGGTGATTACCTCGTGGTACTGCAACCCGGACAAACCTATTCGATCACGGGACAAGCAGAAGGATACCTCTTTTATTCGGATGTGTATCAAGTTGTAAACGAACGCAATGTTACGATACAACATGACATCGATCTCAACCCTACGCTTACGGGTAAGACTCGTCTGCTGGTCTTTTTCGATTTCAATTCGTCCCAGCTCAAACGTGAATCCTTTCCGGAATTAGATCGAGCGGTGTCCCTGATGAAAAAGAATCCGGAAATGACGGTGACGGTTGCCGGATATACAGATTCGATCGGTACTCCCGCGTTCAATCAAAAGCTAAGCGAGGCGAGAGCACACTCTGTACAGGAATATCTCATCAGTCATGGCATACAGGCAGGACGGGTGCAAGCGGTCGGCTATGGCGAGAATAATCCGGTCGCAACCAATTCGACCGACGAAGGACGAGCCCTCAATCGACGAGTGGAGTTTCAAGCACGAATGAACAAATAAAAAAGGCCGCTACAAAGCGGCCTTTTTCGTTCTCGAAATTCTTTTCGATTACCATCCACGATGGCGTACCCAAATGGCATATTGGTCTGGGGTGAGGATGGCGCGAACATCCACATCAAGCTCGGTCCGGCAGGTTGCCAGGTCCTGGATAAATCCGGCCCGAAGCATGCTCGTCTCTGCCTGATATTTTACGATCGCAGAATCGAGTAACGTCCGCGCACTATCTCGTGAGTATTTACCCGAATCCAGCCCTGCAATGATCGCAGTGCGTCGTGTTTTGAATTCCAGACGGTAAGGCTGCAACGCTACTTTAAACGAATCGACAGACGCTTTAGCACATTGAATAAATGCCTTCATCGCAGTGTCGATCCGTACTTTTTCCGAATCTGTAAGTGCTAAGGAATCGGTCCAATCGCGGTGGCGGATATTTATATAGACACCATGCTCGTGATGCGGACCGGGTACAAACTCATGGATATGATTTGCATCCCCGTAACCATGTCCGTTTTTGAGCTGCAGCCGGATAAATTGATAGTGTGGATCGTTCTGATCGTTTAATGCTGTATTGTAATCCTGTTCGTCAATGAAATAGGAGTAATCATTGTCGTCGTCACCTGGCATCAGAAGGTAGTAATCGTCCGCTTCCCCATTTGGAGCAGGGGTATAAAACTGGTCAAGTGTGACCGAGTTTTGCGTCGTTGTCGTCGGCGTGGGTTCGGTGGAATACTTCGTCGCGCATGAGCTGAAGAGTGCACCAGAGGCGACGATCGCAAGGATACCAGGATAATATCGGAGTTTATTCTTTTGTATTGACTGGACCATAACTAAAATGTTAGTTTTGTTTGAAGTGTGGCAAAATGACTTCAGCGGTGAGCTTTCTTCAAGTTCTGTACCGTAGAAGTAAGAGCGAGCAATGAACCAAGCGGTTTAATGTGCTCATTCCGCAAACGCAACGAGCGGAAACCTAACGACGGAGCAGCATTCAATAACGGCGAAAGGCCAATAAAAACATGCCCCGATCCACTTATGTGGTAATCGGGGCATTCCCTTATCCTGCATTAAGAGTGCGAAGTGATCTCGTTATTGTACGAGAGCATCGCACATAGGTTATTAGGAGGAACTTGTGGTTTGACGGACAGGCCTCGGATTCTGCATACTACTTTTCTTGAGTATATAACGCAAGAAAGCTATTAGCGTTACACTAAATTTATCCACATTTTTAAAATATGTCTGAGAATTGAGTTCTGTTTTCATTTAATGAACTGAACCGAGTTCCAAAGATTCAGAATATTTGGTAGACCAAGCTATTTTTATCTAAGAATCTTGAATATGCCGGTTCGCATGTCATTTTGTCGGTAGGCGCGGACAAAATATGTCCCGCTCGGAAGACCGTCTACCGATAGAGCCACCGCACTTCCTTCCCCATCACTATTTCTTACTACTCTCCCCAACTCATCTGTTACGATAAGCTTGTATTCGCCTTCGAAGCTTGTTGGGACAAATATTTGTACTTGGTCAGTGGTCACAGGGTCTGGGACTATCCGGAGACCCTCATAGACTTGGCTTCCCTGTCCAACCGCTGAGTAACCGATAATCCCATAGAGGATCGCAATAGGGTCAATATTATTGTCGTCGTACGCGATGAGCGTATCAATGCGGCCGTGGACATTGGTCGTATCGGGACTAAATTCGATGTCAACCCAGATACTGTCTTCTGGAATAAATACGTGTGTGAGACTACCGACTTCAGTTGCTTTTATTTTGTATTCTCTTCCCTCTGGACCGGCGATCTTCATCGAGTCAACAATGACAGGGGCTGTGCCTACATTTCTTAGGTAGAATCTTCTTACTCGCGTATTTTGGCTTCCAAATTCTTGCTCTCCAGGATTCCATGAAAGATCGGGCTTGATACCATACCCATACAAATTACTGAAGTCTTTCTTCTGATGCTCGAATGGCGAGGGAAGGTCGCTTGCCCAATGCATGGTAGTTGTGTCCTTCATCGAGTCCTGCGTTGGTGAATAGCAGAATGTAAAGGTCTTTGCATTGGCGATTCCTGTATCGATCCTCACTGGCAGGAGTGCGGAATCGGCGAAGATGAAATTCGTCATATTATCCAGTAGCCAGCTCTTGGTAAGCAGGAATGGTGCTTTGCCAACGTTCCAAACTTTAATGCCGTGACACTTCTTCGTGCCAAGGGGAACCGGCCCGAAATCATAATCTTCGGTCTCGATCTCACCGACAGAGGTTGAGCCGTAAAGAGCGCCAAAGGCCGTGGGACAATCCGTATGAACCCGCAGGGTATCTAAATAGACATGAGATGGTTGGTTGGCATTAAAGCAGACCGAAAAAACAATAGAATCATTGAGCCCCAAACGATATGGGAGTTGCCGACTGACGTTGGTTACCCGGAAGCCTTGAGAGCCATTCGCGAGGTCATATCCGAGAGCGGTAAAAGTTGCGCTTCCATCGTTCTTAAGAATGAATTGCGTGCACGTGTCAGTACCAAGTGGCGAATTGTAGAACGTGGCTGAATCAGAGTGATAGGTAGAATAGAACGAGAGTCGAGGAGCTAAATACTGTAAGTGAATTAGTGTATCGTTGCCGGCAACATTCGTCGCCATTATCCACGCATCTGCATTTTTGAGCGGGTCATCTATAATGATTTGGGTCGAGACGGAGTCCACGCCTGGTATTACGGTAATGCTATGCTGAAGAAAATCGACATTCGTACTGATATATCCGGAATCGGTACCTGGTTTACGTATAATTACTCCTTCGGGATCTTTCAATAGCTCAAGGGAAGCAAGCCCCTGATCGATAGGCGAAAGGTCGGTGGCCGTAATTCTCCAACCATTGCATGTTGTGTCGACGCTCAGTTGAGGAGTGAGTGCTCCATCGATGTGAAAGGACTGCCCACAAGGGGCGGCATATTCATCATAGTAGTCGTCATCGTCACTATCGCCTAGGTCCATATCAGGATCTAATCCTAACATGCCGTATTGATAGACAATAAAAGCGGAATCGCTTTTGGCATACCACGCGCCGGGTGAAACTTCGAATCGCTTCCCCACTAATTCTGGATGGCCAGGAATACTGCATACGGCGGGCGTATTGCCTGCGCCAGCAGGCAGATAAGAATTGATGGTGAGAAGGGCACCGCCATTATGTGAAAGCAGTATTTTTGGAAACAGATCTCTTCGAGCAACAACATTGATATATCGCCTCTTATGAACTTGTGCTTTGTCATCAGCGACATACCACATAAACCTTGTGCACCATCGGCCAAGCGGGACCACGTTCATTTGCGCGGGAGCAGTAAATGGCTCCGTTGCCGTGTACATCGCGCGGTAATCGTACTGCTCCGCGAAGAAACGCTGGCTGTTGTTAGAGTTAGCTGTTAAGCCTGTAAGTACGTTAGGGATCGAAGCGACGCCAAACTCATTTAACGTCGGTGTACGGGGGCCGTCGGTATAAACACTTAGCGTTGTGTTCGTCGAATCGTAGATAAAGAATTTATACTCGTCGCCTGCCGAGGCATCGCTGGAGGCGCCACCCGTCGCATCGAAGAATGGCATAGAAACGTAGCCGCTGGAGGTCCAATAATCGACCGGGATCATTTGCTGGACCGTCATATTCCGCTGGTCACCGCCGGCACTTACAAATGCCGTCTCGCCGTGATAGGCATTCTCATTACCGGCAATAACGGCAACCGGTTGATCGGACACCACGACGGAGCCCGACATATCATCCAACGGGTCGTTTAAAACGGACTTTACCCAGTAACTTTGTCCACGCGTCAAGGTGACCGTGAAAGGATGCTTCGCGCCTGTTGCACCCAAGCCGCTTGAGACTCCGACATGTCCGCCGCGAGTAAGGCCGTTCGGAGTAATCGTCACGTGAGTGTTATCGGACACACTGACGATGCCAAATTCTGAACTTGCCGAATCGATGGTGCAAGCAAAGTGACTTGAATTAGCTGCGCCGTATCCAGGGTTCGTTGGAAGTGAGGCTACTACATATCGCTTCCCTAACGCCTGTGTCGGAAGGGCGAGATACATTCCTGTCGAATTGGGGCCGGTAGAATAATATTGCACAGAGATCGGCTTATCCGCATGAATATGGCATGTGGCATAAATGCCTTGTTCGCCGTTCGGGGCTATAGGATTACCATTATTATCCCGTGGGTTCATGTAGCCTTGGTCCAGCGCTATTTGCAAGCCGTGTTTAGCAACAATATGGACAGGTGCTGTAGGTATTTCTTGACCTGCAGGTGAACTATTGGGGTCGAAATAACTAACGGTTACATTGCAGTCGTAAAAGGAGCTGACAAGGACGAAAAAGCCCTGGTAAGGCTTGATCGCACCGCATTTAATGCTGGGTACCAGTTCGGCAATATAGAAATCCCGGCCACTGGAGTTTAGCGGTGATGATACTTGAGCGAAAGTATTGGATAGAGATATCGCTACTATGACTAAGGAAATCAGGGAGCGGAGGAAGGTTTTCATGCGAAGAATAATCTGGACACATACTATAGACCCGTCAGTGATACAAAGGTTACTGAACAATGCCCAATAATCTCTAAATTCTGAAACCGTTACACCGAATGTTCTCTCGTTCGACTTCTCATCCCAAAAACGTCAAAACCAAAGCTCACGCTAATATTCGTCGTAAATTTGTGCATCTTGGTTCAGTAAATTTTCAGGATGCCACTTAGTGAAATTGCATTCTACGTTCTGAGCGCGGGCGCGATCATCTTCGCCCTCCTCACCATTACTCGCAAATCCGCCGTTGTCAGCGCGCTCATGCTGGTCATGACGTTCTGCTTCCTGGCGGGCATCTACTTAACTCTTTCGGCGCAGTTTCTCGCGGTCGTTCAGGTCGCGGTCTACGCCGGCGCTATCATGGTGCTCGTGCTATTCGTCATCATGCTCCTAAATCTGGAGAGTGAGGATATCCGAATTACCAGTAGTTGGAAGTCGCTGGTTGGCGTGCTCGTGGCCCTCGGCGTACTTGCCCAGATCCTGGCCATGATCTTTATGTCCGAGGACAAGCTGCCGAAGACGATCAGCGCCAGCGCTGCGGTATTGGGTACCACAGAGTCTGTAGGAACGACGCTCTACACCGCCTACTCGTTTCCATTCGAGATGGCTTCCATTATCCTGATCTCAGCGGCGGTAGGTGCTATCATCCTTGCAAAGAAGCGACTTGCATGAGAGACCGGCATACCTACCCCATGACTCCGAATAGTTTTTTGTATTTCATCTTTCATATTTCGTAAGAAGGATGGCTCCATTATCTCATTACCTGGCTGTTTCTGCGATCCTCTTCGTGATCGGAACGGCTGGTGTTCTCTTCCGTCGAAATGCGATCATCGTGTTCATGTGTGTAGAGCTGATGCTCAACGCCGTTAACCTGACGCTGATCGCGTTCTCACAATTTTTAGGAGATCAGACCGGACAGATACTGGTCTTCTTCGTGATGACGGTCGCCGCTGCCGAAGCAGCCGTCGGACTTGCGATCGTCATTGCTCTCTTCCGGAATCGACAGACCGTCGATATTGCCAAGGTCAACATTTTGAAGTGGTAACGCCGTGACTGACCTCATACCTTTTATCGTACTGGTGCCGCTTGCGGCCTTTGTGATCAATCTCTTCTTCGGCTCGAAGATGAAGGGCTCGACGGCTGGCTGGATAGCCACCATTGCTGTTTTCATAAGCTTCTTCATCACGGCCGGTATCTTCTTCGAGATGATGGGCCGGCCAGCCGAAGAGCGCCCCATTCACTTTGTTATGCTCGATTGGATACACGTCGGGCGCGTGCAAGTGAACCTGGCCTACCTGATCGACCAGCTTTCGATCATCTTCATGCTGGTCATTACAGGGGTCGGCGCTTTTATCCATCTCTATAGTATCGCCTATATGAAGGGCGATCGAGGCTTCTGGCGCTTCTTCGTCTATCTCAATCTCTTTATCGTCATGATGCTCCAGCTCGTCATGGCCGATAACTATTTACTGACATTCCTCGGATGGGAAGGCGTAGGACTTTGCAGCTATCTTCTTATTGGCTTCTGGTACGATGAAGATAAGAATAACAATGCTGCGAAGAAGGCCTTCATCGTAAACCGCATTGGTGATTTTGGCTTCTTGGTAGCGATGGGAGCAATGCTCTATCAGTTCGGCTCGCTAAACTATCTCGACGTTCTCGGCTCTGGCAACAACATGGTCGATGGCGTTCGACATGCCGGACTTGCACTCGGTATGGGCAGCGGAGCGACGATCATTACGATCATTACCCTGATGCTCTTCCTGGGTTGTACCGGTAAGAGCGCGCAGATCCCGCTCTATGTTTGGCTGCCGGATGCTATGGCGGGTCCAACGCCGGTTTCGGCTCTTATCCACGCCGCCACGATGGTAACGAGCGGTATCTTCCTGGTAGCTCGCTCGAACATTTTGTTTGCACTTGCACCGACAACGCTCGCCGTGGTCGCAGCAGTCGGTGCGGTGACCGCGATCTTCGCAGCGATGATCGGTATCTTCCAGAACGATATTAAGAAGGTGCTGGCCTACTCCACCGTCTCCCAGCTTGGCTATATGTTCCTTGCTTTGGGTGTCGGTTCGTTTACTGCTGGTGTGTTCCACGTTGTGACCCATGCCTTCTTCAAAGCATGTCTCTTCCTTGGCTCGGGTGCGGTCATTCTTGCGATGCACCACGAACAGGACATGCAGAAGATGGGTGGACTTAAGAAGTATCTGCCGATCACGTTCGGGACGTTCTTTATTGCGACGCTTGCTATTGCAGGTATTCCCCCGTTCGCCGGCTTTTTCTCGAAGGATGAGATCTTGTGGCAGGCATTCAGCCACGGCTCGATGGTACTGTGGCTCATCGGCGCTATTGCCGCGCTTATGACCGCCTTCTATATGTTCCGCGCCGTCTTCTTAACCTTCTATGGAAAGGAGCGCTTCGACACACACCATCATACACCCCATGAGGTCGATTGGAAGATGTGGCTGCCTCTGGTAGTACTCGCGATCCTTTCGACGGCTGGTGGCTTCCTCGGAATGCCATCGGTATTTGGTGCTGGTAATGTGTTCGAACAATGGCTCGAACCGGTTGTCGGTAAGGGTACAGAGATCGCAATGACAGCCGGTGTTGCAGAAAGCCCCGCACTCGAATGGGCGCTCATGGGTGTTTCGGTCGCGATTGCCCTCTTCGGTATTCTGCTTGCGATGCGCTTCTACAAGAGCCGTACGACGCTTGCCAAGCAGGAAGCACAACTCGGCGCTGCGTACCAGTTAATGCATAATAAGTTTTATGTGGACGAGATCTACGATAAAGGTATCGTCCAGCCGCTCTATAGTATCAGCAAAAATTTCCTGTGGCAGATCATCGACGTTCGTGTGATCGATGGTATTGTCAATGGTCTTGCAAAGATCGCGGAGATCGGTTCGGGTTCGATCCGGCGTATCCAGACGGGCATCGCCCAGAATTACGCCGTACTTATTGTAGTAGGACTGTTCGTGGTTGTTGGATATTTAGTGATGTTCTAAGATGGGCATACTTTCACTCCTCATATTCCTCCCCATCGTTGGCGCGCTTGTAGCGCTTGCCACCAGGAAGGCTGAAGCCGCGAAATGGGTCGCGCTTATCACCTCGATCGTTGTATTCGTTGTTTCGCTCGTAGTCTATAGCGACTTCAATGCTGCCTCGAACGGCTATCAACTCGTCGAGCAAGTACCGTGGGTTATAACACCGGGGCTCTACTTTACTTACTTCGTGGGCGTCGATGGCATGTCGATGATGCTGGTGCTGCTGACCACATTCCTCATGCTCGTCACGATCCTTGGTACGTGGAATTCGATCAACCGCAGTGTGCCCGGCTTTATGGCGTTGCTCATGCTCCTCGAAACGGGCATGCTTGGCGTCTTTTGCTCCCTCGATCTCTTCCTCTTCTACGTCATGTGGGAGATCATCCTTATTCCGATGTATTTCATCATCGGTGTATGGGGTGGTAAGCGACGCATATACTCCGCGGTCAAGTTCTTTATTTACACGATGGCCGGCTCACTTATAATGCTGGTTGCCATCATTTGGCTGGGGATCGAGGCTGGGCACGTAACAGGTCATTTCACGACCGACCTGACGAAGTTGATGGCCGTCTCGCAAAAGCTGCCGATCGACGTTCAGCATTATCTCTTCCTGGCATTCGCGCTGAGCTTTGCGATCAAAGTACCGATCTTCCCGCTCCACACGTGGTTGCCGGATGCACACGTAGAGGCTCCGACCGCAGGTTCGGTCATTCTTGCCGGCGTGCTTCTCAAGATGGGTACCTACGGCCTTATCCGTTTCTGTTTAGGCCTCTTCCCGCAAGCGAGCTTCGATTATTCGACGCTCTTCTCCGTGCTCGGAGTTATCGGTATAATCTACGGCGCTCTTGTATCCATGGTGCAGACGGATGTGAAGAAGCTTATCGCTTATTCCTCTGTCGCCCACATGGGCTTTATCGTGCTCGGTATCTTCTCGATGACACGCGAAGGTTTCCAGGGGGCGCTTATCCAGATGATCAATCATGGTCTCTCCACAGGGATGCTCTTTATGATGTTCGGCATGATGTACGATCGTCGTCATACCCGCGAGATCAAAGAGTATGGTGGTCTGGCGAAGATGGTGCCACTCTATGCTACCTTCTTCGGTATTGCAGTTTTTTCGAGCGTTGGCTTGCCAGGACTAAACGGCTTCATCGGCGAGTACCTTACGATGATGGGAGCATATTATTCCCCCGTCCTGAATACGTGGTCTTACGCGGTCTGGAGTGCAAGCGGTGTCATCTTGGCCGCCGTTTATCTGCTTTGGATGTATCAGCGCTTTGCGTTTGGGCTTCCGGCTGGAGCGCATCCTGTCTCGGCACACGGTGCGGAGCATCCGGTGGAGCAGGATACGCACGGTCATCACACTCCGGACCTTAACTGGCGCGAGATCGTAGCGGTAGTACCGATCGTAGCTTTTATGCTGTGGATCGGCATACAACCCATGAGTTTTATGAAGATGAGTGAGAAGACGATGTACCAGATGTCGGATGACTTGCTGAAGATGAAGCAAGGTGGCATGACGACGCAAACATCGATGAATCAAAATACTTCGGCGCAAAAGGCTCCGATGTATACGGCTGTAATGCCAAAGACCACTTCCTTCACTTCTAAATAATTTGCATATTCTGAATTTGCAATGACAGGATTTACAGTATCAGCCCGAGATATTTATGGCGTAATGCCGCTCCTCATTTTGGCGGGGACGGGCCTAGTAGTGCTCCTCTGGGATGCGTTCGAGAAGGTCCCGACGCGTACTCCGCTTTTCCTAACGATTCTTGGCGCTATTGCTGCCGGTGCAGCTGCGATCATCAATCTCGGTAACACGGGACGCATCTTCAATGGGATGATCCTGAACGATGCGTTTGCGAATTATTATGCGGTGCTGTTCTCGGTCGGTGTCGTCATCGCTGTATTGCTCGCGGAGCGATACCTGAAAGAGGAAGAAGTGTTGGTCGGCGAGTTCAGCGGACTTACGCTCTTCTCCGCTTGTGGTATGGTCATGCTCGCGTCCGGTAACGATCTTATCATCACGTTCCTCGGCCTCGAGACGATGTCGATCGCATTCTACGTGTTGGCAGGGCTTTTCCGCCGCCGCCGTGAGTCGAACGAGGCCGCACTAAAGTACTTCCTGCTCGGGGCATTCTCAACCGGGTTTTTCCTGTATGGTATTGCTCTCATGTACGGTACCTTTGCCTCGACGAATTTGGATACAATATCCAAAGCCCTGGAAAATCCCACGACAGCTCATGCAGCGCTTACGAGCCCGATGTTCTGGATGGCGGCCGGTATGCTGCTCGTCGGATTTTCGTTTAAGGTTGCGGCATTCCCCTTCCATCAGTGGGCACCCGACGTTTACGAAGGTGCGCCGACCGTCGTTTCCGGTTTCTTTTCTACGGCCGGTAAAGCCGGTGCTTTTGCAGCACTGATCCTCATCTTCAATATTGCGCTCGGTCCGATCGCGCTCGATCCTGGCGCTTTTACGAAGATGCAGACACTGCTCGCTATCCTGGCTTTGGCTTCGATGTTCTACGGTAACATCACCGCCCTTTCGCAAATGAATATCAAGCGAATGCTGGCGTATTCGAGCGTGGCACATGCCGGCTATATGTTGCTTGGTGCCGCAGCCCTGAATAAGGAAGGCTCTACCTCGGTAACCATCTATCTTTCCGTCTATACCCTCATGCAGATGGGTGCATTCGGCGTAGTTGCACTGCTGGAGAAAGAAAGCGGTCGCGGGCTTGAGCTAAATGATTATGCTGGTCTTGGACGTCGGCGTCCATGGCTCGCCTTCATCATGTCCATCATGATGCTTTCGCTTACTGGTATTCCGCCGTTTGGTGGCTTCTTCGCGAAGTATTATGTTTTTGCTGCCGCGATCCGCAGTGGGCTTACGGTTTATGCCGTTCTCGGTATGATCGCAACGCTGATCTCCGTTTACTTCTATCTCCGCGTGATGGTTGTAATGTACTTCCGTGAGCCTGAAGAAGGGACCGCTGGAATTGCAGTAAGCGGTAGCGGTACGGTTGCGGTAGTTGGAGGTGACACCATCAGCGCATGGACTGCCTTAGCACTCGCGGCAATCGGACTTCTCGCGACGGGTCTATTCCCGATCATTCTTACCGATGTTGCCAAGACCTTCTACGCACCGTAATTTTAGAGCAGTATGAGTTTATGAGCGGCCGTTCGATGAACAGAACGGCCGTTTTGCTTTAGTAAGATTAGCGGATTTAGCCACTCACTGCACTTGTTATACTTTTCGTGCAACCCGTTCTCACCGCAGCACAGTCTCGAGCTTTCGATAAACACCTGATCGAAGAGCTGGGCATTCCTTCGCTTGTGCTAATGGAGAATGCCGCGCGAGGAGTTATCTCTGCTCTGGAAGATTGGCTTACTCTTGATTCTGAGATTGTAATTTTTGCGGGGCCCGGAAATAATGGCGGGGACGGATTCGCGGTCGCACGCTTACTTCTCGAGCGCGGCGTTCAGCCAACGGTTCTGCTTGCCGCCGATTCTTCGAAGCTATCTCCCGATGCCAGACATCAATACGATCTTCTTTTGACGTTGCTTGATCCCGAAGAGATCTATGAGATCGAGCGGACTGAGGATGTTTTTGAACTCGTCGAGCCACCGGATATTATTATCGATGCACTATTAGGGACAGGATCAAGCGGCGAATTGCGAGGTGCGATCAAAGAGGCGGTGCAAGCCATTGCACAACTTCAAGAATGGTATGGGTCGAAGGTCCTTGCGATTGATATTCCAACAGGATTAAATTCCGATACCGGCATACATGAATCTGAGTCGGGCTTTCCATTGGCTGCTCGTGCGGATCGAACGGTTACCATGGCGGCGCCAAAAATTGGATTTTATCTCGGCCGCTCGCGAGATTACACTGGAAAAATATCCATCGCCTCGTTGGGAGCGCCCTACGAAGATTTGGTAGACGAAAGTGCTTTACGCTCTTTCGTCGTATCGGGGACCGATGCCGTTAAACAGATACATCCTTTTCCATACACGGCTTCCAAATTCACCCGGGGTCGAATACTCTGTTTGTGCGGCTCGCGAGGAATGACAGGTGCAGCGATCATGTCGGCTGGCTCGTCCCTGAAGTCAGGTGCTGGCTATCTAACGGTCGCAGTGCCGGCATCAGAGCGTCATATCGTCGCACAGGCGATGCCTGAATTGCTCACGATTGGAATAGCCGAAGAAGAGCATGGTAGCCCATCGGCAGCCGCCTGGCTCGATCTACAGGAAGAGTTTGAAAAGAATGATGTCGTCCTCATCGGTTGCGGTTACCGGGCTTATCCGGAAACAGCGGAATTCGTTCGCAAAGTAATATCGGAGGTAAATAAGCCAATGATCGTCGATGGCGGTGGATTGCGATCGCTCGAGGGTCATTTGGATATTTTAAGATCTCGCAGGGCACCCACGATCCTTACTCCTAATGTAGGAGAACTCGCCGGACTCGTTGGTAAACCATGGCAAGAGGTCGACCGTGATATGTTGGCCATTGCTCGGAAATTAGCGACAACGTACGAGGTAATAATTGTAGCGAAAGGAGTACCGGAATACACCATTAATAGCGATGGTACAACATATATTAATTCTACCGGTAATCCCGGCATGGGCACCGCTGGTACCGGTGACGTGCTCGCCGGTATGATCGCCACGATGCTTGCACAAAACCCAGGGTCGCCGTGGGAAGCAGCTATGACGGCAGTGTACCTGAGTGGTCTTGCAGGCGACCTTGCAGCACAGGAAAAGACGACGCATGGAATGACGGCAACCGATGTGATAAAGAAACTTCCTGAAGCGTTCAAGGCTTTGGGAGTGCAATAAAAATGGCTTCCCCTCGACAAGTTCAGGGCAGCGCCTGGCAAGGCGTTCTCCGAAAAGATCTCGCGATTGAGTTTCGTACTCGCTACGGCGTTAGCGCGATCATCATGTTCCTCCTTATTACGGTCTCCGTTATTCTCTATTCGACGCCTGGAGAGCAGTTGCAGCCCAGCATACTTAGCGCACTACTTTGGATCGCCCTCTTCTTTGGTGCGATGACAGGACTCTCCCGCTCGTTCGTCACAGAAGAAGAACGAGGTACGGCGCTTATACTTCGACTGTATGCATCTGGTGAAAGTGTCTTTATCGGCAAGCTGGTGTATAACCTCGGACTAATGTTATCGCTCGCTATTTCAGCGGTGCTCTTCTTTCAATTCTTTTTCACGCGCGATTTTCATATCAGGGATTGGTCTGCATTCTCGATCCAATTAGTGTTAGGTGCTATTGGCATTGCTTCTGTCTCCACCATTCTTTCCGCGCTCATTAGTCGGGCATCGCAAAAAGGTGCGTTATTGCCAATATTGGCTCTGCCAGTGCTGATGCCATTAGTTATCGCAACGACCGACGCAACACGAATTGCTTTGGAAGTCCCGAACGCCGTATCGGCCTCTCAAGGAGACCTTTTGATACTCATTTCGTTTGACGTTGCAATGGTGCTCGTTAGTTACGTGCTGTTCGACGTAATTTGGCGGGATTGACGGGGATTATAGATTTCAGGGATTTTTGAGATAAGGACCCGATGAAAATATTTCGCTCTAACATATTCCTTTGGTGCCTCGGGATAGCGTTAGCAATCCAGGTTTACATCGCCTTCGAGACCCCTATCGGTGGCAGCTTTGGTGATGCGGCAATGCTTAGCATGAACAGTGTGCAGGACGTAACGCCGGTTAAAGCTACGCTTCAGTCGTATGATCCATCGTCTACAATAGCTCATTTTAAAGACCTATACGGCGATTCGGGTACTGTGCATATGACCGATGGGTCGTATAAAACCGAGTACAAAGAAGGCGACGTGCTGGTCATCGCTGTTGCCTACGATAAAGGTACAAAGGCATTCGAGGAAAAAGAGCTCGTTCGGGTAAATCCGATGATGACTTTTCCGATGATCCAGGGCCTCGGCGAACTTGGCCGGAATATGCTCTTCCATGTGCCTATGTCGATGGTCGCATTTATTGCTTTCCTGATGGGCACGATATATTCGATCTTATACCTCGTTAAGAAGAATCCGGATTACGACCGGCGCGCTCGCGCTTCTTCGGCAGCGGGTACCGTCTTCACCATTCTCGCTACTGTGACTGGCAGTATTTGGGCTCGCTTTAGCTGGGGTACGTTCTGGAATTGGGACCCGCGCGAAACGTCGATCTTCATTCTGCTTTTGATCTACGCCGCCTACTTCATGCTTCGCTCATTACTGGAAGAGAGTGAAGATAAGAAAGCACGCATTGCGGCGGTTTATAATATCATTGCCTTTGTGAGCGTGCCATTTTTGATGTTCGTAGTGCCGCGTATCACTCAGAGCCTTCATCCGGGCGGCGGAGGTATCGAGGCACCGATCATCAATCTTTCTGGAAAGACGCATACCGACCGCACGTTACTCGACATGCACTGGATATCGGTGCTGCTCTTCCTCTTTGTGTTTCTTTGGATCAAGGACATGTACACTCGCATTCTTCGGTTGCAGGATAAGCAGGCCGAAGAAGCATAATCAATCTCGCAATGGACTTTCTCGAGCATCACGCCCTCTATGTCGTCGGTATTATCTCCGGCGTTATTTGGCTAGGACTATTTCTCTTTATGTTTAGCATAGAGAAACGTCTTCGTAAAGTCGAAAGAAATGAGCACGCGTAGACAAAAGTAAAGATTCTTTACGGATTTTACCTCCCAGCAATCGCTTTTAAGGTAACAGATTGCCGAAAATCCGTAAAATTCGCTAACGGCCTGATCCTTGAAGAAAGAATCATTACGACGTCGTTCGGTTAAAATTTCGACCTGAACTTAGCGTTTTAGCACCCTGTTTTTATGGCACATCGGAGAAGGATCCCCCATGAAGCGTAAGCATATTATTTCACTCGTCGTTGCGGTAGCTTTTATTGCAATTGCCGCCTTCGCACTCGTCGACAACAAGATCGATTACTCAGATTTCCAAAAAGCCAGCCAAAGCGGCCGCCGCGCTCAGGTTTCGGGCACCTACGATAAAGACAAAGGCTCCCAGTACGATGTAAAGAGCAACACCTTTTCCTTCTTTATGAAGGACCGTCAAGGGTATGAGATGCCGGTCAAGTACGTAGGCGTGAAACCAAATAATTTTGAACTTGCCCCGAGCGTCGTCTGTGTGGGCAAAGTAGAAGGTGGCGTTTTTGAAGCTTCGGATATTCAGACCAAGTGCCCGTCGCGCTATGAAGGTTCTGGGAAAATGAATACCGAAGGTCAGGCAGCCAACGGACAATCCTAATATTTGACGGGCTAACGCCTGTCCTCCCAATTTATGCTCGGAAGTATTGCGCTTGCACTTACCTTTACGGCCTCGCTTGCGGGCATGGTCTTATATGCGCTGGCGGCTCGTGGACGTGTTGAACTAACACAGGCTGCACGCCGATGCACACAGCTTGCGCTGCTCGGCATGTTCGTCGCCTGTGCGACACTCCTCTACTACATTTTTAACTATCACTTTGAGATCAACTACGTTTACGAGCATGCCTCTCGTAAGTTAAGCAAGTTCTTGCTTTTCTCTACCTTCTATGCCAGCCAGGAAGGTAGTTTTATGCTGTGGGGATTGTGGACCGCAATCATCGCCGTATTTCTCCTCGATTATGCTCGACGTCAACGCTATGAAGCGCATGTGATGGCGATCTATCTTTCGGTGCTGGTCTTTATTTCGCTGATGCTTATTGCGAAGAGTCCATTCGAAACGATCTACGCAGCACATCCGGGTGAAGCGGCCAAAGGATTTATTCCGGCTGATGGTAAAGGCCTCAACCCTTCGCTCGAGAATCTATGGATCGTGATCCATCCGCCGATGCTGTTCCTTGGGTTCTCCCTGCTTGCGGTACCGTTTGCATTCGCATTGGCCGGACTTATTAAGCGGGATTACCAAGGCTGGGTAGTCACCTCAATGCCATGGACACTAGGTGCCGCGATGGTTCTTGGTTTTGGAATTATACTCGGCGGATTCTGGGCATACGAAACGCTG
>Ga0070738_10002851_pt1 | contig 24698 bp, 25 predicted proteins | sample Coa_R2_2_FD_66446 | JGI IMG/M metagenome (GOLD analysis project Ga0070738, IMG submission 66446) | Surface soil microbial communities from Centralia Pennsylvania, which are recovering from an underground coalmine fire - Coalmine... | ecosystem: Environmental > Terrestrial > Soil > Unclassified ...
AATTTTGGCATCTGGGTCTTCTGGCAACAGCATTTCTTTACCTGTGGGGCCAGTGATTTTAATTTCATCACCTGGTTTCAGGTTGCAAATATACGTCGAGCAAACGCCGTAAACCGTCTCTTTGGTTTCGGGGTGCTGATACTCAAGCTGACGGACGCAAAGCGAAACCGTTTTGTCGTCTACATCATCACCATGTCGAGTGGACGCGATCGAATAAAGGCGTAACTTCTCAGGCTTGCCGTTCTTGTCAGTACCGGGGGGAATAATGCCAATGCTCTGACCTTCGAGATAGCGCAAATCACCCGCTGAAATATCGAACTTCACGTGCTGGCAGATGCCGATGCCACCATCTTTTACTAAAGGCTCGTTGGAAACAACCCGACCGATAAATGGTGCGTTCGGGCGATAGATATTCACGGGAATATCAGACTTAGCCTTTGCTTGAGTCATAGGCGTCTTTTTTGCTCCTGGTTGGTTACCCTTTCCAGTTTCTACTTGGATAGCAGTTTCATTCTGTTCGATAGTAACGTTCCCATTCATTTCAGCATCAGCATCGAGGGGTTGAATGCTGACGATTTTGCCGCCCAAACGTGTAACTCGCTGCATGACTTCGTTCATGCGGTCATAGGGCACATTGATAAATGTGCTACCGCTGCGACGAATTTGGTAGTTGAGCCGGTCTGTCTCGCCATTCTGACGCAAACCGACGACCTCATACCGAAACATGCGGCTCCCAGATGCTGTGTTGGCAGCACTGCTGGCTGCGCTAGAATTATTCATCTTACTCAATATCTCCGAACCAAACCTAACTTGTTACTGTGCCATGTTGGATGAGACACCTGCTCCTACTCACGCGATCGAACGTTGGCTAAGTCCGACATGTTTGATCGAGTTAGTTGCGCTAGCTTCTGTATCATTCTCGCTACAAGTTAGCGATAGACAAAAGCGATCGTCCATCTATAAGCTTACAGAACATCTTTGACTAAATCACTTGCTCGGGATCTAAAGATGACAAAGATTGAGCTGTGGACTGGCGTCGGTTGTCGATCGCTACAACGGCGCTGAACCCGACCAAAAACAATTCTCGTTAAGCCTTGTAGTGACGATCCCGTTTTTGGTAAGATAACCCTAGCGGTAGTACTAAATACTTACCAGTAGATTTAGAGTCTTCTATGAGCAAATGGTCGTGCATTTGCTCACTTGTTGATCTGACTCTGACTCTGCTTGCGTGGGAACTTAGGATGGTAAAAGCAGCCCACCGTGCTCGGTGTGGTTTGTCGCACTACGTAACGGGTGCGATCGCTTGCGAACCGTGGATGCAGCTTAACTCAAGACACAGTTAGTAGATATCTTTTCGCTTAGAGGAAACCTATGACCATTAAGCCAGACCGCGTGGTTCTGATCGGCGTTGCCGGAGATTCCGGGTGCGGTAAATCCACCTTTCTGCGCCGATTAACCGACTTGTTTGGGGAAGATTTCGTGACGGTAATCTGCCTGGACGACTACCACAGTCTGGACCGGAAGCAGCGCAAGGAAACCGGCATCACCGCTCTTGATCCACGCGCCAACAACTTTGATCTGATGTACGAGCAGATCAAAGCCCTGAAGCACGGTGAAACGATCAACAAGCCCATCTATAACCATGAGACTGGTCTAATTGATCCACCAGAACGTATTGAGCCTAATCACATCATCGTGATTGAAGGGTTGCATCCGCTCTACGATGAGCGTGTCCGTAGCCTTCTTGATTTCAGCGTTTACCTCGATATTAGCGATGAGGTAAAGATTGCCTGGAAGATTCAGCGCGATATGTCTGAGCGGGGACATACCTACGAGGACGTTTTGGCGGCGATTAATGCCCGTCGTCCAGACTTCAAAGCCTACATCGATCCCCAAAAAGAGTTTGCTGATGTGGTCATTCAGGTGCTGCCTACCCAGCTGATCAAAGATGACAAAGAGCGCAAGGTGCTTCGCGTCCAAATGATCCAGCGGGATGGGGTCGAAGGCTTTGAGCCCGCATATCTCTTTGATGAGGGATCGACGATCGATTGGATTCCCTGCGGACGCAAGCTCACCTGCTCCTACCCCGGTATTCGGATGCATTACGGCCCCGATGTTTACTACGGGCATAGCGTCTCTGTGCTGGAGGTCGATGGTCAGTTTGACAAGCTCGAGGAAGTCATTTACATCGAGCAGCATCTCAGCCAGACATCGGCGAAGTACAACGGTGAATTGACCGAACTGCTGCTCCACCATCGCGAATATCCTGGCTCAACTAATGGCACGGGGTTGTTCCAGGTGTTGACAGGGTTGAAAATGCGGGCAACCTACGAACGACTGACAGCAAAAGAAGCCAAAATCGCTGTCAGAGCGTAATAGAACGTAACTCTTCGCTGACGCATCGCCGCTAACCGACTGTGTGCAAGCGCCTCATTTGCTCTCGCCCTTTCTTGCCTGCTGCAGGCTTTAAGCCCGTTCCTGGCCGTGGGGTGAGGGCTTTGCGCTGTTCATGCGCCCTTCGCCCCAGGGAAAGCAGGGTTGGGGGATGAGAGCGATTGTGGAATTTGCAACGGCGGTGTCTTGAATCGGCTCTAGTCATCGGTATCGGACAAGCTGCTGATTAGGGACGTCTGGCCCAGTCGGTACTTTTCCATAAAATGAAGAATAGGCTACTGGCCAGCAACGCGCCAATGTTCCATTTAATTGAATTCTTAAACAGCGTTTGCTTTTGCGCTGTGCGGGTTTCATCAATTTTGGATTGAACCTGGGCGCGGAAGTTGCCAAGTCGCGACAGCAGATCAGACCGTAGTGCCTGGGGGTCTTTTGCTGGGGCGACTGGGATGCCTGCTTCAGTAGCAAGTGCCTGGATATCGCTGGTGCTCCCCTGGCGCAACTGGCTTTCGACTTTGCTGAGTTTCAGTAGCTGTTGCTCCGCCTGACGATTGATCTGCTGGTCATTTTGAAAGTCCAGGCGGGCGGTACCAAAGACAACCAGGGGAATACCGAGGAGAAACGCAATCGTCAGTCCCAGGCAAAGCCAGGACAGCACCTTGAGCAGAATCTTTTCGAGTCTGGTGCGATCGTAGAACTCACCGAAGAATACCAGCGCCATGCCCAGCAGCGGCACGACCACGCGTTCGACAAGGGTACCGATCGACTGCACCTCCCAGGCCGGGTTCATAAATTGGGGGGGATACAAGACCTGGATAACGTCCATCAGGGCATAGGCCAGCAGACCATAGCCAACCCAGCGAAACCTATATATAGACCGATTGTCAGTTGTCGATTCAGCCATAACCCTGGCGGTTCCTTCGATACAATGGGGCAATTGAGAGTCAATTTCAACCCGAGCGGGGGCGATCGGGTCAAGGGGCGATCGCTTATTCTATTCCACCCTACATGCAGGCGTTGCCGTTAATTCACCCAGTTCTGTCTCAGACTGGTGGAAAATGTGGCTGCCACCAGTCATACCAGGCAAACCAGGCATTTTCTAACGATTCGTACGCTTCTGTAAGGGCGGCTGAGTCGGATGCAGTTGGGAGCGGCACCGACATGAGCGTCCACAAACAGCGCCGATCAAGGAGCGGCTGTTGCCCCAACAGCCAGGGCAAGACACGGGCCGCTTTGAGATCATAGGCGTGACGGTTTTGGGCAAACTGATGCTCTGTGACAGTACTTTCGCCGCGTGGATTAATGCAGGCGCTGAGATAGGCGCGTCCTCGATCAGGAAGTACGCCGTAAAATCCGACCCTGGACTGATGCTTAATGACGAGGCGCACGTTGCCCTGTCGAATGGGAGTGAAGATGAACAAAAAGCGATTCACATCCCCGTCACCTAGCATGTAGCGCATTTCGACATGGACAGATTTTGTGCCGTGCCGATATTCGTACTGGCGGCTGGCGATCGATTCTGGAATCGGCGGCAGCGGTGCGCTACTGACTGTCTGCCAGTCGGGTAACGACACGTTGGTTGGTAGAGCGTAGGGTGGCGGCGCGGCTTTCGTCCTGGGTGTCACGAGCGCCTTGCCCATCACAAAGAGTGCACTACCGCAGATCAGCATGAGCAGCACTAACCGGATGGATTGCCAAACGTTAGCGATTGGAAGGGGTTTCTGCATCCGAAATGGGGGATGGGGGACGAAGAAAGCAAAACCAGCCGATCGCGCCAAACAGACCCACCGCGATCGCCGCAAAAATTAACGAGCCATTACCAGTGTGCCAGTATTCAAAGGCGCTTTTTTGTGAGAATGCGACCAGTACGGCCATCAGGGCTACCCGTGCCGCATTGACGGTAAACCCAATCAGCACTGCTAACCCGACACAAAACACTTGCTGCAGCACCGATCGAAGTGGAAACATCATCACAAAAAGCACGGCAATGTAAAACATCTGGAGCATGTTGTGGACACCAGAACACGCGCCATAGACATCGACTCTACCGGTTGGCAACAGCAGCGACAACCCTTCCCGCTTGATATCAAACCCGGAGTACCAGAGCATAAAGGTTGCCGCCTGTGCCGTTAATTTCGGCAGGTTAATGAGTTCTAACCCCAATCGGAAGAGTGGATTGAGCGGCAGCAGACCAAAAATGACGAGTTCTTTCCAGTACTGCACCAGTCCTCGTAGACCGGAGGCCAACAGCCCCAACCCTAATACCGCTACAAATGGAAAACTTCTGAAGAAGGAACCGGATGCTGGCAGCGACGTACTGAGCAGCAGCAGCGCCAGCAGTAACCCACCACCAATCAGACTGGCGATCGCGCCACTTTGCAACCGCAGCGTTTGTCGCCGTTCCCAAACTAAAAAGCCGACTGCTACCCATAGCAGCAGGCTGGTCGCAAACAGCTCTTCCGATAGGTCGGGGTTGTCAACGCGGCCCAGCAAGGTGAGATGCACCGCCACCAACGCGGCCACGGTACTGCACAGCCAGAATTCTGCTTTTTGAAGACGAGTCAACGTGTCCGACATTGGTTTAACCTGGCAGATCGCTCCAAAGGGAATCGGCGACACCAAAATTAGCAACTTCTAAAGTGTTAACGAATGCAGCCAGCAACGCCATCCATTTACAAAGATTTCATACTATTCGCGAGACGGCGATGGGATCTGCGGGCGGATGTTTCGATAAACGGCGTCACAGCATAGCTTCAGCCAGCTACTGGTTGCTCACTATAACCGTTTTTGAGCCAGCCAGCGGCAACAGCACGTCAAAAAAGCTAGATATGCTATGTGGGTTGGCCTTGGCCGGTGTTCTCAACTTTCTGACTAGAGCTAACGTGAATCGCTCTCAGTGTATTATGTGTCGGTGGTATTATGTGTAGTTGCTTTACAAAATCCTTGAAGTTGGGCGATCTGTGGTACGACATTGAGATGCTCAGCGCCAAACGCAGCTGCAGCAGAGTTTTGAGAATCATTGCTCAAATCAGAAAATTGAATTGGATCGCGCTCAATTTTGCAAACCGGATATATGATGAATAGCGCGCAATCTGCGCTGAGGTAAGCCCTTCCTGGATTAGCCAACTTTTAGGATGACAGCCATGAGTGAAGCTGACAGCTCGAACAACGAATCTGGTCTACCCGCAGCGATGCAGCCAGTTGATGAACCGACTCCTTCTGCTGGCACTGATGCGGCCACAGCATCCGGTGGTCAAGCAGGGGATGACGGTTGGCAGACGATCGCGTTTCCAGGTGCAATCAGCATTGATGCGATCCCACAGGCTCAAGCTGCGCCGTCTGATTCAAATGAGCTGGAACCGTCCCGGCGTCCAGGGGTCATTCATTACAGTGACGCAAGTATCAGCCCTACGGCCGCCAACTTTGGCGCAAGCACGGCTGAACCTGCCGCCACGACAACGCTTATTGAGCAGCTACAGCAGGAAAACGCGCTCTTGCGCGATCGACTATCGCAACTCGAACATGACCTCATTCAACACCAGATTGAGTCGCAGTTGGAGGCAACCCGCACCCTCACGAACTCGGTCGCGTCGGTCGCTGCTGCTGAATTAGCCAGTCCGGCAGCGGATGCAGGGAGTGCTCAGGCCCGGTTGGAACAGCTTTTTCAGGAGCTAGAGCTGTCTCATCAGGCCACTCAACGGCAGCAGATTTTAGTCGAAACACTCACCGAACAGTTGTCCAGTAGTCAGGAGCGCATTGCTCATTTGGAGCGAGACTGTGCGCTTACCCAACAGCGGTACAACGAGCAAGTGCAACAAGTGCTCCAAGTCGAAAATACGTGTCGTGACTTACGGATGCGGTTGCACCGTCAACAGCAACAAACGCTGCAGTTTAAAGCAGCCCTTGAGAAATGTTTGGAGATGCCGTCGCCCTATAGCCATAGTCAGGTGCTGCTAGAATTTAACGCTGCGGACGAAGCGACCGATGAACTGCCAGCCACCAGCGATTTGCTGAAGCCCAAGAATCAGCCGGTAAAACCCTGGTCAGTGAGTACGACTCAATCAGCGATTGGCGGGGGGGCTGAGCGTCAGACCGAGTTCTTTAAATCGGCATTTATGCAGTCAGAACAGCCTGCCGCGCCAGAGCAGACGTCTCCTGTCAGCGACGCTGGGACGGCACCGTGGAGTGTCGTGGGATCAGCTGATGTGACAGCTGGTGAGCACTCGGCTTTAGACGCGATCGCGGCCGGTGGTAATGAACCAGGGCCTTTGAATCCTGATGATCCGCAGTTTGTGACGGATCTAATGCAGCTTATTTTTCCTGACGTTGCCCAACCGTCGATCGATGCCATGACGGCATCCCTTGAGGGCGGGGCAATTTTTGATCTCGGTCCATTTTTAGGCGCTGAGCGGGCTGCGGCTGATTCACTCAGTTCGCCAGATAACTTGGTGATAGATACAGCGGACGCGGCAGCGGATGGACGTGTCGCCGATCCACTCTGGGCTGACCTGGCTAACCTGATTGACCCACTACGGCACCTGGAAAAGGGGGAGTCGGCGCGTTCTGTCACGTCTGGTGAAGGAACCGTTGACTGTCCTGCAAGTGAGGAGCCTGCAAGTGAGGCGACAGCAATTGAGCCCGCATCCATTGCCGCTATGCCCTTGTCAACGGCACAGTCTTCATCTTCAGCGGTGGCTCGATCAACTCAGCCATCAGCCATTTTGCCGCTGTTTGCGACAGCAGCGAGTGTTGACCACAATGCAGACAGCGTTGATGCGACAGCAGCAGATTCGACCGTTACGAGCACCCGCTCTCAACCAGTCACCTGGACATGGCGCGATCGCCTGGTTCCGCTCAAGCAAACTGCACCAGCAGGCGAATCTGAGTCCGATCGTCCAGGTTCAGACCGAGTGCTTGAAATGGTGAGCGCGGGCAAACCCCTCGCGACGGAACCCGCGACCACACCATCGAGCGTGTCCTTTGCGACCAAAACACCCTCACCAATTGTGTATCCATTGCGATCTACGAAGAAATTGGCATCGCTAGCTGCCGTTGATTTACCAACCTTTCCCAAACGCTGAACCCAACAGCACTGAGCGCCCTACCCGGTCTGTACCTGGCCAGTGGATCTTGGTGCCCATCTATATCGGTGCGTGGGTTTGCTTCTCTAGAGCGGCAGCAGTTGCTCTCTGGGGTTGTGGTCGTCCAACGCCATCGGTAATGCTGTAGCTCTGCGCCAACAGCCATAGCCACAAGCGTGGAAACCGTGGTTCGATCCAGGGTTGGATCTGACGCAGCAGGGCGGGGAACCAGCTACTGATCAAACTGCTGATGAATGCGCTGATCGTAAAGTCAATGTAGCTGCCTAACCAGCGCCCCAGATCGACAGGCCCAGCCATATCCCAGATCCACAGCAGCAGTGCTGGATTCTTCCAGGCGGCCGTGAGTGCCATCCGATTGAATGTCAACCAGTCCACCCGATCTTTAATAAAGTCATCGGCGATCGCCGATGGTTGATCGGCCAGAATGCCAAAAAAGGTATTGAGCATGGCGTTGATTCGTTCCGGCGGCAAATTCCGGCCCGTTGGCACCATCATGCCTTTGGAGAACAGCCAGGTAACAGCGACATTACTCTGATAGGCGCGAATTTGGTTGAGATGCTCAGCGCGCAGTAAATCATGCTTAAGAGCAGTGTCCAGCAGGTGGGTGAGCCGTGGCAGGTTTCGCACCAGTGAACCAAACCCGGTAAAAATGAGCGGAGACTGCAGGGATGCGGCATCGCCAAGCGCAATTAACCGATCAAAGGCCACCTGGCGATCGCGTCGTCCAGTCGTGAAGTGCCCCGGAATGTAGCCAAACGTTGGCTTCTTCCAAACCAGTTTGTCCATGTCACACCGACGGTACTCTGGCAAGATCGTGAAAAAGTCTTCGTACATCTCCAGCAGTGAACCAGGATTGTCGGGGTGCACCTGATGGTAGTGGAACAGGTAGAAGGTCAATTCTTCACCTTCTGCCGGAAAGAGCTCCCAAATAAGCTGCCGTCCCCGTGAGATATCGCCGTGGCTGTTGAGCACATCGCCGTAGCGGGCATCCCAGACACCCGGCTCAAAGCCACTGGCAATCACCGCGCCGACCGTTGGGCAAACGCTGTCAAACGCCCGTCCACCATTCAACTGCCAGGCGATCGGTGACGCTGTACCCATGGCATCAACCAGCAGCCGTCCATGGACAGACCGCAAGTGTCCGGTTGGCAGATGGGTCAACGTCACAGTGACGCGATCGCGATCAATGTCGGCCCGCACAAACTCCGTTTCATCGCAGATTTCGCCACCAAAGGCCCTCAGTTTCGCGCCACAGAGCTGCAGGAGTTTTTCGGCATCCAGACCCACGTTCAGCACCGTCGGCGTATGCAGAACAGGTGCTTTGGCCTGAGGCGGATTGTTCGCGTCAAAGAACTTGTGAAAACCATCCTCATACTCTCTCGCAATGACGCTCTCAAACTCCGCTAGCGTGAACAACCCCAAATCAATCAAACTCTGGAACTCACTGCGTGAAATGTTCCACTCGCGGTTCATCCTGCCGAACGGCAACCGTTCCACCAGCAGCACTCGGTAGCCCAATTGCGCCATCATCGCGGCATGGATCACGCCCAGTGCGCCGCCAATGTAGATCAAATCGTACGGGACTGAGGCGTGCGGTGTGTGCGGTTGCTCTGCGGTGGGGTGGCTTTCAGTTCCCGCCGCCTGATCTTGTGCCGTTCTATCACCGGGGTAGCCTGCAAATATCACCTGCTTTGGCTGCTGCGGATTGCGAACCCCTTCCCGCCAGCGCTGCTCCCACCAGTACACGCGCGTTAGATCAGCTTCACCGTTCGGCATTTTCTGAAAATATTTGACGGTGAGCGGATACTGCGTCGCTAACGCATCAAAGATTGACTGCTGCGACAGGTCGATCGCGCCGGGTTCAGGGTAAACATTGGGGAATCGATCGCGCAATCCCTGCGTGAGCGCCGATAACAATCGTGTTTCCTGGGCGATCGGCGTTTCTGTCCAGCGAAATGCCTTAAGATAGGTCGTTCGCTGTAGCGACCAGACAAAAATTGCCACTTCACCGGCAGATTTTGCTGGAATGCCAGAAATGAGGGATTCCTGACGTGTAGGAGTGGAAAGGGTGAGGCGGATGCCACTGCGGGTGATAATTTTTGCCCCTAATTCAGGCTCAAACTCCTGCTGTAACCAGAGTTTGACGGATTCTACGTCCGGTGTGGGGACTTCGATGTAAAGAACTTCCTTCATTTAGGGGAGCCAAACTTCAATAAATTACTAAAAAAGGCGGGGGAGAATTGCAGCGAAAGTGCGCTAGACTACGCAGCACAGCACTTGCTTAATAAACTTTACAAGTCTCTCATAAATTGCCAGGGCTACCGCGTTTTTGTAGCGATTGAACTTACCATGAACTATCCTATTCCAGCGATACACCCAGAAGTTGATGCACCTCGATCGGAATTTGTCGATGAGGAACTGGTGGCCGCGGCGATCGTTGGTGTCGTTAAAGCGGCCCGTGCGAGTGGTCAATCGCTTGATGACTTGATTGCCGAGGTTCTCGCTGATGACGCGCTGCTGGACCAGAAACAACGGCGCTGGCTGAGCGAGATTGTCACAGAAGCATGGGAAAAGTTACCCTAGCGGCGGCGATAAGAGCTCAAGCATCAACCTCAAGCTAACCCTCCTGGGGCAATTAAGCGCACTCACCCTGGAAATTGTTTGCTCAATCCGCTGATTTCCAGACCTCTTGGCGTTTCCCCTGGTTAGACTAGTAGCAAGTCTCTGTCGCACCTTAAAGCTACGTTGAAGTCCCCCATGTATGAGCTAAGTCGAAGCATTCTGCAAATTTGGCGAGAGCGGGTTGGCCCACGAGTTCTTCCTTTAATCACAACGGTTCGGTTTATTGGGCTGTTGATTGCTGGCTTTGCGCTATGGGGCTTTTATGAAATTGCAGAAGAGGTTCTAGAGCAGGAAACTCAGTCGATCGATACGCATGTTTTGCTCACGCTTCGCCAGTGGCACACGCCCGTGCTCGATCGCATCATGCTGGTGATCACCGACATCGGTAGCCCATCGGTGCTGCTGGTGGCTAGTCTTGTGCTGGCTGTATTTCTACTGTGGCGACAGCGCCGAGCTGAAACGGCAACCCTGGCGATCGCGGCACTGGGAGCCTTGTGTTTGAATTCAATCCTGAAAGCGCTCTTTGCGCGTTCGCGTCCAGAACTGTGGCAGCGGACAGTGACCGTTGACTTTTACAGTTTTCCCAGTGGCCATGCGATGATGTCCGTTGTGGTTTTTGGCATCATTGGCTATCTGTTGGCCAGGCATTTTGAGCGCTGGCGCAGCGTTGTTGCGGCCGCAACGATCGTACTGGTCTGCGCGATCGGATTTAGTCGCCTCTACCTGGGCGTTCACTGGCCGACTGATATTGTCGCTGGCTATGCCGCGGGCGTTGCCTGGTTAGTGGCGTGCATTTTAAGCTTAGAAATCTGGCAGCGCCGCTATCGTGCTACCGCCAAACCGGGCCAGCGTGAATTGACCTCAGCTTCCACCCACCGAAAGTGATCTGGCAAAGGCTGAAAATGCTGGCTTGCTTCGGCGTTACTGTTGACACAGGTGAACTGCTGGATCATCAGTTGTGGTGACAGCCTTAAAATTGAGCTTTAATGCTCAAACCTCAAACCCCTTCACTCTCCTGGCGCTCTCATGACTGCTGTATCTCTCCAGAATGTCTACAAAGTTTTCGACAAAGCCCCCGTGGTTGATGACCTGTCATTTGAGCTGCAGCCGGGTGAGATGTTTGGGTTGTTAGGCCCGAATGGGGCTGGCAAATCGACCACTATTCGCATGTTGACGACCTTGACGAAGCCTTCCAATGGTCAAATTCGGGTCGCTGGGTACGATGTCGTCCGGCAACGATCGCAGGTCAAGCAGCGGATTGGCGTTGTGCTCCAGCAAATTAGCGTCGATAGTGATTTGACGGTCTGGGAAAACATGGAGTTTCACGGTCGGTTGCACCACATTCCCAATCCCCAGCGGCAGCACGATATCGATCGATGGTTAGAGTATGTGGAACTCAGCGATCGCCGGCACGATCTCGCCAAAACGCTCTCAGGCGGTATGAAACGCCGTCTCCAGATTGCACGGGCGCTACTGCACCAGCCAGATATTCTGTTTCTGGATGAACCGACTGTCGGACTCGATCCGCAAACGCGCCGCCGCCTCTGGGAGATCATTCGCGATTTGAACAAGCAAGGCATGACCATTCTGCTCACCACCCACTATATGGATGAAGTAGAGTACCTGTGTAACCGGATTGGTATTATGGACGCGGGCAAACTCATTGAACTAGGCACGCTGCAAGAGTTTCGCCAAAAGCACGGGGAAGGGTTAGTCATGCAACAAACGCAAGACCGATGGGATTACAAATTTTTCCCGACCATTGATGATGCCAACGCTTTCCTCGATCGCCAGCCCGATAAAACCGGCATGATGGTAAGACCGTCGAATTTAGAGGACATTTTTGTCGAATTGACGGGGCGCAATTTAGACTGACGCTAAGGATAAAGTGTGCAGGATCAAAAACAGACTATGCCCCTCACACAGAGTTCATTCGATCAGGCAACTCATCCAATTTTTAGCCTTCCTCCCTTAGCCTTCCTCCCTCATCCCTTAGCCTTCATCCTTTAGCCTTTAGCCTTTAGCCTTCATCCCTTAGCCCTCATCCCTCCCTTTCTCCTCTCCCATGTCTCGCCTTGCCAGTAAAATCGAAGCCATTCTGTACTTGAAAGCGCAGCCGTTGACGGTGGCCGAAATTGCTGAGTTTGCGGCGTGTGATCGCGAAACGGCTGAAGAAGGTCTAATTGAACTAATGGCAGATTACGCCCATCGCGATAGTGCGCTGGAAGTCGTAGAAACGCCCAATGGCTATACGCTACAGCTCCGAGAGATGTTTCACCACCTGGTTCAAACGCTGGTACCTGCTGATTTAGGGTTAGGCGCGTTACGGACGCTGGCGGCGATCGCGCTCAAAGGCCCGATCTCGCAGACGGAACTGGTCGAACTACGCGGATCTGGAGCATATCAGCACGTCCCGGAACTGGTCGAGCTTGGCTTTGTCCGCAAACGACGACAATCGGATGGGCGCTCCTACTGGTTACAAGTTACTGACAAATTTCATCAATACTTTCAAATGCATCAGCTACCGCAGGAGTTTGAGCAGCACATCAAATCAAAGCCCTGAGGCGTGGGATGTTTCAGCCCCAGCATTGATTCGCATTCTGTAATTATTCTGACGGACGATTGTCTGGCGCAGAGGATCACCTTAGAGATACGGGTTGCAGTTGGGCTGAGAAATGGCAGAATAGTTCGAAACGGATATCACCTAGCCCATGGTCTTTAACCCTAACAGCGCGAATTTTCTCGGAGCCGATGTTGAAGAACAGGAGTCGAATGAGCTGCTGCGGTATCTTCAGCATCAGTCGCCTGAAGTGCTTGCTCAGGTGGCGAGGCTGGTGACTCCTGATGTCAAGCAAATCATTTCGCATAACGTTCAAGGGCTGGTTGGGATGCTCCCATCGGAAGCCTTTAACGTCAAAATCACGACTGATCGCGATAATCTAGCGGGTCTGTTAGCATCAGCCATGATGACGGGGTATTTCCTCCGTCAAATGGAGCAGCGCATGGAGATGGAAGATTTGCTCTCAGGCTCCCTCTCAATTCAGCCAGAACGCCCGGATCACCAATAGCATCCGCTCTTCACCCTCTGTGCCCCTGTTCCAATCCGATCCAACTTTATATTGGCAAACTCCTCACAGTGGCTACCACTGGGACGGCAGCGATCGACGCTTTTTTGAGGGCTGGTACTATCGGGTCACGTTACCCGACTGTGGGCAGACCTTTGCCTTCATGTATTCGATTGAAGATCCGATTGGCGGACGCCCCTATAGCGGTGGGGCTGCCCAAATTCTGGGGCCTGACGATGAATACCTGTGTCGTACCTTTCCTGACGTGCAGACGTTTTGGGCCTGGAAGAATGCGCTCGGCCTGGGGCATTGGGGGCAGAGGCCCGCAGAGAGTCGATCGCGGCGAGCGGCGAGCAGCGTCAAACCGCGGACGCTGACAGCAGAGGCACTGGCGGCGGAAAGAATCGGGGAACACTCCAGGCTTCATGCTTCGCCGGTCTCCATACCCCCCACCCCCCACTATCTGCCACCAGCGCAATTCACCCATCTCGTTCAGGAAGGCTATCAGGCAACGGCAACCTGGCACCAGGGCAGTTTGCGCGACCCATCTGGCAACTCAGCCCAGTGGGAGTACGCCATCCAGCCAATTTACGGTTGGGGCGATGTCAACCGTTTGCAGCAATCGACCGCGGGCTGGTTATCCTCATTCCAAATCTTTGAACCGGGCTGGCAGATTTTGATGGCGCACGGATTAGCAACGGGGTGGATTGAGTGGAATGCTCGGCGCTATGCGTTTACAGATGCACCGGCTTACAGCGAGAAAAATTGGGGCGGCGCATTTCCGCAAAAATGGTTCTGGCTGAATTGCAACAGCTTTGACGCGGAGCCTGACCTGGCCCTCACTGCGGGCGGCGGGCGGCGGGGCGTACTCTGGTGGATGGAGTCGGTGGCCATGATTGGGGTACATCACAAAGGCAAATTCTATGAGTTTGTCCCCTGGAATGCACAGGTGCACTGGGAGATCCAGCCCTGGGGACACTGGCATATGTGGGCTGAAAGCGACCAGTACACGATCGAACTGACTGGTACTACTGATCTTCCCGGTACACCGTTACGCGCACCGACCACCAGGGGGTTAGCGTTTGCCTGTCGCGACACAATGCAGGGAAAAATTATGCTCCAGTTGCGCGATCGCGTCTCCCGTAAACTGTTGCTCCAGGCGTCCAGTGATTGTGGCGGACTGGAAACAGGGGGTGGCCCCTGGGATGACGTTTGGCGCAGCGATTGCTAAATCGATCGGGCTGGAACTCGATCGCGCCGGGCCGTAGGCGGAGGGCATGGCAAGTGGCTCCATATGCAGGCTGGGTCTGCTCACTGTTGGTAGCATCAGTAGACACACAGCAGTCTCCACTAATCGCTTTATCAACAGAAACCAGACCCAGCAAAAAGCGCTACTGATTGACGCTTAAATGGATGAATACAGCCTTTCTCGCGTCCAAAATTACCGTCTACGTGTTGGTACTTTGCTCAGGTAATCAAGGCTAGCCGTGTCAAGGCGTTGAGCATAGTTGCCTTTGGGCGCGATCGCTGCTGCAATTGCAACAAAGCGACGTGGATCACCTTCTGGCAAACGACGCGCTTTCGACTTGGCACTGTAGAAATTCTCCAGCGTGATGCGCCAGTCGGTCTTGGCCGTGCCAGCAATTTCGCGATAGTCTTCACCGTACCGGGGCAGGAATGTAAACGGTCGTTCCTGCATCCGCTTCCGCTGATACGGCACAATCGTATCGCCAAAGTTTTGAGTGTACTCTTCGCTATCCACGATCGCGTCGACAAAACCGTGGAACCCTAGCGTCCCGATCTTGATTGACCAGGCAATTTTTTCGTCCTGGTTGTAGGGTTCACGTCCCAACAGGCGCTTCAACACCACTTCAACCAATCGATAGTTATCATTAACTGAAACTACCAGCGTGTAGAAGCGTTCTGATTTGGCTAACTCCCGAATGAAATCACGGACAGTGATAGAGCCATTTGCCAGTCGTGTTTCAAGCGTCACTTGACGGTTAAATCGGAGCAGCAGCTGTTCATTAAAGACCTGGCGGTAGGCTTCCCGAACTAGCGCCTGCATCTCGCTGGGCGAACTCACGTCTTCTGTCCGGTAGATATAGGGGGTGTTTTCATTTAAATCAGCGACACCGAAGCTACGGACGCGCTGGTTTTGAGAACTCGGTTTATATTCAAGCAACGGCAATGCCATGCAGGGTCTCCCTATTTAATAAGTTACAAAGTGAACCAATGCTTTAAGGTTGAGTCCCAGTTACCTGGTTTTCAGACGGTTCAATAGTCAGCTATCTAAAAATTCAAGTGTCTAAAACTCAAACCCCTATCCGCTCATTATCTCGCGTCCTGTCGGCAATCCCACAAGATTTTTTGATCTTGATGACGTTGCCATGGCGATCGCAACGGTCAGAACCGTCTGTCTTTAAAGCAGTGGAAAACCAGCGGGTGTGTTGATCGAAACGGGAACGTTTTGAGGCGATCGCGTCTGGCTCGTATCCGGGATCTGAATATTGTCTGTTTGAACTCTGACCGACTGTACCGGCGTAATTTTCATAGAACGAGCCAGATCCAGGAAATTGCGAATATCGCCCCACTTGTAGCGTTCTGTTTCCAACTTATCGCGCCAGTAGTTGCCATAGCGAGGTGTAACCAGGTTGAATGGACGGTCTTTATACCGACGACGTTGATAGGGAACAATATTTTCGCCAAAGTTACGACGATATTCTTCACTATCAACTAAGGCATCAACAAAGCCATCGAATCCCTGCGTTGCAATTTTAATTGACCAGGCGATTTCTTCGTCCTTGTTGTAAGGTGCTCGTCCTAACAGACGCTTGAGGGTTAATTCGACCACACGGTAATTAGAATTTGTTTCTACAACCAACCGTTTAAAGACGGCTGATTTTGCCAGACCGCGCACAAAATCTCTCACCGTAATCGATCGATTTTTGAGCTGGGTTTCAAGCGTAGTCTGGCGATAGCTTTGCAGCGTTTCGTGCTCACTAAAAATTTGGCGGTAGGCAGCCCAGACTAAATTTTGGAATTCGCCATCGGACGTTGCATTTTCTAGCTGGTATAGCCGAGGCGTATCTTCATTGGGCACTTCAAAACCAGCCACACGTTGGTTTTGAGAAGAGGGTTTGTATTCAAGTAAAGGAATTGACATAGGAAAAACCTCTAGCGGAATGTTGGATGCTCAATCTCGTTTCCGAGTTCAATCCGAAAAACCTACACTTTGGGATTGGTAGGAATGTAACGGTAGGGCAGTGCAGCCTCAGTGGGTTTAACCGTCGGGCGCGGTACCGTAAAGTTGCGCGTGCTGTCAGGAACTTTAATCGCGCTGGAAGTAGCCCGCGCGACATGGCGCTGGGTTTCCTGCTGCGCTGGAATGAGGTTTTGAGCCATTGTCAAGAAGCTCATGGGAATGGCCTGACGGATGATCTTTCGATCTAACGAACCCGAGCTGTAGGTGCGAACCTGATAGTAAGAGCGACTGGCCAGGTCGAGCGTGACCAGGCGACCACGCCAATAATCGTCGTAACGAGGAGTTACCAGATTAAAGGGGCGGCCTTCTAGCCGACGGCGTTGGTAAGGAACCGTGTATTCGCCAAAGTTTTGACGATACTCATCACTATCAACAACAGCATCAATGAAGCCGTGCAGACCACGCGTTGCGATCACAATTGACCAGGCAATCTGTTCGTCTTTGCCGTAAGAGGCTCTTCCCAAAAACCGCTTAAAGGTAATGTCAACTAGCCGATAGTTGGAGTTTGTGTCTGCGACTAACTCCCGATAAACATCCGTTTTCCCTAACGCCCGCACAAACTCCTGTACAGAAATAACGCGATTTCTCAATTGCGATTCCAGGGCGGGTTGGCGGTAGCGCTCAAGAATTAAATGTTCACTAAAAATCTGACGATAGGCAGCCCAGATAATTTCAGCAACACCTGTATCAGATGTTGAGCTGGTTAACCGATAAATAGGGGCATCATCCTCGTCGGGAATATCGTATCCTTCAACCCGTTGATTTCGAGTTTTAGGCGTGATTTCAAGGAGTGGGATAGGCATAGGAAAAGTACCGTTTCTACGAATGAATGTAGGATCAAAACAGCCAGCTTCATGCTGGCAATCAGTTGGTCGCTAAGCGCTGCAACGCTTGTTGGGCCATCCAAACTCTTGCTCGGACGACTAAATCCGGATCGGTTCGATCCAGCTCAGCCAATCGTTCTGTGATGGCTGTTAACAGCTTGTTCGCCGTTAGAACCGTGGTGTCTGCGCTTGTTGTTGCCAACATCTGCAGTCCAACGATGGCCGCGTAACGAATTGCCCAATCAGGATCGTTGGAAAGGGAGAGTAAGATCTGGAGTGCCCGTTGCTGTGCCGGATATTGTGCCTCAGCCGTTAGATGGTTCCAGCGGAGATTACCTAACCCTTGAGCTGCTGCCCGCCGTACGCTGGGAGCAAAATCGTTTTCTGCCGCATGCAACAGAACATCAAGCGATCGCGGATCGCCGATCGCGGCCAATGCGCGAAAGGAATAGGCCCGCGCGCCGTAGTTGTATTCGTCTAGCTGTTGCAGTAGCGTCGGCACGGCTTTAGCGCCAAACCGAACTAATCCCGTAACGGCGACACCGGCTGCTTCGGGATTGTTGTATCCCAATACCGTGATCAGGGTTGGAATTCCCGCCTCGAGATTCGCATCCACCAGCGCCTGCACAGCCGCAACCAGGCGAACGGGCGAATCTGCCTGCTCAATTGCTTGAATGAGTTCTGAAGCACTAGCCGCGTTTGTCACAACCATTGATTTACACGTCGATCATAAAAGAGCGATCATAAAGACAGAGCCAGACACGCGATTGCAGGCGACAATCACAACAAGCCGTCCATAAGAGTCATTACTCCCGCTGCCGCTGGCGACAGTGAAACCACCTCTACCTGCTTAAAATGGCTTTCGAGCAAGCTTTTTAAGGCGATGATCTTAAAGCTATTTTCCACTGCGGCACTCGCGATCGCGGGTGCTCCCTCAAGGTAGCCACTCGCTCCCAGGTTCAGCAGCAGTTTTCGGCGCAAATTGAGATTGGCACCAGCGAGAGCCTGCACCAATCGCTCACCATAGGTCGGTGCCTGCGTCAAAACGAACAGCGATCGAGCTGCCGCATACTGTACCCGCGGCACAGGATGTTCCAGGAAGGGCTGAATCAGCGGGACAGCTTCCGTTGCTCTCAACGCTTCCAGCGCTTCCATGGCGGCTTCCACGGGCCGTGCCAGGTGGGGTCGTCCCGGAACTAATTGTGCGGCGTCTACTCCCCCCGACAGGATGGCAAGCATGGCTGGGATACAGTCTGGGTCGCCCAACATGCCCAAAGACTGAGCCGCTGCCGCCTGGACGTAAAAATCAGCGCAATCTAAGCACTGCAATAATGGTTGCACCGCCCGTCGATCGCCAAGCTTTCCCAGTGCGCGTGCGGCATTCCGCCGGAGTGGATAGCCGCCCAACTCCGTTCGATCGGCTTCGTCCTGGAGCGCTACGATCAGCGCATCCACAACGTCAGGGTTACCAGCAGCAAACTTACCCAACCACCAGGCGGCGTAGTAACGCAAACTCACGTCAGGATCGTTAAGATTCGCCAGCGCTTTCTCGATCGTCAACGGCTCACCATCCGCTGACGCGGGTGGTGATGGTTCGGCTTCATCAAAGTGGGACGAATGATTCAACTCCGACATGGACTTAGCGTTGAGAGAGCAAGGAACAATATGGCTCGGTGTCGGTGGGATGCCGTCAAAAAACAAGGATATGCCTCTGACGAATCAGAGCAGCCCCCTTACTCGCCTTGATGGTCTGCCGCTGCTTTGGCGTTATGATTCCCCCTTAAGTTGCCATCCAGGGGTGCAATGCTGACAATGGTGCCACCCAGACGGTTGATCCGCTGCATTTCTTCGTTCAAACGGCTATAGGGGACAGCAATTACCGCACTACCGCTGCGACGGATGGGATAGCTTAACTTGTCTGACTGATAGGTTTGATGTAACCCTTTGACTTCAAAGCGAAACATCCGCGTGGAGTTATCGGTAAAACTTGTGTTTCCCTGTGATGCTTGACCAAACATACCTAATCTAAACTCCCGTTCTAAGCTGTTAGAAAAACCTTGCATCAACAACACTCAGCTTTTGCAGAGCGATTCCTGCGACTTCTCTACCGCGAAACTGAGTGTTATTGAAGGGATAAATTCATCGGATTGATAAAGCACCTATGCTGGCGTAACGCTCGTAATCTTGCCGCCGACCCGATGGATTTGTTGCATTCTTGGCAGTAGCTGCTCAAACGGTACCAAAAACGCTGTATTGCTATAGCGTACGCTTGGATAACCTGGTTCAAGAATGTTGGTAACTTCGAGGCGATAAATCCGACCACTTTCAGTCCGGAGCCCACCCAAACATGCCGCTGGCGTCGCGTCTTTGGAAATCGAACTGAAACTAGCATTGCTAGACATTTTAAGATCGCTCCTGAATGATCTGATTACAAAACGGGTCACTCATCATTAAGCAAATAGCACGCGGGGTGAGGCGTTATTGCCGCCCAAACCAGTGTCTCAACGGCTACTGCCGCTGCCGCTAGGCTGGCGAGACGCTCACGATTTTGCCGCCCATCCGGTGGATCTGTTGCATTTTCGGTAGCATCTGTTCGACGGGGATCAGATAGGCCACGTTACTCCGGCGCACTTTCGGATAGCCAGGTTGGTTAATACCGGAGACTTCCAGGCGATAGATCCGTCCGCTTTCGCCATAGGAACCACCGAGCGCCTTGTCTGGTGTGACATCACTGGAGCCAGCACCGTGATAGCCGCCGCTATGACCGCTGGTGGTTGGCTTGATGATTGAAGAAGCCCGATTTTGAGCCAGTTCGCGGAAGACGTGCGGTGTTTTGCCGCTTGCCTGACCCCGATCGCTGCTGGCATAGCCGCGATACAATTTGAACATCCGCGTGAAGCCAGTTGTTCTCACGCCCGAGTCAACAGAGAACCCGGTGTAGTAAGGCACCACGTTGTTACCGAAGTTATTTTCGTACTCGGTGCTGTCGATGTAGGAATCAATCTCAGCGTCGTAGCCTTTGGTGTTGTAAAGGTTGAGGTGATAGTTCACTTCATCCTCAGTGTAGGGCGCGCGACCGAGCAAATGCTTGTAGTTCAGTTCGATAAAACGGGTGTTGGAGTTCGGGAAAAGAAACTTGTTTTTATATAAGTCGGATTTGGCGATCGCCCGGACAAAGTCCCGCACCGTTATATTGCCCTGGCGGAGCTGCGATTCTGCCGTGGTCAGGCGTTCGGAAGCCATGACATAGTCATTGCCCAACACCTGGCGATAGGCTACCTGAATGACCAGACGCACGCTTTCTTCGGTGCGATCGGGCCATAGCTCCACTCGGGAAGCATCAAATGCAGAAAGGCCCAATCTTCCTGCTGCTGCTAAATTAGACGCTACTAAACCGCTCATGCCTGTTCTCCTGAAGCAAAAACTTGAACAATTTGTTTGAAGATTTTTATCATCAAATGAGAAAAACAGTGCCCGAAAAAATGAACAACTGCTAGCATTTTCGCTAACACTCGCTTATTCTTCCGGGCAACACACTTAGAGACTAGCTCAGAGCGTTAATTACGTAGTCGATGTAAGCGTTCGCTTCAGTCGCAGGTTGACCAGTGACACCGTGGTTCGCTTTGATCCACTTGAGGGCTTCGACGTACCAGCTGTTGGAGAGGTCGAATGTCCGGTGCATTTCATCCAAGCCTGCAAGCAGGAACTCGTCGATGGGGCCGGTACCACCAGCAACGAGTGCGTAGCTGATGATGCGCACATAGTAACCGATGTCACGTGCACACTTGCCCTTACCACGAGAATCATGAGCGAAGTTAGCACCTTGCTGTTGCGTGGTGTAAGGGAACTTTTGATACACAGCGTTTGCGGCACCGTCAACAAGCTTTTGAGCATTGTTGGTCAGGGCACGAGCCGCTTCCAGAGCAGCCGCAGCACGCTCATAACGACCGTATACTTGGTGCAGTTCAGCGTTGCTGAGAAAACGACCTTGGGTATCCGCTGCAGCGATCGCCTCAGTGATGGGGGTTTTCATGTTCAGGTATCTCCCTAATTACTGTTGTGCAAATTTTGGTAAAAGTATCGTCCATTTCGTAGAGGCGCATTAAGCGACATCTACACGAAAACAATTGCGTTATGAAGCTTTAACCAACTGCTGCTGCAGCACGATCAAAGTAGCTAGCCAATTCAGACATCAAAGAGCTGCAATCGCCTTTGGGAACACTGGAAGTAGGAGTGTTAGCAACTTGGAGGGCAGCTTCTTTCATCTTTTGGACGCCAGCAGCAACGGAACCACCAGGTACACCCAGCGCTTGATAGGTTTCACGCAGACCGTTGAGGCAACGATCATCCAGAACGCTAGAATCACCAGCCAAAGCAGCGTAGGTAACGTAGCGCAAGATGATTTCCATATCGCGGAGGCAAGCAGCCATGCGACGGTTTGTGTAAGCGTTTCCACCGGGTTGAATCAGTTGGGGTTGCTCTTCGAACAAAGCACGAGCAGCGTTAGCAACGATAGCGGAAGCGTTACCAGTGATTGTATTAACAACGTCCAAACGCTTGTTGCCATCTTTGACCATGTTGGTCAAAGCATCGAGCTGAGAAGCGCTCAAAAATTCACCCTTGGCATCAGCCTGAGAAACAACCTTGGCGAATGCATCTAGCATGGATTTACTCTCCTAATTACTTGGTTGAGTTACTTGCGTTGAGTTTCGGTTTTGATATGGCCCAGAACCATTCAGTTGGGTCAACAAGCTGAACAGCCAGACCGAGCAAAGGAATGAGCAGGCAGCAGCAAAACACTAACTCAAGTCACTCATCATGTCGGTTTCCACACAAAGTGGAAAACAAACATTAAAGAAATCTGAGAAAATTTCACATTTGTATGAGAGACTCGAAAACTCGATAAATCAGTGCTTTAGTTATGTTTTGCCTGTCATTTAGCCCTTCAGGTTCTCTTTATACAATGCCATTGGGTACATTGTTTATTACAAGTTATTGCGATTCCTGAAGATACCCGAATGCGGGACACAAAAATAGTCAGGGCAGTCATTTCAGCAGATCTACGGAGCTAATTTCTGTAATATTCCGTTACATCCTGTTGAAGATGTTTATAATCTTCTGTTTGCAAAAATTCCTTCAGGTTTTTTTAAGAATCTAGCCAAAGGACGACGCACTCAGTACTTCTTGATTTTATATCGCCGAGGAAAAGGGCGATCGCGGCCCAATTTATATGTATCTATCTGTAACGCTGACAGTGGAGACATGGGTTAAATTTGCGAATAATTTCGTCGGCGCAGGATCTCCAGCAACGTTAAGAAAGCGGTTGGCAGGGGTGCGATCGCCTCGATTGGTGTTGCCAGCACAGGGTGCTGTAAATTCAGTCGCCATGCGTGTAATGCTTGCCCAGTGAGGTTTACACCGATCGAACGCCCCGATCCATAAACCGGATCGCCCACAATTGGATGTCCCATCTGCGCGCTATGGACGCGGATCTGGTGGGTGCGGCCTGTTTCTAACGTGAAGTGGATCAATGTGTAATTGCCCAGGCGCTCTTTGACCTGCCAGTGGGTCACGGCACGACGGCCCCCCTTTGCTTCCGGGACGATCGCCATTTTTTTGCGGTCTACGGGATGACGACCAATAGGCAGATCGATGGTGCCGCTGGCCATCGCCGGTGCGCCATAGACTACCGCTAAATATTCCCGGCGGGCCGTTTTTGCTTTTAGCTGTGCCTGCAAGTGCTGGTGCGCCTGATCGGTCTTGGCCACCACGATCGCGCCGCTGGTGTCTTTGTCCAACCGATGTACAATGCCCGGACGCTGCACACCGCCAATCCCAGCCAAATGATCGCAGTGTGCTAGTAGCGCATTGACGAGCGTGCCGCCCTCATGCCCTGGGGCTGGGTGTACCACCAGTCCGGCTGGCTTGTTAATAATCAGCAAATGATCGTCTTCATAAAGAATCTCCAGCGGGATAGCTTCTGCCTGGAGGTCAAGTGGTTGTGCGTCGGGAATGGTGATGTGGATGTGGTCGCCGACCTGTACCGCCGCCTTCTTTGAGGTGCAAACCTGTCCGTTGATCTGCACCTGTCCCTGCTCGATCAGCTTTTGCAATCGCGATCGCGAGATATCAGCCAGTTGGTCAGCCAGGTAACGATCCAGGCGATCGTCAATTTCCTGGACGTATAAATCAATTTGGGACAACAATCTATCAGTAACCTGTTTGAAACATCTCTAATAGTTCCATTCTCACCGCAATAACCGCCGGAATTCATAACTGAACGGAACAGACGGTACGCCATTTTAGATAGAATTTTAGCCTGAACGATTAACTCAACAATCGATTCATTCAGCGGTATGAGTTGGGATATTGCCTTGATGCGTCCAGTGCCAATGACGGAATCATTCGAAGCCGTTGCCAGGGACAAACAGATGCTGGGTTCACGAGCAGACGTGATCGCGGCGCTGGCGCGGATCGTCCATACCGTTCGCTTTCCTGATCCAGCAAAACCCAATTATGGAGTCCTTCAAGGGGAGCCTGAGCTCTCAGGGGACGATTATTTCATTGAGTTTGCGATCGAGGAAGACAATGATTTTGTAGCCTCAATCGCAATTAGCAATTGCTGCTGGTTTGGCGATGATGTCATCAGCATGATTCACAGGATTTGTCAGGAAACGGATTGGCGTGTCTTTGATTCAGTTTCTGGCATATTCATCAATATCCAAACAGGCGAACAAGAAGACGGTTGGCATATACCGCAATCGATCGCAACTTAAAATCGTGACTTAACGATGTTGCTGGGGATGACCCTGCCATCGCAGCGAATATTATCGCCGGGAGGAAAACAATGGGATTGGCATCTTAAAGATTTGCTGGACGACAGCCAGCCAGAATTTCGTGCAGATTTACGACAGCGCCAATCACGGCGATCGCGGGCGCTTGAAAGTTGACAGCTTCGACCTGCTGCACGATCGTCCCCAATGTGCCAATCAACGCTTCCTGTTCGGGTCGTGTGCCCCAGCGAACCAGCGCCACGGGAGTATCCCCACTCAACCCTGCTACTCGAAGCTGTTCGGTAATGTACGGCAGGTTGTGGATGCCCATATAGACGACGATTGTTTCTGAACCGTGGGCGATCGCCTGCCAATTCACTGCGGGACGATACTTTCCCGCACCTTCATGCCCCGTGACAAATGTGACTGACGAACTGTACGCCCGGTGGGTCAGCGGTATCCCCGCATAGGCGGTCGCCGCAATGCCTGATGTAATACCCGGCACCACTTCTACATCAATGCCCGCCTTCACCAGATCTTCCATCTCCTCGCCACCACGCCCAAACACAAACGGATCGCCGCCTTTGAGGCGGACGACGATCGCGGCCCCTTTTGCCTTCTCAATCAGCAAGGGGGTGATCTCGTCCTGCATCAGC
>Ga0070738_10002852_pt1 | contig 24695 bp, 23 predicted proteins | sample Coa_R2_2_FD_66446 | JGI IMG/M metagenome (GOLD analysis project Ga0070738, IMG submission 66446) | Surface soil microbial communities from Centralia Pennsylvania, which are recovering from an underground coalmine fire - Coalmine... | ecosystem: Environmental > Terrestrial > Soil > Unclassified ...
ATGCTGAACCGGATGCTGGACAAGGCCCCCGGAGAAATCAAAAGCCAGGCGGTCGGATTGATGATGAGCACGATGTTCGTCGGCCAATTTCTCAACCCGCTGGTCAATAAGCCGCTGCGCGACGCCTTCGGTCTCCATGGCGCGTTCGTCGCGATCGGCGCGGTGCTGCTTGCGATTGCCGCGGCGGTGGCGGTCTCGGCTCTCCGTCCGCGGCCGGTCGAGCCGCGGGCGGCCAATCTGTGACGCGCTTGCAATCGACCTGGGCCATCCTTCTCGGGATGGCCCTAATTCCCGCCGCGACCGCAGCGCCATCGGACGTCGCGGCGCGCGGCGAATATCTCGCGCGGGCCGGCGACTGCATCGTCTGTCACACCGCGCCCGACGGGCAGCCTTTCGCCGGGGGTTTGAAGATGGGCACGCCCCTGGGCGCCGTCTACTCGACCAATATCACGCCCGATAAGGAGACGGGCATCGGGCAGTACAGCTTCGAGGATTTCGCCCGCGCCATGCGTGACGGCGTCGCCAAGGACGGACACAGGCTCTATCCCGCGATGCCTTACCCGTCCTACGCCAAGATCTCCGACGAAGATATGCGGGCGCTCTATGCCTTCTTCATGAGCGACGTCGCGCCGGTGCGTCGCGAGAATGCGCGGAGCGAGATTCCCTGGCCGCTCAACATGCGCTGGGTGTTGGGGCTCTGGGACGGCGCGTTCACCGACGGGCCCGGCTTCACGCCGAATCCGGACCACGACACCGCATGGAATCGCGGCGCTTACCTGGTCGAGGGACTTGGCCATTGCGGAGGCTGCCATACGCCGCGAGGAATCTTCTTCCAGGAGAAGGCGCTCGACGATAGGGGCGGCGCCTTTCTATCCGGCGGCGAGCTCGACAATTGGTCGGCATCGGATCTCCGCGGCGATCCCCATATCGGCCTCGGGAGCTGGTCGGAGGCGGAGATCGTCGATTTCCTCAAGAGCGGCCACAATCGGCATGCAACCGCCTTCGGCACGATGATCGACGCGGTGAACAACAGCACTCAATATCTGAGCGACGAGGATCTCGGCGCCATCGCAGTATATCTGAAGTCCCTGCCCGGCCGGGGCGAGCGGATGGAATCCGCCTATCTTTACGACGGCGCCACCACGGTTGCGCTTCGGCGGGGTGATGCGGACGAGCCGGGCGCTGCGATCTATGTCCAGAAATGCGCCGGCTGCCATGCGCTCGACGGGCGGGGGCGCGCGCCCTTCCTGCCGCCGCTGGCCGGCAACGCGGTCGTGCTCGACGACGATCCGGCCTCGCTGATCAATGTCGTGCTCAACGGCTCGGCCAGGATCGTCGTAGCGGGTATGCCCGACGAATATCGGATGCCGCAATTCAGGCTTCTGCTCAGCGACCAGGACATCGCTCAGGTGCTCGGCTTTATCCGTCGAAGCTGGGGCAACGAAGCCCATCTCGTGCCGGCCGACCGCGTGCGGCGCATCCGTCACGAGACGGAGCCCGCGAGCGATGCGGTTGCAATCCTCAAAATGAGATAAAAAATAGCGATGATTCGCGTCTTGCCGCCGCTGCTTGCCGCGGCGCTGACCGGGCTTGCCTTGCCGGCCGCCCATGCCGCTTCCGATGCCGTTTCGGGCCGTAAGGCCTATGCGCTCCATTGCGCCTCTTGCCACGGCGCTGCGCTGGAAGGGGCCGGGGCGCCGCCGCTTGTCGGCCCCACCTTCCAGGCTCATTGGACCGATGAGCGCGAAGCGGCGCTCTATGACGAGATCGCGCAGAAGATGCCGCAGAACGCCGCCGGCAGCCTATCCGAGCCCGAGTACCGCGCGATCTTCGGCTATGTGCTGGCGAAGAACGCCTATCGCGTCGAAGCCGGGAAGCTCACATTGCCGCCCGACACGAGCATGGGCATTTCCGATACGTCGCCCGTCCCGGCCGGCAAGCTGCCCGAGGCGCCGGATTTTGTCGCCCAGCCGAGTGACACCGGCCCGTCACAGACGGAATTGACCGATATCGGCGATGGCGATTGGCCGACCTATAACCGCGATTATCGCGGACAGCGCTTCTCGCCATTGGCCCAAATCACGCCGGCGAACGTCAGGTCGCTCGCGCCGCGCTGCATCTTCCAGGCGGGCGAGGTCGGCGCCTTTCAGACCTCGCCGATCCTTTATCGCAATCGGCTTTATGTCACGACCGCACACAACACCTATGCCATCGACGCGACGAGCTGCCGTAAGATTTGGGAGTACGACTACATTCCAGACGGCGTGGAGGGGCTCCACGTCGATCGCGGAGCGGCCATCGCCGACGGCAGGCTCTTCCGCGGCACGCCCGACGGGCATCTGCTGGCCCTCGATGCCGCGACGGGCAAGGTGTTGTGGGACGCGTGGGTTGCCGACGCCCGCAGGGGCTACAATCTGAGCCCGGCGCCCATCGTCTTCGAGGGTAAGGTCTATATCGGCCAAGGCGGCGCCGATCGCGGCGCCGTCGGCCACATCTATGCGTTTGACGCCGCGACCGGGAAGCTTGTCTGGACCTTCGATCCCGTGCCCAAGGAGGGCGAGGCCGGATCGGACACATGGGGCAAGCCCAACACGCTGGGCGGCGGATCGTCCTGGTCGACGATCACAGTCGATCCGGAGCATCGCCTGCTTTACGTCCCAATCGGCAATCCGGGCTCCGACATCGACGGGTCGGAGCGGCCGGGCGACAATCTCTACACCGACTCTGTCGTCGTGCTCGACGCGCGCACCGGCAAGCTCGTCTGGTACGTCCAGCAGGTGCCGCACGATCTTTGGGACTGGGACACGGCCGCAGCGCCGGCTATCTACGATCTCGGCGGAAGCGAATATATGGCCGTCGCCAACAAGGGCGGCTGGCTTTATCTCTACGACCGCAAGACCCACAAGCTGCTGGCCAGACAGGAGCTGACGCGGCACGAGAACGTCGGCGTGCCGCCGACGGTCCAGGGCCTCCATGTCTGCCCCGGCACGCTGGGCGGGGTCGAGTGGAACGGACCGGCCCTCGATCCCAAGCGCGGCTTGCTCTTCGTGAACACCGCGGATTGGTGCGTGACGCTGACGCTCCAATCCGGCGGCGTGAAGAACAATTTCGGCGGCGCGCTCAAATTCGATCCGGCCTCCGAGGCCAAAGGCTGGCTGCGCGCCTTCGACGCCAAAACCGGCGCGCCCAAATGGACCTACCATTCCGATTCGCCGATGGTGGCGGGCGTGACGCCGACCGGCGGCGGCCTGGTCTTCACCGGCTCGCTCGACGGGGACCTTCTGGGCTTCGACGCCGAGACGGGGAATATCCTTTATCGCTTCAACACCGGCGGTGCGATCGCGGGCGGCATCTCGAGCTACGGGATCGATGGGAAGCAATATCTCGCGGTGGCATCCGGCAATTCGTCGAAGACCATCTGGGAGACCAAGGGCGCGGCAACGCTCATCGTCTTCGGCTTGCCATGAAGCCAAGCGCTTGGTAGGTCAGCCTCTCGGGCCCGAGCCATAATCGGGCAGATGGGGGGACGGCGATGATGCGATCTTTGGCCCTTTGCCTGTTGGCCCTACTGGCCGCGAGAACCGCGCTCGCGATCGACACGCCCGCGGCGCCGGCAGCAGGCAAGCCGGGCGAAGCGCTTTGGCAGCAGCGTTGCGCCCAATGCCACGACCATCCGGTCGACCGCATCCCGCCGCATAGTTTTCTCGCGGTCGTGAAGACTCCGGAACAGGTGGTCCAGGCCCTCACCACCGGCATCATGCAGTCGCAGGCCGTCGGGCTGAAGCCCGAAGAGATCAAGATGCTCGCAACCTATCTCACCGGCCGCGCGCCGGGTGGGGCGAGCGAGCCTGACCCCAAGGCGAACATGTGCCAATCGTCCGGCCCGATCGAATTCGAAAATGGCGATTGGCGCAGCTGGGGACATGATCTCGAAAATTCGCGCTACCAGCCGGACGCGGGACTGACCGCGGCCGACGTGCCGCGGCTCAAGGTGAAATGGGTCTTCGCTTATCCCGGCACGATCGCGGATGGGCAGCCGACCGTTTATGGCAACAGGATCTTTGTCACCAGCCGTGCCGGGCGGGTCTTCTCGCTCGACGCGAAGACCGGCTGCACCAACTGGTCCTTCGACGCCGAGGGCGGTGTCCGCACTGCGATCACGCTCGACAAGCTGCCCGCCTCAGGACCGGCCAAATACGCCGCCTATTTCGCGACCGAGAATGGCTGGCTGCATGCCGTGGATGCGGAGACTGGCAAGCCGCTCTGGACGATGCGGGTGGAGGATCATCCGGTGACGCGGCTCACCGGTGCGATCACGCTCTACAAGCACCGGCTTTATGTCCCGCTTGCATCGCTCGAAGAGATGTCGGTGCGCAACCCGAGCTACAATTGCTGCACCTTCCGCGGCGGCGTGGCGGCCGTCGACGCGATCAACGGCAAGCTCGTCTGGAAATCGCACACGGTCCCCGAGCCGAAGCCGATCGGCACCAGCCCGTCCGGCGTGCCGATGTTCGGGCCGGCCGGCGTCGCGATCTTCTCGGCGCCCACCGTCGACGAGAAGCGGCATCTGCTCTATGTCGGCACCGGCAATTCCTACACGCAAATCTCGGCCGATACGGCCAACGCCATTGTCGCCTTCGACCTCGATACCGGCGCGATCCGCTGGGTGAAGCAGGTGATGAAGGAGGATAATATCTGCCCCGCGGCGATGGGAAATGGAGCCGGCGCGTGCGAGCACACCGGCCCCGATTTCGACTTCGCGGCGCCGCCGATCCTGCGACACCTCGCCAACGGCAAGGACATATTGGTCGACGGCTCCAAGGCCGAGATCGCTTACGGATTCGATCCGGACGATCAGGGCAAGATCGTCTGGCAAGTGAAGCTGGGCGAAGGCAACCGCACCGCCGGTGTCTGGGGGCTCGCGGCCGACGACAGCTTTGTCTATATGGGCAGCGCCGATCTGAAGCCCGCGCCCGGCCTCGAGGTCGGGGGCCTGACAAAGCTCGACCTCCCGACCGGCAAAATCGTTTGGCATGCGAAAGCGCCGCCCGCGATCTGCGCCTGGGGCAATACGAGCGGCGAGCTTGCGAAGACCTTCGGCGGGGAAAGCTGCAGCCAAGCCCAGCCGGGTGCGCTCGCGCTGATTCCGGGCGCGGTCTTCTCCGGCTCGATGGACGGGCATATCCGGGCGCTCTCGACCAAGGACGGCGCAATCATCTGGGACTTCGACACAGCCGCGCATCCGTTCGATGCCGTCAACCACGCCAAGGCGACCGGCGGCTCGATCAGCTACGGCGCGCAGACGGTCGCCAATGGCATGGTCTACGTGATCTCCGGCGCCGGCGGTGTGCACCAGCCTGGAAACGCGCTCATCGCTTTTTCTGTGGACGGGAAGTAGGCGCTACATCTTCACCGGCAGCGATCGCACAAATGTGAGCGCCGCATCGAGCAACTTGCGGCGGATCGCATCGTCGCCATAGGCGTCGGGGCCGGCACGGAGCCAGCCTTCCATGCGGCGGCCATGCATTATCATGGGCTCGACGTCGGCTTGGTCGAGCGCCCAGCCGTCATTGCCCTTGCCCAGCCGGACCAGCAGTCCCCGATCGCTCGCGGCGCAGAGAAGATTGCCGAAGAGCAACCAGGCCAGCCCGCCGAACATCCGTTTTTCGCTGAGCCCGCGCTCCCCGTCGAGTTCCTCGCGCAGCAGCTCCTCCAGACCTTCATCGCGCGCCATGCACCAATCCGATGAAAATTGATCGTCGCGATTTTAGCAGCTGCGCGATTGACAAAGGAGGCCATTGCGGAAAACATTTCCAGTAGATGGTTTTCGACTTGGGCGGAATCAAAGGGGAGCAATGACGGACACAGAGCGGCTGTTGGCGCGCGAGGAGATCAAGGAGCTGAAGGCGCGGTATTTCCGGACGCTTGATACTAAGGATTGGGCTGGCTACCAGGCCGTTTTCACTCCGGACGCCAACATTGATTCGACGGAGGCCTACACGCCGAAGGACAGAAACGGCCGACCGATCGTCTTCGACGGCGTCACGCCGCCCGATCCCAATCCGCAATGGCATTCGCGCGGTAATCCTGCCGCTTTCATCGCCGATCTGGCGAAGACCTTGGAGGGCGTCATCACGACCCATCACGGTCATATGTGCGAGATCGAATTCACCTCGTCCACGACCGCGAAGGGGATCTGGGCGATGGAGGACATGCTTCTCTGGCCGAAAGGCTCGCCGATCCGCGAGATGCATGGCTACGGCCATTATCTGGAGACCTACGAGAAAACCGCGCAGGGCTGGCGCATCAAATCGCTGAAGCTGACGCGGCTCAGGGTGGACACGAAAAAGGAGTAGGCGCGCATGAGCAACAAACGCGAAGAAGGGCTGAAGGTCGTTTCCGAGATGCTCGCGCTGACGCCTGAAGCCGTCGATGCGCTGAAGAAGGGGAACACTTCCGATGGATTCGCCGGTCATCTGGCGGAACTTGCCATGGAGCATGCCTTCGCCGATCTCTGGACGCGGCCCGAGCTCGACAGGCGCGCGCGGAGCCTGGTCACGCTGGGCATCCTGATCGGACTTAGAGCCTCATCGGAGCTCGAATTTCATTTCGTGGCCGCGGTGAGGAACGGTCTCACGATTCGAGAGATCGAAGAGGTCATCTACCATTCCACCGCCTATGCGGGCTTTCCCGCGGCGAGCTCGGCACGCGCCGTTGCGCTGGAGGCGCTCCGTCGCGCGAAGCTGGTTTAGACGGGCAGCTTCATCCACGCCAACATCCGATCCCACAGCATGGCCCGCGTGCTTGCGAAATTGTGGCAATGCGCGGAACGGGGCAGCTCGAAGAAGGTGACGTCGTTGCTGTTGATGAAGCAGGCGACCTCTTCGCGCGGAGAAGGAGAGACGTCCTTCTCGCCGTAGCTCATGAAGACCGGCACCTCGATCTTGCCCGCCGCCGTGCGGCTCGCGTCACGATCGCGAGTCTGTGCGGCGAGCGTCACTGAAACGGGCGCAACGTCGCGCTCGGCGGGACAGTCGAGCGCCGCCGCCGGTACGTCCGCCATATGGAATTCGCGGCGCAACTCGGCGCTGCTGTAAGCGTATTTGCCGCTCTCGTCCAATACGGCTTTCAGCGCCGACGGCGGCAGGTTGAGGCCGAGATTGCTCCAGCCCAGCACGGCGATGCGATCGAAGCTGCGATATTGCGCCTGCTGCAAAGTCACGAACATGCCGCCCATCGAATGGCCGATCCCGGTCAAGGTGATCCGCTTTAGGGCTGGAATCACCGGCGAGAGGCTGCCCTGCTTCAACCCTTCGATCAGCTGCAGGCGGGCGGCGTGATGGGCCTTGTTCGGCGTTTGCGGCGTGATGTTCTCCGCCGCTTCGGCACGCGCGCTTTCCGCTGATCCCAGCCAATCGATGGTGAGGGCGATGATGCCACGATCGACGAAGCGCCGGCACATGCTGTAGCTGTCGTCGCCGGGGACTTCGATGTGGAAGTAGCGCTTGTCGTAGCCCCCGCCATGGATGCAGAAGGCGACGTTCTGGACCTGGCTCGCATCGATCTTGCGCGGCGCGAAGAGCCAGCCAGCGATGCCGGGCGAGGGGCCGAAGCCCGCAATGTCGCCCACAGGAAGCCTGACCGGGATATAGTCGGCCATCGGCATCAGCCTTGCGGGAAGGATGACATGGCGCCTCCATCGATCGTATGCACGGCGCCGGTGATGAAGGAGGCGCGGGGGCTCGCGAGATAAAGCACGAGCTCCGCCACATGCTGCGCTTTCGCCACGCCTCGGAACGGCGGCATCTTGAGATTCGACGGCGGCACGATCGGGTCTTCCTGCGGGTCGGCGACGAACATCCGTGTCGAGATCGTGCCCGGGCAGATGATATTGACGCGCACGCCCTTGGCGCCGAAGGCGGGCGCCGTCGCGCGGACAAGGCCTATGACGGCGTGCTTGGCGGCGGTGTAGGCGACATTTTGATCCCAGCCCATCAGGCCGGCGGCGGAAGACATGACCACGATGGCGCCTTCCGGCCTGATCGCACGGCCGACCGCCTTCAGGCCGAGATAGCAGCCCCGCTGATTGACGGCGATCACGCGATCGAAATTCTCGATCGTGCTTTCGAAGAAGCCGCTGAGCTGGCCCAGGATGGCGGCATTGAGATGGGCTACGTCGAGTCCGCCATAGCGCGCGACGGTTTCGTCCACCATCCTCTCATTGTCGCTGTGCTGCGAGACGTCGACCCTACAGGCGAAGGCCTCGCCGCCATGATCGCGGATCACCCGGACGGTATCCTCGGCGCCGGCCCCATCGATGTCGGCGACGCAAACCTTGGCCCCCTCCTCGGCGAAGCGCCGCGCGGTCGCCCGGCCCATGCCCAGCGCCGCCCCGGTGACGATCGCGACCTTGTTCTCGAACATCCGCTCAGCCATGGCGTTCCCTCCCGCAATAACCATTTGATCGAAATGTTTTTATATCCTATGATCAAAACAATCGTAGGGGAAGGCGGCTCATGCTGAAGGTCATTGCGCTGCTGGCGCGTAAGCCCGGAATGTCGCGCGAAGCGTTCGTCTCGGCCTTCGATTTCGAAACTGTCGATCTCTATTTCGAGCGTTATGATCTCGACGACGTCTATTGCTATGCCAGCGATTATCCGCACATCGAGGGCGGCAAGGATCCGATGCGGCGCTTCGCCGGACGGCTGGAGCGGCTGGGGCCGCGGATCATGGAAAAATTCTTCGTCGCCAACGGCAGCTATCTGCTTCCGGCATGAGCGGCGAGGCCAACAAGAAGCTTGTGCTCGATGCGTGGGAGGCATTTTGGCGCGGCGATATCGAATCCGGTCTCGCCTGCTTCGCGGATGATGCGACCTGGACCGTTCCCGGCCTCATGAAGACGAGCGGCATCAAGCGCGGCAAGGACGAGATCAGACGATTCCGCGAGGGGATTCTCGGCATCTTCTCCGAACTCGACCGCAGACTGGTCGCCCTCCATGCCGGCGAGGACGTCGTCATTCTTGAGTCGGCGGTCACGAGTCGCCTGAAAGACGGCAAGGCCTACGAGAATGCCGCCTGCTCGGTATGGGAAATTCGCGGCGGCAAGGTCCGCGAGGTCCGAGAATATCTCGACACCGCCAAGGCGCAGGCCGTGAACGATGTGGTGTGATGTCGCTGCTCTGCCCACGGGCGCGGCGCGGCGGGCGTGACTCGGCGCCGAGCTTCGGCTAGCACGATGCGCATATTCGAAGATTTGGGAGCGAAAGATGCAGATTCTCGTGGTGGGCGGCGGCGGCATGATCGGCGGCCATGCGGCGCTGAGGCTGAAGGACAAGGGACATTCCGTCACGATCGCCGGCCGTAATCCGCCCGCGGCGGGCACGCCGCTGGGGCAGCTCGAGTTCCTGCGCGTCGACTACATCAACGACGCGGCGCCGCAGAAGAAACTCGAAGGTTTCGATATGATGCTGTTCGCGGCCGGCAACGATATTCGCCACGTGCCGCAGGGCGGCGACTATTATGCTCATGTCACCCACGCCAATGCGGTCGCGCAACCGCGCTTCTTCAAGGCGGCGCGCGACGCCGGCATCCGCATCGCGATCAATATCGGCAGCTTCTATCCACATGTGGCGCCAGAGCTCATGAAGGGCAATCCGTACATGCAATCGCGGCTCGCGGCGCATGAGGGGATCTGCGCGCTCAAGGGGCCGGCGTTTCGCGTCATCAGTATCGACGCGCCGTTCGTCGTCGGTGCCGTCCCCGGCCTTACTACGATGTTCGCGGCCTATGTCCAGTACGCGGAGGGCAAACTCGCAGGCTTGCCGATCTTCGCTCCGCCGGGCGGCGTCAATTTCGTCAGCACGGACTCGATTTCCGATGCCGTCGAGACCGTCATGACCACGGGCGAGAACGGTCGGGCTTATCTGATCGGCGATGAGAATCTGAGCCTGCAGCAATTTTTCGGCGCCTTCTTCCAGGCGTTGGGCAAGCCGCTGCCGCCTGTCGTCGACCAGGAGCATCCGTTATTGCCCGACGCCGCCATCACCTGGGGCCGCGGCAACAACCTTTTCTACCAAACCGATGCGGACGAGACGGCGATGCTCGGCTATCGACGCAATGATGTGCTGAGGACGATCCGCGAGGAGATCGTCCCGCAATATCGATCGGGTTGAGACGCCTTCCTAGGCCGCAGCGTGGACCACGCGGTCCAGCGGCATGAGAATGCGCACGGTCGTGCCTTCGCCCGGTGTGCTGTCGATGTCCAGGCGGCCACCATGCAGCTCGACCAGCGCCTTGGCCAGCGGTAGGCCGAGGCCGGTGCCGTCGAAGCGCCGCGAGAGCACGCCGTCGATCTGACGGAACGGCTCGAGCGCGACTGCGATATCCTCGCGCCTCATGCCGATGCCGGTATCCTCGACCGCGATCACCGCGCCGTCGGCTTCGCTCCAGGCCGAGACGCGCACACGACCGCCGGCCGGCGTGAATTTCACCGCGTTGGACATGATGTTCAGCAGGATTTGCCGGAAGCGCATCTCGTCCGAGCGGATCAGCGGCAGGGCATCGGGAATCGCGATCGAGAGGGAGACGGAGGCCGTGTCCGCCATCGGCAAGACGATGCGACGGCAGGCTTCGACCGTGTCGCTGATCGAGACCGTCTCCTCGCGAAGCTCGAGCCGGCCGCCTTCGATCTTCGAGATATCGAGGATGTCGTTGATGATGTTCTGCAGGTGCCGCCCGGAGGCGCTGATGTCGCCCGCATATTCCCGGTAGCGGGCATCGACGGGGCCGATCATGGCGTCGCGAATCATCTCGGAAAATCCGATGATCGCATTGAGCGGCGTCCGGAGCTCGTGGCTCACGCTGGCGAGGAATTCGGACTTGGCCTTGTTCGCCTCCGCCAAGCTTGCTTCGATCTGTCGCCGTTGCGTGACGTCGCGAATGGCACTGGAAACCAAGGTGCCTGTTTCCGTCTCGAGGGGAGCGAGGCTGACCTCGATCGGAAAGACGGAGCCGTCCTTTCGCAGGCCGCAAAGATCGACCAGCCTTTCCGGCCTCGGTCCGACCGGGTTGCTCAGCAGGGCCGTGACCTGGGCCAGATATATCGCCTGACTGGATTGGGGCATCAGCATCTGGACAGGACGATCCAGCAGCTCCGCCCGGCGATGGCCGAACAGCTCCTCGGTGCGCGCGTTGATCAGCTGCATACGGAACTGCTCGTCGATGATGACCATCGGATCGGGCGCGGTTTCGAGCAGTCCCCGGAATTTTTGCTCGTTAAGGCGCAGCGTTTCGTTCAAATGTCGGACGCGCCGGGTCGCCGCTCTCATGACCGTGATCACGGCGACGACCGTGCCGGTACCGATGAGGAAGAACATCGTGCGGGTCACGGACGCGTAAGAGAATGCCGAGGGCAGGAAGAATGCCCATCCGGAAGCCAGGGACAGAAGGATCGCGAAGGTTCCCGCGCCCGATCCGCAGATAAAGGTCGTTGCGACGGCAGCCGGAAAGAGCAGGAAATAAGGGAAACCTGCCGTCCATCCTTTCAATTCCCATTGCAACGCCGCGGCAATGGCGACCGCGATCGCGGCGATCAGATAGGCTCTGACCGATCCTGGCTGGAAGCGTGGCTGGTCCAGGGACAAGTTGAGCGCGTGGAACACCGGGTACTCGGGCCTTCTTGGAGCGACCGCGCCGGCCGGCCGCAATTGTGATACACCGCAACCGGGACGAAGCCTGGTTCAGGCAGATTGACACTGATAAGTAGGCAGATCGTTAAAAGCCTTGCAACGCCATCATTTTACCATCGTGAGAAGGCCAGAATCCGACTGGCGCGGCCGGCGATTTGCCGCGCAGGAACTCGAATGGATTTCTCGTGGTTTAATCTGTGAAACGACCGAAAAGGAACTCAAAGATGAAATGGTTAATTCCGGCCGGCAGCGTCGGGATCCTGGCGCTCAGCGCCTTGACGGCTTGCACCAACCCTTATGATCCGGGTCAACGCGCCGCCGGTGGCGCGCTGATTGGCGCCGGCTCGGGCGCCGCCCTTGGCGCGATCGCCGGGGGCGGACGTGGTGCTGCCTTGGGCGCGCTGATCGGCGGCGGCGTCGGCGCTGCGGCGGGCTATGCGACGACGCCTCCGCCAGCGCCCCGGTATGAGGCCGTGCCGCCGCCGCCCGCCGAGCACCTATCCTGGGTGCCCGGCCATTGGCGCTGGGATGGCTACCGCTATGTCTGGGAGCAAGGCCATTATGTGGCTCGACCTTACGCCCGATCGACATGGATCCCGGGCCATTGGGTCCAGCGGCCTCAGGGTTGGGTCTGGGAAGAGGGCCACTGGGGCTGAGCCGCCGGGCTCGACCTAAGGCCGACCGGCGCCTTCCTCGGCGAGTGCGAGGCGCCGGTCGATTTCGGCATGGAGCTGCTGAACCCGCTGCTCCTGCTCGGACAAACGAACGCCGTCCGCCATGCCGCGTGATATCAGCCCCTGCTGCACGACAGCCATGTTCGAGATGTCCTGCGCCAGGACGTCGCCCAATTCCGGCCGCAACTGATCATTGTAACGCCGCACGGGCCGTGCGGCGCCGCTGACGTCGACATCCTCCTCAACGCCAAAATTGGCAGGCGGCCGGATGCCGGCCTTGGTGGGCGGCACCAGGATCCAGACGCTGAAATGGCATTTGCCGGCATGGGTCGCATGCGGCAGGTAGCGCATGACTTGGACCGCCTCCGGAAAGGCGTTGAAGGCGAGGTTCGGGAAGATCGACGGATTCCAATCGTCGGTCAGCTGCGCGTCGGAGAATTCGGAGTAATCGAGGCCGAAAGGATTGTCCGCGTCGCGTTTTGCCTTGCGGATCGCGTTGCGCACATTCGCCGCGTTGCCGGTAAAGGCATCGGGGTCAACGCCGGCTTCGCGCAGCATGTAGGCGAGAGCAGGGTTGACCGAATTCCGGTCGCGCTCGCGTGGGCTCGGCACGGCGAGCGGCGTCACGATCCGGCCATGCCCGTTCGGATAGAAATCATATTGGTTCTGAAGGTCATCGACCGCCGGCAATAGCGCCGGATGCGTGGCGTGGACATGGTAAGGTTCGAGGAAAGCCTCGCAGGCCACCTTCCAATTACAGTCGATCGCGACCGTCACATCCTTGACGATGTGCATGTTCTCCATGCGGTACATCGCGAGCAGATCGGGCATCGGCGCGAGATAATCGAGGAGGGGCGGAGCAGCTGGATCCATGTTGACGAAGACGAAGCCGGCCCAGCTTTCGCAACGGGCCGGCTTCAGCCCGAGATCGCCGCAGAGCGCGGCCTCCTTGAAGAATTCGCGGTCGGTCACGCGCCGGTTCGTTCCGTCCAGCCCATAGACCCAGGAATGGAAGCCGCAGACGAAGCTCGCGCTGCGGCCGAAATCCTGGCTCACCAGGCGACGGCCGCGGTGTTGGCAGACATTGTAGAAGGCGCGGATCTGACGGTCGGCGCCGCGCACGACGATGAAGGATTCATGGCCGAGATCGTATTTGAACCAGCTTCCGACTTCGCGAAGATCGGATACCCTGCCGGCGCAGGTCCAGGAGCGCGTCCAGATGGCGTTCCATTCGCGACGCATGAAGCCAGGGTCGAAATAGCGTTCCGGCGCGATCGTCAGGTAGCGGTCCTTCTCGGGATAGAGCGCCTCGAGCGGCGGCGATTTGGCCTCGGGAGCGCCGACCGGCAGAGACGCGTCAGCCGCCCAGACGCCGGGATAGAAATCCGGCTCGCATTTCTCCCCGATCGACATAGCCTTCCTCCTAACCCTTGACGCGCGCGAAAGTGGGGCTCGGCAGCATCTCGTAGGATGGATCGCTCGCATCCGGCCGACCGGGCCGCTTGCCCTTCAGCAGCGGGTGCTCGAAATCCCAGAGGGCGGGGCGATGCTGGGCCCAGTCAAGCGTCACCGTGCGGCGCGCGAAGCGCCAACGTCCGTCCTCTTTCCGGTAGTTGTCGAGATAACGTAGCCCCTGAAGGAACTCGTTGAAGCCGCCCTTGCCGTCGGGAATGCGGTTGTAGGTCGTGAGGTAGGCCTCGCCCTCGGCCGTGTCGCCATGGACTGCGATCAGGTGATTGTGCACCTGATGCATGGTCTCGACGCCTTTCATCGCGGTCTCCAGCCAGGCGACAAAGCCGTCGGCCGAGCCGCAATAGAGTCCGCCGTGGTCGTCGATGCCGTCCCGCGTATAGAGGCTGCGCAAGAGCTTCAAATCCTGTCGGTCGACGGCGCGCGAATAGTTGAGCACGAGTTCTGCGATCGCCTGCTTCTCCAATAATTCCTTCAGCTCCGGTGCCAATTCCGTCGCCATGATTTCCCCTCGTCAGAAATGGAAGCGTGTTCGCGCGAGCGGCAATCCCGCGACCGGTGACCGCGTCTTGTAGACGGCGCCGGTTCGACTCATCGGCGCGCCAAGGCTCTCGTCGCCCGCGCCCTCATAGGCCGTGACGACATAGAGATCACGCAAATCGTCGCCGCCGAAGGTAAGGCTCAACACATCGCGGGCGGGCGCGGTGATCGCGCGTTCGACCGCACCGTCGGGGCGATAACGCCGGATCTCGCCCGATCGGCAATGGCAGACCCAGATATGCTCTTCGGCATCGACCGCGAGCCCGTCGCTGTCGCGAAATTCCGCGAGCTGTCTCTCGCTCTCGATCTCTCCGTCACGCCCGAGGCTATAGACGAACAGCCCCTCGAAGGTGCGCGAATGGTAGAGGCGCTTTCCGTCGGGGCTGAGGCCCAGGCCGTTCGACATCGGGATGCCGTTGCGAAGCGTGGTGACGCGCCCATCCGGATCCAGGCGATGCAGCGCGCCGGGCTCGGGCGTCCGGCCGGCAAGAAGACCTGCGCCGTCATAAGTGCCGAAATAAAGACCGCCTCGCCCGTCCGGCTGGATGTCGTTGACAGCATTGATCGGCGTCTCTCCGATCGCGGCGAGGAGGGAACGGGATTGACCGCTCTTCGGATGCGCATAGCAGAGGCCGCCATGTCCGGAGCAGATGATCCCGCCATCGTGATTGAGCGCCAGCCCGCCGATCCATTTGCGTTCGCGAACAACTGTGCCGATCGTGCCGTCCGCCGCGCGCATATGGGCGCCGCCCAGCATTACGTCGCTGAAGTAAAGGGTGCCGGCCTCGTCGACGCGCGGCCCTTCGAGAAAGGCGAAACCAGTGACGATTCTTTCGAATTCCACCCCATCCTCCGATCACCGTTTCGGCTTGATACAGCACCACGGTCGGCGCCTCATTCCATTTCTGGCGGGCTCGCCCGGCCGGACCGCGCCTGACGCGAGCAGGCTTCACCCCGGCGGCAAGTGCCGATTGAGGCTGGCGATGATGAGCCGCTTCATCGGCACGACCCACTCCTCTTTGAGCTTCGGACTGAGCAATCCCGCATCTTCCAGCTCGTCGCAGAGATGCATCATATGGCCGATGTCGAACAGATCGTATTGGTAGGAGAATTTTCCGCCGCCGCCATAGGTGATGAAGGAGACGCCGTGCTGCTCGTAGTGGCTGCCGTCGGGCCGGCGGCCGGGCGCGCGGTTGACCCAATGGCTGATGATGTTGTCGCCATTGATGGCGTAATCGAGAATCGGGAAGCTCCAGCCGGCCCAGCCTGAGCCCACCTCCATATCGCGCCCGAAATGAGTCTGACTGATCTGCAGCCGGCCGCGTGCTTCGGTGTAGCGGAAGTCACCGAACGGACAGATATAGACCGCGTCCTCGTGATAGAATTTCTCGGCGATCCAGGACCATGTGTTGCGCCGCTCCGCCTCCACGAACGCTTCGCGCAGCCCGACGATCGCAGCCTCGACCTCTTCATACGGATAGCTCATCGCGGCCTCCCCGATCTTTACATGAAAAATTCGCCGCCATTCACGTTCAACGTGGCGCCGGTGACCATGCGGGTATAGTCGGAAACGAAGAGCAGCGCGGTGCGCGCGCATTCCTCGTCCGGCGGGATCACGCCGAGCGCGATGCGGCTCGCGACCTGATCGACGAACTGTTGTTCGGGCAAGCCGGTCGCTTGCGCCTGGCCCGCGAAATAGCCTTGCAGCGGCGCGCCCCAAAGCCAACCCATCCGCGCGCAGTTGATGCGCACATTGTAAGGGCCGAGCTCTTTGGCGAGAGATCGGGTGGCGGATTCGAGCGCCGCCTTGGCGGCTGCGTAATCGAACTGACCCGCGGCCGGCTGGACCGCCGCCAGCGCCGTGATGTTCACGATAGCGCCGGACCTTTGTTTCTTCATCGTCGGCATGACCGCCTTGGTCATGCGCAGCGCGCCCAGGCAGGTGACGTTGTAGTTCGCGGCCCAGGCCTCGATCGCATCTTCCTCGAAGCTGGTGAAGGTCGCGAGCTTGTAGGCGCTGTTGACCAATCCATCGATGCGCCCGAACGTATCCAGCGTGCGCTGAGCGAGGGCTTCACATTGCTCCGATTCCGCGACGTCGGTCTTCACCGCGATTGCTTCGCCGCCCGCTTGCGTGATCTCGTGCAGCACCTCGTCGAGGAACCCCTGCGAGCGCGCGGAGAGCGCCACCCTGGCGCCTTCCTTTGCGGCTTCGACAGCGAGCTTGCGGCCCATGCCGGGCCCCACACCGGTGACGATGACGACCTTGTCCTTTAGCAGCATCTCTATCCTCCCGACTTCGTTCTTCATTCCCGCGAAGGCGGGAAGCCACGCCTATGCGCGGCAGCGCGGAAAAGAATCATGTCGCCGCGGACGCGGCTCTAAGACCGGACCCCCGCCTTCGCGGGGATGACGATGAAAAATTCGCGACACCGATATCGTCCTACTCCATCATCAACAGAATCTTCCCGCCGACGCCGCCCTTGTCGAACAGACGGTGCGCCTCGGCGGCTTCAGACAGCGCGAACCGTTTTGCGATCGGCACCGTGTAGCGGCCTTGGGCGACGCCTTCGGCAAAGCGCACAAGCCGTGGCGCATCGGGTTGCACGATGACCGGGATGACCGTGACGCCGGAGCCTTCGGGCGCCACGACCGGCGGCAAAACGGCCGTGGCCACCGTGCCGCCGGGTTTGACGTGCCTGCAGAGCTTCTCGACCAGCCGGCCGCCGACGGCGTCGGCGATGCCGTCGAAGGGGCCTGCGGCCGCCACGGCGCTTTCATCGTTGAGGTCGACGATGCCCGCGAGTGGCAGTCCCTCGAGCGCCGCGCGGCTACTGCTGCGCACGCCGGCAACCACCGTGGCGCCTGCATCGGCGGCGGCATAGACGGCAGCGCGGCCGACACTGCCGCCGGCGCCGGTCACGAGGATCTTGTCGCCCGGCTTCGGCTTCACGCCGCGCTCCACGAGCTGCACGCCGGTTGCAACACCGGTCGGAATCGCCGCCGCGTCGGAGAGGGAGATTCCCTCCGGAACGTGGATGGCCATCACCGTCGGCACGATGGCCTTTTCCGCATAGGCGCCTTCCGCCGCCGGATTGATGAAGGCCATGACACGGTCGCCCGGTTTCCAATCGGTAACGCCCGGGCCGACCGCCTCGACCGTGCCGGCGAGGTCGCCGCCGATCTGAGCCGGAAAGGCGAGCGGCATGAAGAGATCAAGCGTACCCCTGCGCAGTTTGGCGTCGACGGGGTTGACCGCTGCGGCCGCTACCTTGACGAGTATCTCGCCGGGACCTGGGATCGGCTCGGGGATCTGCTCGACGACGAGCCGCTCGGGGCCGCCATAGGCATGCACACGCGCCGCCTTCACCGTTCGGCCGCCTTGCACCTGGCGGGGCGCAGGGGCGGGCATGGGCGGCGCGTTGGGCGGCATCGTGCGGCTCACGTCGACCCGGAGCCGAGTCAGCTTGAACGTCTTGATCCGCCAGCGCCCGTCTGACTTTTCATAGGTCTCGTGATAATGCCCGTAGCCCACGAGATCGACCGTCGGCACGCCCGGGAAATGCAGCAGATCCTGCATCGCCCACAGGCCCTTCGCCGTGGTGGCCGAAGTGATCTCGATCTCCGGCATGTGCGCGTGATGGACGCTGGTCGCGTTGATCAGGTTGCGGCGGATCTCGGCGACGATGTCCTCGGCGCCGCGCACCAGCTCGTCGGTTCCGGCCTCTTGCGTGAAGTCGAAGGTGCAGTCGGGCGAGAGCGTCGCCTCCATGCCGTTCCAATCCTTGGTGTCCATCGTCCGCGCGAAACGCGCGCGCAGCTGCTTGATCTCCTCGATCGCCAGCAGCTTTTCGGCTTCGGTCATGATTTCCTCCCAAGGGACCCTTCGCGTGGGCCGTCCTCGGGTTTTCGGCGATTACCGGGCCGGACGCAATAACTGTCGCTGGCGCCCGGGCATTTTGGGCCTAAGCTCGGCGAAGCGAGCTGGGGGAGGGGAAGGATGATCCGCGGGCGAGGACGATCCCTTTTTCGGCAAGCCGTTCGTCGATATCAGCGAAGGTGACGTGAACGCGGTCCATCGACGCATCGTCAATCTGCGCGGGTGCGCGTGGTCGTCGGCCGATAATCGTCGTCAGTGTGCGAGGGGAAGGTGCATTTCCACGCGCGCGGCAAAGACCTGTAGCCGGGCAACCAGACGGCGCGGGTCGAGCCTGCGCTCCAGCCGCGCGAGCCGGCGAAGGTCCCGCTGCAAATCCTCTTCGGCCCGGATCAGCCGCGCAAGACAGCTGTCGAGTTTCTTGAGCTCCGCTTGGAAATCGGCGACGCCGCTCATGAGCTCCGCCTTCAGTTCGGACATGCTGTTCATCGGAGTTACGGCTCTTCGACGAGAAACGCCCCGCCAAGGACGAAGCAAGAAACGTGCCGGAACCAGAAGCAGCCAAATTCAACACGATGCCGCTGCCTGATCTTGCCGCTTCCCGGCAAATTTTGCCCTGTTCGGCAGCCTTCTCCCGGCTCAGTCGGTGATCCGAATGTGCCGGGGCTCGGCGGCGACGCGCTCGATCCAGTTTCGGATCGCGGGGTAGCGGCCCAGATCGAAGCCGCCCTCATGCGCCACATGCGTGTAGGCATAGAGCGCGATGTCGGCGATGGAGTATGCCGTGCCGACGAACCACTCCCGATGCGCCAGATGCTGCTCCATCACCGTCAACGCAGCATCGCCCAGCTCTCGCTTCACCGGCAGAGCCGCCCGGCGGAACGGCGTCATCTCGACGCCGTGCGTGAGCCAATGACGCAAGGTCGCGATGTTCGGCTCATGGCTATATTGCTCGAAGAACAGCCATTGCATCACCTGCGATCGCTGAAAGCGGTCCGCCGGCTGGAAATGCGTGTCGTCGGCGAGGTAGCAGAGAATCGCATTCGACTCCGCCAGGCACCGACCACCGCCAATTTCGAGCACAGGAACCCGGCCGTTCGGATTTAAGGCAAGGAACGCCGGCGTTCGGGTGTCGCCTCTATCGGTGTCGTACTCGATGCGCTCGAAGGGAATGTCGAGCAGGGTCAGCAGCAGCCTGACCTTGTACGCATTGCCGGACGGTCTGTTGTCGTGAAGCTTGTAGATCTGCGTCACCTTCGGGCCTCCGCGCCAAAGGCGATCAGTCTATCTCCGTTACCGTGCGACGCAACCGATCAACGTCAGGCCCGGGCGCTCGACCGTCGGTATGCCCTGCCGGCGAAAAGGAGCGCGAGGCCCCCGAAGCCGAGCAGGGCGCCGCTCGACGGCTCGGGCACGGTGGCGAAGATGAGATCGAAGCCGTAGCTGACAGGACCGTCGGCGAGGAGCGTGGTCGTGAAATTCACCGAAAGCGCCGGATCGGTGAGCCAGCCGAGATCGAAGGGGTTATCGGCAAAGAACGCGTCCGCTGCGGCGAGATCAGTGAAGGTCCAGGTCTGGTTATAGAGAAATGCGCCATCGGCGATGTTGGCGTTCACGGTCAGTTTTTCAAAGCCCGTGCGGCTGCCGAAGAAGCCGTCATCGTGGCCGATGAAGGCCACGATGAAGTCGCCGCTCAAAAAGCTGCCGACCGGAAAATCGTAACTCGCCGTGCTGGTGTAGGATTCGGAAGACGGCGTGCCGCTATTGGCGGCGGACAGGATGCCGGTGCCAAGCAGCTGATACCAGCCATTGAAGAGCGCGGCGGACGTCCTGGGCGCGCTCGTCAGCAGCGTGTCGGCATAGGCGCGTGTCGGCAGTCCTGTCGCATTGGCGTAGGCCGTTTCCGACGGGCCTGGGAATGTCTGCCCGGTTCCCATATTGGCGATCGAATCGGTCAGGGCTGCATTCGCCGAATTGGAGACGACGGTGTTTGCGGTGACGGAGACGCCGCTCGACAAGCTGGTTTGCGCGATCGCGTTGGCGGTGTTCGACAATCCGTTGCTCGCATTCGAGACGCCTTCGGCTTGTTGGCCGCCGCCCGCCGACGCAAAGGATATTGCAGTCGACGGCTGCCCGGAAACGAGCGAGCCTCCATTGAGACCCGCCGTCGCCGTCGAGCCGGCGAAAGCCGCAGCGACGTCCGACGTGGCGGAGGAAATCGCCTGGGCGCCGCCGCCGGTCCCGCCGGGGTTCAGCAGACCGGTGCTGACATTATGGCTGAAATTCGCACCGCCTTGACCGCCGGTCGCGATCGCGGTGGCGCTGGCTGTTCCGCCCGCGGCGGTCGCGTCGATGATTTGCAACGCGCTGCCGCCGTTGCCCGCCGCGGATCCGGCGCCCGATGTCGCTCCGTCATGCGCGGCGCCGCCGGCACCGCCTTGAGCGGTCCCTGACCCGATCGCATTGCCGTTATTCGAGGTGACGGTCATCGAGCCTGTGGCGCTGCCGCCATTCCCGGCGCTACCCCCGTTGCCGGAATAGTCGGCGCCGGCGCCACCGGTCGCGACGGTCGTGGCCTTCGCGTCACCGTTCGTCGAAGTCGGCGTGGCATTGCTGATGGCGTCGCCGCCTGCGCCCCCGGCATGCGAATCCTGCTGCGGTCCGGCCCCGCCATTGCCTCCGGCGCTGGTGATATTCTCGGTCGCCGTGGCGCCCGTGTCGAATGCGTTGAAGGTCGCGCTTCCGCCTGCGCCGCCGTCGCCTGAATCAGGGCCGCTGCCGCCCGCGCCGCCATTGCCGCCGATCGCGCTGCCGGTCGTCACGCTTGCGCCGCTGGCGCTCGAGGAAGTCGAGACCGTGGCTGTGCCGCCGCCGCCGCCGGCGCCGTCCGCGGCGCCGCCGCCATTGCCGCCCGTTGCGCTCGCCGAGGTGTTGGCGGAGCCGCTCGGCGGCGCAGCGTTCGTGGATATGGTGGTCGCGCCCCCATTGCCGCCGTTCGCGGCCGCTCCGGTCCCGCTGCCGCCGTTGCCGCCGGCTCCGCCTATGGCCGTGGCCGACGCATTCGTGGAAGGGGCGCTGACCGTGACGCCGGCATTGGCTGTCGCATCTCCGCCATTGCCGCCGGCCCCGCCGGCAAATCCGGAAGCGCCGTTGCCGCCATTGCCGCCCTTTCCGCCAAAAGCGCTCGCGCTGTTGCTCGCATCCGAATTCGGAATTGTGAAGCCCGCATCGGCGGATGCCGCGTGGCCATCCGTGCCGACGCCTCCCGGCCCGGAAACGCTGCTGGCCCCATCGATTCCGTCGAGCGGATTGGGCGGCGGCGGGGGGCTGGGGTCGGTGATAATGGTGGCCGAGCTCGGGCTCGTCGTCACCGACAGGGCCAAGGCCAGAACCAGGAGAGAAACGCTCGAAGTTAGAGTCGCTGACTTTGACATCGGGCCGACACCTGCTTCCCCGCACGCGGCCGAAACAGCTCGGCAGCCGTGACTCACGGGAATACAAGCAAAAATTGTGCCATGCCCGCAACAACAATAACTTAGCGGGAAGGCCCTTTCCGCTAAAGCAAAAAGTGTAAAGAATCCTGACAACTAGATCGCATTCTTACCGTCTGACTCGAACCCGAGAATCAGCGCTTAATGCCGGAAGTGTCTGATTCCCGTGAACACCATTGCAAGCCCGCGCTCGTCCGCCGCGGCGATGACGTCCTGATCGCGGACCGAGCCGCCGGGCTGGATCACGGCGGTAACGCCTGCCTCCGCCGCCGCGATGAGCCCGTCGGGAAATGGGAAGAAGGCGTCCGAGGCGACGACCGAGCCCCGCGTCAGCGGCTCCGGCAGGCCGGCGGCGCCGGCGGCTTCCGCTGCTTTCCATGCGGCGATCCTGCTGGAATCGACGCGGCTCATCTGGCCCGCACCGACGCCGACCGTCGCCCGATCCTTGGCATAGACGATCGCGTTCGACTTCACGTGCTTCGCGACCCGGAAGGCGAACAGAAGGTCCTCGCGCTCCTTGTCGGTGGGTGCACGCTTGGTGACGACCTTGAGCTCGTCGGCGGCGATTCGCCCGGTGTCCCGCGATTGCAGCAGGAAGCCGCCGGCGATGGTCTTCACGACCAGGCCTGACGCCGCCGGATCGGGCAGCTTGCCCGTCGCCAGCACCCGCAGATTCTTCTTGGCTCCAAGGACCTCGCGCGCGCCCGCCGAAATCGAAGGCGCGACGATGACTTCGGCAAACAGCTTGGCGATCTGCTCCGCAGTCTCGGCATCGAGCTCCTGATTGACGGCGATGATGCCTCCGAAAGCGCTGACCGGATCGCAGGCGAGCGCGCGGGCATAGGCTTCGGCCAGATTGCCGCCTTCGGCGACGCCGCAAGGGTTGGCGTGCTTGATGATCGCGACCGCCGGCCGCTCGAACTCGGCCACCTGCTCCAGCGCGGCATCGGCATCGGCAAGGTTGTTGTAGCTGAGCTCCTTGCCTTGAAGCTGCTGCGCCGACGCGACGCCGGGGCGGCCCGTGTTGTCGCGATAGAGCGCCGCATTCTGATGCGGATTCTCGCCATAGCGCATCGTCTGCTGCAGCGTGCCGGACATGGTGTAGCGCTGCGGGAATGTCTCGCCGAGTTGGCTCGCGAACCAGCCCGAGATCGCGGCGTCATAGGCCGCGGTTCGGGCAAATGCCTTGGCGGCGAGGCTGCGCCGGGTTTCGAGCGTCGTTGCACCCTGGTTCAGCACCAGCTCGGCCATGACCATCTCGTAGTCCGACGGGTCGACCACCACGGTGACGAAGTCGTGGTTCTTCGAGGCCGAGCGTATGAGCGCCGGGCCGCCGATATCGATATTCTCGATGCAATCCTCGAACGGGCGATCCGCCGCGACGGTCGCTTCGAACGGGTATAGATTCACGATGACGAGATCGATCGGTGGAATGTCGTGATCGCGCAACGCCGCGGCGTGGCTGTCGCGCCGCGCGAGGATGCCGCCATGGATGCGCGGGTGCAGCGTCTTGACCCGCCCATCCATCATCTCCGGGAATCCCGTATGCGTCGACACCTCGGTCACGGGGATGTTCGCGTCGCAGAGAGCCTTATAGGTGCCGCCCGTCGACAGTATCTCGATCTTGTGCTCGCGCAGCGCCTGCGCAAAGACGGTGAGCCCGGTCTTGTCCGAGACGGAAATGAGGGCACGGGTAATGGGAACGGTATCGATCATTGTTATTCCTGATGCGAAGGGGAATGGCGCTTCTCGCGGTGGAAGGCCCATCGAATCGTGGTCTCGCCGCCTCCGGCGTGACCGGCGATCACCAATGCGTTCGTCCGCCGCGGCGTGTCGCCTGCACCGAAATAGACGCTGTCCTCCAGCATAATCGTTTCGCCGTCGGACCGGAACCGCCAGCCCGAGCCGTCGCCGAGGCGCAGGAGGGCCGTCCGTCCATTCTGGGTCAATGAAGCATGAACGTCCGGATGCAGGTGGAACCGGATGGCGAACGGGTGGACCGCGTCGCCGAGAATTGAATCTTCGCCACGAAAATCCTCGCCGCCTGCCGCGAGATAGAGCCGGCGACGATGCGTCAGTCCGAGATTTGCGTAGCCGTCATGGAAAATTTCGAGCAGGACGCCCTCCGGACTGTCCTCGCGATGCGATTCCACGGTCTTGGGGCGGCGCGCGACCCCGCCGCCGTCGACCAGCACCATCTGATTGGTGTCGGCGACCGTTACCGTCGAATGCGCGGCCGTCGCGGCCAAAGCCGAGCGCCAGGGCCCGGCTCCCGGCCGCGCGCCGCAATTGACGATGAAGCGCTCGCGCCCGACCGACATCTCGAAGCTGCCGATCCCGGCATGGGCGTGGCGATCCAGCCCCGCAGGCGCCGGGCCGCCGCTGTCGATGAGGATAACGGTTCGGCCGAGCGAGACGCGATCGAAGCCGCCTTGCGGCGCACGCTTCATGGGGCGCCCGCGCGCATCGGCCTGCGTCAGGATCGTGTCGAGCAGCAGCGCCTCGCCTTCTTGGCTGCCGTTGAAAAGAGCGAGCCCGCCATCGGCGTGACGAAAAAATCGGAGCGCCGGCGCCATCCGGTCGATCGCGTGCTGGATCTCTTCCGGCATCTCGATTCGCGCGGCGCGATAGATCGCGCGGATATCGACGAGCGCGCCGAGCACCGCGGTATGGACCATCGGGCAGCGCTCTGCATGGCAGCCGTCGGGCAGAATCTGGCGCGCGAGCTCGCGGAGGAGCAGTCTCTCGGCCTGAGCAAATCGGCCTTCGCTGCCCGTTACACAGGCGCCGCTCGCCAGCAGTCCCTTGATCGCGATGAGGAGCGGCGCGCCCGAAAGCTCGCCTGGGAGAGCACGGGCCAACGCGCGCGCTTGGCGACCGAGTGACGCGAAAAGGCGCGAGCGAAAAGAATCCTCCGCGCTGGCGCAAAAGAAATCGTGGAAACCAACCCAGTTGG